>ENA-ORXT01001290-ORXT01001290.1-marine-metagenome-genome-assembly--contig:-NODE-1290-length-34451-cov-205.084744_pt1 | contig 34451 bp, 31 predicted proteins | sample MGYA00237868_ERZ511482 | MGnify/ENA metagenome assembly ERZ511482 | reverse complement strand
TCGGTTCCTTCATTATTCAATGTCCATTTGGGACATTGAATTCCCTACAGGACCATTCAGTCTTGGGTACCTGGCAGCCAGCCGCCACTTCTAAAAATCCCTTTACGATTCTAAAGAGATTTTCACAAATAAGAATATGGGAAGTTTAGTCAATTAATTGACAGTCTTCAATTTGATTTGAACACGTTTACCCTAAATTATTACCTCGCTTTTAAGGACTTTTGGCAATAAACGGGGTAACGAATCTAATCCAGATAAAAAGCAACCTAAAAGGTATTTGACAGAATTAAATTATTCCCCAGTATTTGTACAGATTTTGACCTAAAAGTGCTAAAGTCATATTAGCTTGACCAACAGTTCTCTTAATTCTGAATTTATTTACTACTACTGAACATGCCTATCTTTTTTGCTCATCCAAGCTCTATATCTCCCTTTAGTATTTATCAAGAGTTTAATACTATACCGAAGAGAAGTTGTTACGGAAAGCTTCTCGAATTTAAGTTTCCTGTTGATTCAATATTTGCAAGTCAAATGAGAATTGATATCTCCCTGCCCCAATCATATACTGGTCTAATGGCAAAGCCCCCCATGAATCAATACCACCAAGGCCCATTTGCAAGTGATCAAGGCTGAGACAAACTTTATCTGATGCTGGCAGCTCTGCACTTTTTAGTTGATGCTGATCTTTTCGGGTGAGGTCTTCTGAACTATAGGGTGAAGCTGTCAGTCCAAATGAATGCTCACTTGATATTCTGATTTGTTGGCCATTGACCGATCTAAACTTACACCACGCCACATCACATCTCATCCCATTCTCTTGGGCACTGATGTATGGCTCATGCAAATCAGCCACTCTACTTTCATAGATACCATAGTGAGCAGCAGACTTTCGATCGGGGTAATTTTCATGACCCCCTCGTCCCAACCACTCTATTGCACTGAAAGAGGAATTCAATTCCGTGAAAAGTCCAATTCTTGGTATGAAGCCATCTTCATCACTTACCGCGATATCAAGATTATAGTGAATCATAATCTTGCACGAGTTATCGATGTGATATGTCACTTTACAAGTCACAGCTAGTGGATCATTCATCAAGTACAGAGACAGCTTGATGTCATGTTCATTTTTCTCAATTTCGAAGTCTGTTACCTGGAAGCTCTTATGAGCATATCTCCACTGCTGGCACTTAGTAAGCATATCCCATCCAAAATCATTATCAACTGGAGCACGCCAAAAATTCAGCCGCAAAGGAGTTTTAATTATCTGAATATGATCAGATTCTAATGATGTCAGGTATCCAGAAATTCCATCAATCATTAATTTATGACTGCCCCATTGAATGACATGGTTTTTATTTTTATCTAAGCTATAGTGAATAGAATCTAAGCCTGGAGCTTTTCTTTCTTTTTGTCTTTTAATTCCCTTTTTTACAAATTGCTCTCTCGCTAAAAAATTATTAGATTCAGCATTATCAACTACTTCGATATCTAAAAATAAATCTTCCTCACTGCTTAATTCTGTTATTTCATTGATCTGAATTACACTATGATCTTGCGATTGTAAAAGGAGTATTTCTCTCATCCCGGTCAATTCTTCTACTTGATCTTTTACACTATCCCAAAACCATAGTCGATATATAATTTCTACATTTTTAAGTGGCGTAAATGAAAAAAGATTAGTCAACTTCAAGTGTCCTTCATGCCAATCTAATAATTCTACTTTTACATTCTGATATACCTTTTTCACTTCTTCCAGATGAGGATGCGCTGTTCTGTCAGGAAATACCAAGCCGTTAATGCAAAAATTACCGTCAGATGGAACATCTTCACTACCATAGTCTCCGCCAAACTTCCAGTATTTCTTTCCTTCGACATCATAAGCAGCCAAACCTTGATCATGCCAATCCCAGATAAACCCTCCTTGCAGCAATCGATACGTGTGGATGAGATCCCAATACTCTTTAAAATTGCCTAAGCTATTGCCCATCGCATGACTGTATTCACACATGATGTAAGGGCGATCTTTATCAGACACTCCATAAGCCTTTACTTGCTCTAACGTAGGATACATGGGACAGACGATATCCGTATTATAATCTTCTCCCGACTGTTCATATTGGATGGGGCGAGAAGAGTCTTGCGATTTTAGCCAGTCATAGGTCGTATGATGATTCGGACCATTCCCCGCTTCATTACCCAGTGACCAGATGATGATAGAAGCATGGTTCTTACTGCGATGGTACATACTTTTTACTCTTAGCAAGTGAGCCTCTTTAAAATCTTCAAGATGTGATGTATGTTCATTTTCATCGTACTCATCTTGGAATCTGGCTCCCATGGCATGAGCTTCTATATTGGCTTCATCAACTACATACAGCCCATACTCATCGCAGAGCTCATACCATCTCTTAGACTTAGGATAATGGCTATTCCTGACAGCATTAATATTATTTTCTTTCATTAAAAGGATGTCCTGAACCATCGACTCCTCAGAAATGACATGGCCATTGACTTCATCGTGCTCATGATGATTCACTCCTTTTAAGGTAACATACTTACCATTCACCAGCAGTACGCCGTCCTTTATTTCTACTGAGCGAAATCCTATATTACTTTTTATATACTCTCTAATTCCTGTTTTTTGATTAATCAATTGTATTTCTAATTCGTAAAGCTTAGGTGTCTCAGCAGTCCATTTTTTTGGATTCTTAATGGGCTTACTAAATTTGAGTTTTTTATTATGCCCATCTGAAATAAATTGTACTTTTTGAGAATCAGTATAGACTTCTACATCACCATCCTTCAGTGTTAGCTTGACTTCATAATCACCGCTACCGTCAAGTCTCTTATGACGAACATCTACATGTATATCTAATAAGGCATCTTGATAAGCGTCATCTAAAATCGTTCTAACGTTAAGGTCATGAATATAGATTTTGGGTCTTGCTGTAAGATAGACATCTCGCTCCATACCACTCAGTCTCCAGAAATCTTGACACTCCAGGTAAGAACCATCACACCATCGATACACTTCGACGGCTAATTCATTTTGTCCCTCTTTGAGAAATGGAGAAATGTAAAATTCTGCTTTCGTTTTACTGTCTTGATGATAGCCGACTTCTTCACCATTGACCCATACAGTGGCAGAAGAATTGACACTTTCTAAAGAGAGAAAGATCTCAAAGTTTGTCCATTCCTCTGAAATTTCGAATTTCCTAAAGTAACTACCGACTGGATTATACTCATCATCTACATACGGTGGATTCTTAGGAAAAGGGTATGATTTATTTAAATAGATTGGTACACCATACCCTTCCATTTGCCAATCGGCTGGCACATTTATCTCATCCCAATCAGCACAGTCGTATTCGCTTTTATAAAAATCAATAGGTCTTTCTGCCGGACTATTCGCCCAGTGAAATTTCCATATCCCATTTAAGGAAAAGACTCTTGATGATTGAACATTTTGATCGCACTCTGCTTCATCAGCAAAAGGATGAATAAAGCAGTGGTCATCCTCTTGGCCCAGTTTTATGACTTTAGGATCATTCCAATATGGCTTCTTATCCATCGATGTCATCCTACCAGAAAATAATCAGAATCACGAAAATCAAGGCTAACACGGCCACAGACTGATACCGGTAATCTTTATACCAAGGCGGATTATTCATGCCTTCCGTCAGAAGCGATCGCTTATATGTGTACTGCTCTATCACCTCTGCACTCGGAGCTTCTGTTCGCATACTGATCACATAAAAAATAATTGAACTCACGAATACGGCAATACCTACATTAATGGTATAATGGATTTTCCAAATACCCATCAGGCCTAAAATAAATAAGATGATCCCGAAAACTGTTCCTAATATAAGTGTCCAAAAAGCACCAGGTCCGTTCCCTCTTTTAAAGAAAACTCCAACAAGAAAAATCACTGCAATAGGCGGCACCACGATAGAAAACATCTGCTGCAAGTAGTCCCACAGACCTGTAAAATTAGCAATCTGAGGTGCCCACAGCGCGGCAACAACGGCAAGACCTAAAGTGATGTATCTGCCGATGTTAGTCACCCGTTTATCATCCATGTCAGGATTACTGGGCTTGACAAAGTCCATGACGATCAGTGTAGAAGAAGAATTCAAAATAGAGTCAACACTCGACATAATCGCAGAAATTAATCCCGCCAATACAAGACCCATAAGACCAACTGGTAAGAACTCCTTCATCGCAGTCGGGAATACCATATCTGGATTATCCAAGCCTGGCAAAGCGCTGATCGCCATCACGCCAGGAATGACCATCAAAAAGAGTGGCGCTATCTTAAGTAGACTTGCTAAAACTAATCCCCATCGAGCATGGTTCACATCTTTCGCTCCCAGTGCTCTTTGTATGATGTACTGGTTCGTACTGAAATACCAAAACTGTAAAAATGGCACACCGACTAAAAGACCTAACCAAGGTAAAGTCTTATCACTCATTGGCCTGACGACAGATAGATGTTCTGCTGGAACAGAATTCACAATATTAGACCAAGAGAAGTCCATTTTTTCAAATAACAAGTAAGAGAGAATCCCACATCCAAACAGCAAGACGACTGCCTGAATGGCATCAGTATATACGACTGCCTTAAGCCCTCCGAATGCTGTATATATGCCAGCAAAAGCTGCCAGAGCTAATGCTGTATGCCATATTTCAATATCAGGAAAAAATACCTGAAGTACTAAAGCGCCAGCATAAAGACCGCCTGCCATTTCTATTACCACACTCATAAAAATGGTGACGATGGAAAAGAATTTTCTTGACCGACTGTCATATCTGAGTTCTAAAAATTCTGGAACTGTCGTAATCTTTGATCTCAAATACATGGGAATAAATATACCTGCTGCGATCAATAATGCAACACCTGCCATCCACTCGTATACTGACTGCACAATCCCTGAACTATAGGCCGCTCCTGATAGTCCTATGATGGTGGAGCTAGAGATATTGGAGGCAAAAATCGACAAGCCAATCAAACCCCACGTAAAAGTTCTTCCTCCTAAAAAGAGGTCTTCACTAGTCTTATTAGATCTGGCTACCCATAATCCCAGAATAAAAATACCCACAAAATAGATTATGACTACTGCTAAATCTACATTTCCAATCGATATACTTTCCATGATTTATGACTTCAGTTAGTGCTAAGATAGCAGAGCATACCTAAACATACGAATTGATGGAATTTTCTAACAAAAAAGCCAATCACATAACTACAATAAGCTCTATCATACAAAAGCCCCTATACATTAAATGCATAAGGGCTTTCAAAATATTGTTTGTAACTACTATTAAGCTTTATACTAAAAGTCAGATCAGAAACTGACGGATGCAGCCTTCTGTCTCACAGATATCGCACCTATGATCATGAATAGCAGACCTAAAGAAATCAAACCCCATTCTCCCATAGTAGGAATAGCTGAGGTAGTAATAGCTGGCCCAACCACTGTTTCACAATATTGCTCTAGTACATCTGTAAATTCTGTAAATGTGGCCGCGAACTCTGCTGTACCATTTCCAAATACGAAAGGACTGTAAAACGTGAGCACAGACATGACATCAATCGCAATGACTCCAAAATCATTAATGCCCGCAGCTTGTATTGTCGAGACAGCAGTAGAAAAATCAGTTCCTGAAGAAGTACTACCATCTGTCGCAAGGACCACTACTTTATTAAACCCTGCCGTCCCATTATTTAAAATCTCATTAGCTGCAGCAATGATACCATCACCCGAATTGGTTAGACCAGAAATTTGATTAATAGCACTGATCGATGCTTGAATGGCAGCAATGTCTGTACCAGCTGTAATCGTCATGTAAGGCACATGAACAGTCGTGGTATTAGCTGCATATTGAATTAATGTAAATCCCACAGATCCATCTCGTGGGAAGTTAGCTACACAATTAGAGATCGCATCTTTCTGAAGCTGAAACTCCGTGGCATCTATGCTGCCTGATCCATTGATTGCTATGGCTAAATCAGTCTGTGCACTTGAATTAAAATAGAGAAAGATCGCTGTTACTAATGGAAGGAATACTTTTAAAGTTCTCATGTTGTTTGGATTTTGTTATTATAAAAAGCAAACTAAAATAAGTCGTTTCAGCGAATTATAAGGCACATAACAGCTAGAATTAGATGAAAATAGCTAAAAATAGGGATGCTTTTTACTGTTTTGAGTTCATTCAAGGGTGTTACTTGGACACTTTTCTTTACAAAAAAAATGATATTAAAGTAATATAAATATGATGTTATCAATTCATAAATAGTCTTTCCGTAATTATAAACAGCAAAAAATTAAGCGAGTGCTTCTGTGATACTTGAAATATTTATCACTTTAATTAACATATTTACAGCATGAATATTCAGTGGATAGCAGATCATACGGGTGTCAGAAAAGATATTGTGGCTAAAGTCATTGCACTATTAGAAGAAGGGGCGACCATTCCTTTCATCGCCAGATATAGAAAAGAGCAAACTGGATCTCTCGATGAGGTCAAAATAGCGGATATCAAGCAGCAAAAAGAGAAGCTGGAAAAACTGGAAAAGCGCAAAGTGACAATACTTGATGTCATCAATGAGCAAGGTAAATTAACGCCAGAACTGAAGGATAAAATCAATCGTTGCTACGATCCCATTCTATTAGAAGACATCTATCTGCCCTTTAAAAAGAGTAGAAAAACAAAAGCAGACACCGCCATAGCCCTGGGGCTAGAGCCACTCGCTAGAATGATCTCCGCACAGAAGTCTAATGATCTACATCAGCAGACTAAGCGATTCCTGTCATCAGAGGTAAAAACTGCTGAAGAAGCTTTAGAAGGAGCCAGATATATCATCGCAGCTTGGATAAATGAAAATCAAAAGACTCGTGACCACATCAGGCAGATGTATCAGAGATATGCTCTGGTAGAGTCATCAGTCGTCAAAAAGAAAAAAGAAGTAGCCATAAAATATAAGGATTACTTTGACTTCAGCGAATCTATAAATCGAATCCCATCACATAGAATCTTAGCTATCCTCAGAGGCGAGAACGAAGGATACCTGAAAGCTAAGATCGCAATAGATCAGGAGCGAGCATTCGAAAAATTAGCTCGATACTACATCAAATCAAATGGAGCCTGTGCTGCCCAGTTAGAGCTGGCTATTAAAGATGCACTGAAGAGATTACTCTTGCCCTCTTTAGAAAATGAATCCAAAAAAACGCTTAAGGAAAAAGCTGATATAGAAGCCATACAGATCTTTAGCAAAAATCTAAGACAGTTATTGCTAGCTGCCCCCATGGGTCAATATCCAGTGCTTGCATTAGACCCAGGATTCAGATCAGGATGTAAGGTGGTGGCCTTAGACAAATTCGGTACTCTATTAGAGCACAGCACCATCTTCCCTCATCCACCGCAATCAAAGGATAATCAAGCATGGAATCAGATTAAGTCTATGATTGATAAATATAAGATCAAGCACATCGCCATCGGAAATGGAACAGCAGGACGAGAAAGTCTACAATTTCTAAAGCAAATGAACTGTGACTGTGAGCTCTATATGGTCAATGAAGATGGTGCTTCTATTTATTCTGCATCTGCCATAGCGAGAGAAGAATTTCCTGATCTAGATATCACGATCAGAGGTGCTATCTCTATCGGTCGAAGACTGATGGACCCCCTATCGGAATTAGTGAAGATCGATGCCAAGTCCATTGGCGTAGGTCAATATCAACACGATGTCAATCAAACGCTCCTGCAAGCCGATCTAGACAATACAGTGAGTTCTTGTGTAAATGCTGTAGGAATCAATCTCAATTCAGCAAGCCAACACTTATTACAATATGTATCAGGGCTGGGACCCACGATCGCTAAAAACATCGTAAAATACAGAGCTGAAATCGGAGGATTCAAAAATCGGAAACAACTTCTTAAAGTGCCTCGCATGGGGGCTAAGGCATATGAGCAAGCAGCAGGATTTCTCCGTGTCAAGTCTGGCGAAAATTCACTAGATAATACAGGGATACATCCTGAGAGATATACCATCGTCAAGAAAATCATGAAAGCTCATGACATACGCATGAATCAATCTGATATTAAAGAAAGACTATCTCAAATCAAGCTCGCTGAATATGTCAACCCTGAATTAGGCAAAGAAACACTACAAGACATCATCAAAGAATTATCTAAGCCTGGCCTGGACCCCAGAGGTGAAGCAGAAGTCGTGAATTTCTCTGATCAGATCAAATCTATAGAGGATGTCAAGGCTGGTATGAAGCTCACAGGTATCGTCAATAATGTAACAAAGTTTGGCGCATTCGTAGACTTAGGCATTAAGGAGTCAGGGCTGATCCATGTCTCGCAGATGGCAGATCGATTTGTCTCTGATCCTTCTACCATCCTCTCACTGAATCAATCAGTGACAGCGACAGTCATAGAAGTAGACGTAGATAGAAAACGGATCTCACTTTCGCTAAAGGAATAAAATGATTAGATATAAAGTCTTTGATTGCATAGCATACTCTTTAATGCAACCTTAGCTTCATTCCATTATTAAATTCTGATTTTACTCTGATAACAATTACTTGATTAGCTCATGCGATGTCTTAGCCATGCCATGTGATTATCAGCAGCAGCTGAAGCCCATTTCTGTGGCCTTACTCCATAACACTCTAAGATGGCATCCACTCCAATAATTGTACCTTTTGCTAATCTACCTAACAATGCAATTGGTACAGATTCATCTTTATTTTCTGAAACAACATATCCATGCTCGTCTGTCATAACACCTAACTCATCGTGCACGGCCTTTATCAAATCATTTGCCAGCATACTCTTTACAAGAGGAGAACTTACCACTTTAATTTTAGGTGAGTCTAACACTGAATTAATCATCATATTTGCTGTAATTGATCTACCTCCTTCATTTAAACACCAGCCTTCATCTGTCAATTCAATTTCTGGATCATTCGCTAAATTAATATTCATAACCCCTTCTTTAATCAGTGCTAACATCTGCTGTATGCTTTCTACTGGAGGGCCATAAGAGTACCTCTTTATTCGCTCATCTAATGCTATAATTTCTTCAAAAACATCATCAGAACAGCTATTAAAAGAGAGATGCTTATAAATAGATGGCTGACAATGTCTCCATACCTGACCGATGCAATAATCCAAGCTTACTGCTCCTGACCCCACAGCCATTCCTACGAATTCTTCCATTGATTGTTCGGCAGATTGATCTATAGGAGTGATGTGTGGATGCGCATGTTTATTGTCTTTCATCCAGAGAAGTATGATGTCCTTTATATTATCTATGCTAAGATTACTATCATCATATGTCCTTGGTAGAAGCGAGTATACGCTTGCTGCTATTGGAGCAAATGCATTAATTAAAAATTCTGGGTTGCTGGCTTCTTCTTGAGTTTTGACATCTTTTATTTTATTTTCAAAATCAATCACTTGTTCATCCGTTGGTTTAAACCACTCATCTATTTGTGCATTGAGTGGCTTAGGAGCAGGTGGTAGTCCATCGAGCGAAAATGGAATAAATAGATTTTCCAAGCTGTGACCTGATTTATATTTACAAGATTTAGTCTCTTTGTTGTCAATGATAAAGTCACCGAATTTATCAGCAATACCTCTGGCAACATCTATCATAGCGAGCCCAAAACCTCTTATTCCAATTTGACTTTTTGCTGTTAGCTTTTCGCTATTTACATACTGACTTAATGGGTAAGGAGATTTATAGAGTGATGCTTGATTGTTTTCTTCAGCATGATTATTCCATTTTACAATTTGATCATCTGGCTCAGTAGGTTGATGACCTATCGTCAGCAGTAATTCATCAATATCATGGTACGTATTTACATTAGTGACCACCGAAATATTACCCTTATCTTCTATGATGAGATCCTCCACTCTCTCTTCATGAGTAGACACGATATCAGATTCTAATAATGGAGTGATCAGACTATGAAATCGTTCCTGTAGATATCTTCCAATCTTTATTCTGGGAGAATATATGTCTGCCTCAGTTTTAGGTATCTTGCTGTAATCTTTCTTTATCCATTCATGATATGATGGAAATTTAGGAATTACAAGTCCTTCATACTCGATTATTTCTCGCCCTTCTAAAAGTAAAATTCGCTCACAAATATTTATCCAATTTGTAGAGCTTTGGCCCTCTTGATACACTTGCCCACTACCATACTTACCTGATGCTTCAAATAGAAGAAGATGTACGTGTGATAATGATTTTTTCTTTACTAATTCAATAATAAAAACTTCCAAAGCATAGGATCCTCTCGGCCCAATTCCAATTATTCCTACAGATCTTACTTCTGACATGACTTTAATTTATTTAGTGGCTGTATTTATACCAAAAGAACCTAAAATGGGCCCTTTATTTAATGCATCTTTTATCAAACTCATCATTAAAAAGCCCTGTCTATGCAGGCAGGTAGGCTCGGCATATCTATTTTCATATCTACTCACCTGCCCTACCGCTTATGTGGCTACCTGCGTTGGAGCTTCTTGCTCCACTCTTCTATACCGTTCGTTCATGCCTTGATCTTGATAAAATTTACTAGCAGATAAACAGCTCAATCCCAAGATCGCTTAGTACATGTAAAGCAATGTTCGTAATATTTTCAATAGAAAGAACACCCCACTATTATAAAATTTTGATTTTCTTCAAATTAAAACAAAGGATCTACGGTACTCTATTTAAATTTTGAAGTTCGGTTTTACTTTTAGAAGGTTTTAACATAGCATTTTCTCACAAGACATACTCAAAGTATCTAGCTTTTTAATCGAAAAAACACCAATGAAAAGAAAGCAAAAAATATCCAATCGTTGATTCCATATACTGAATAGAATATACCAGCCATCGCATCTTCTTTAAATACATCTGAAATATTGTGATTTAGCATCCATTTTATCCATACATATCCATATATCAATTTTTCTATTGCAAAAACGCCGACAAGCCATTTGACCTCATGATATTTTTTGGCAATCGCCATATAAGCTAATCCCCAAATGAGGATCATCAACAAGCCAAAATTAGACATGACGACAGGGTCAAATTTTGGGATAGTTGCATTAGTAAATAATCTGGAATGAATTAAAACTGACATATTCATTAATCCAGCCAGAATGAATCCCTTTGAGATGTATTTGTCTTTTAGTATCATAGATAACAGCTTCATTTAGGTGATCACTGGATAGTTTTAGTTAGCTCTTTATAAATTAAGAAATACGAAACTAATAAACTATTGTTCAATTCAGTGAGACTCGCGAGTGCTTTCATTGTATTAATATGATTTAGTGCAGTATTCTCAGTGATATGATAGATCCAGCGACTGAGTTCAGGTTCTCCTTTGAGTATATCTGCACTTCGCTGTGCTAACTGCATTCTGGATAATTTCATCAGCAGCATATACGACTTTGGCAGAGCAGTTTGTGAGCATACATATATGCAAAGCATACAGAGCGTATAGCTGACGAAATAATGGCAATCTACTTAGGCAATTCTTATCATGATGACTTTAGGCAGACTCATTAAGTACTATAGCTATCATTATCGTCTTGTCACTGGTTATCTCGGATTCAAACCGACATAAAAATGAAATCATTTCTGATATCATATTCCATTATGTATATTGAACTTATAAAACATTGACATGACTAAATATCAAGACAAAAGTAGAAGAACTTTCATACAATCCGTAGCAGCAGTCTCTGCTGGAGCGGCTATCCTCCCTCAGTGGGCATGTAGTAAAGCAGCTACATCAGGAATGAATCTTTCATCCACAGGCAGTTTAGACAAATTTGGAATTCAGCTATATACGCTCAGAGACGTCATTCCAGATGATCCTAAGGGAACTCTTAAGCAACTTGCCTCCTATGGCTTTAATCAAATCGAAGGCTACGAAGGAAAGCAAGGCATGTTCTGGGGCATGAAACCAAAAGAATTTAAATCATACTTAGATGACATAGGCGTGAAGATGGTATCGAGTCATAGCAACATCCATGAGAACTTCGAGCAAAAAGCAGCTGATGCTGCCTCGATCGGTATAGACTACCTGATCTGTCCTTACATAGGCCCACAGAAGAGTGTCGAGGACTGGCAGAAAGTCACTGAAAAATTCAATAACTGCGGTCGTATCTGTAAAGAAAATGGAATCCGATTCGCTTATCACAATCATGCATACACATTCAAAGCATTCTCAGGTATGATGCCTCAAGACTTCTTGATGGAGAATACTGATCCTGATCTCGTAGATCATCAGATGGATATCTACTGGGTAGTGACAGGTGGCGCAGATCCTGCAGACTATTTGACCAGATACCCTAATCGATTCAGACTCGTCCATGTGAAAGACCGCAAGAAAGATGCGCCTGCTGATGAGCACAGCGCCAGTTGTAATCTTGGTACAGGCTCTATTGATTTTGCTTCTATCCTCAAGACAGCTAAAGCAAAAGGTGTCAAATACTTTATCATGGAGCAAGAAAGATATGATGGATCTACACCAATGGATAGTGCCAAAGTGGGTGCTGATTATTTGAAGAATTTGAAATTTGTTTAAAACGGGACAGATGTTTTACAGTCTGCTTTATTTCCATTAGTATGGTTTACTTACATTATCATCTATTAAACATTGTTCAAGTTTAACTATTTAACGGTTCGGCGAAATGCGTCGTGCTGACTTAGGAAGCATGATCGTCTTCGTCGCTTGTTATAGCTCGTACTTCACTCACACGGTTTCATAAGGTTGAATTAATATATCAGCTGGGATTGATAGTGCTTTACTGATTTTTCGGATAATGTTTATACTCATTGGTCGTTTTCTGGATAGAATCTCGGATGCTCTGCTCTTTAAGCCTATTACATTTGCTAAGTCTTTTTGAGTCATATCCATTTGTTCCATTTTGAATTTAATTGCTTCAATTGGATCTGGATCTGGAAATTCTCCAACTGTTTCATCTTCATATCGTCGAATCAGCATAACAAGGATTTCAAGTTCTTCTTGTTCTTTAGTTCCTTTTTTAGAATGGAATATTTTGTCTAAGCGTTTAAGAGCTTTTTGATATTGCTCTTCAGTTTTAATTAGTGTGAGTTTCATTATACTTTCTTTGCGTTTATTAATTCATATTCAGAATGTGTTCCAATAAATCTAACCCAAATTAATTGGTTTTCAAATGAGATTTTGACTATTAGCCTGTAATTGTTTCCTTTTATCTTGAACACGATTCGGTCGTTACCAATCACTTTACAAGTCCCAAATTGTTGTTTTACTTCATTAAAATTTGACCATTTCGCTCTATATGCAATCCTATACCAACTCAACAATGCTTGTTGGGCATTTTTATTTACAGTCCAACAATCTCTTATTGATGATTTGACTATGATCCTCATCTGTTCCAAAAAGAGGAACTTTTGAGTCTGTATGTGCTATTACTGGGAAGATATCCTTCTATATCGAAGCATGTATAAAAGATCTCAAAGATTGGAACACAAGAAAGAGGATGAGATTAAGAAAATAGGGCTCAGATAGAGAGTAAAATCTAAGTTCGCCAGGTATAAAAGTTCAATCCTTTTTGAAAAGATTAATCTGAGGAGGGCTTACATTAAAGGTCTTTCTGTGATGCACACTTCTACCATGTAGTATCACAGCTTGTCTATGAGCTTGCGTCGGATAACCCTTATTACTCTCCCAGTGAAACTGAGGATATTTCACACTGATTTTTTTCATGTATTCATCTCGGTGAGTCTTCGCTAATACAGAAGCGGCGGCGATCGCCATATACTTAGCATCACCTTTTATGATGCATGTGTGAGGAATCCCAGGGTAGTCCGCAAATCGATTTCCATCAATGATTAAATGTTCTGGTTGAATAGTAAGATCCTTCACAGCCAGATGCATGGCGCGAAATGAAGCATTTAGGATATTAATCTGATCTATCATTTTTGGATTGACTCGCTTCACTGACCATGATATCGATTCTGCCTCTATGATAGGCCGAAGTATATCTCGATCTAGCTCAGAAAGCTGCTTAGAGTCATTGAGCAATGCATGATGAAAGCCCTTAGGTAGGATAACAGCCGAAGCAAATACAGGACCTGCTAGACATCCTCTCCCTGCTTCATCACATCCTGCTTCGACCCTAGTCTTATGAAAATATGGCGCTAATACATTTTTAATTCGCTTCATCTGACGACTGCACTATTTATATCTATCATAGTTTCAGCCTTGGCATTGACCAAAGCCATCAGATCCGCTTGATTATCGACGAAGTGTATCATAGATAAATGAGAAGGACTCATGAATTTTTCTGATACACATCTGGATATCATCTCATGCATGGCATTATAATATCCATCCTGATTATAAAAGATGATGCTGGCACTGGTCTGTCCGAGCCGCTTCAGTGTGATCACTTCTATGATCTCTTCCAGTGTACCTGTACCACCCGGTAGAGCTAAGAATACATCAGTCCCTTCGATCATCCGCTCTTTGCGCGCGGCCATCGTATCTACATAGATCATCTCTGTGACACCAGGATGATTCCACTCTACCTGCTTCATAAAGTGTGGCATCACACCAACAATACGTCCATTGTGCTGGATCGCAGTATCTGCTACTTCTCCCATCAGACCAGATGCACCTCCACCATAGATGATATGGTGTCCAGACCTGACGATAGATTCCGTGATCTCTCTTGTATGTTCGAAATATTTGAAAGCTATTTGCTGGCTGGAAGCACAATAAACACAGACTTGTTTAGACATATGATCAGATGATATTATAGTCGTAAATATAAATGAATAATACCATATGAGCTATTGACTCCATTGATCAAGTAAGATTTTTAAAAAAATAATCTTCCTCCATTAACCTATTAGATATGAATGGCACACTTAGATGAATTCACCATTTAAAATTTAATCTCAATATGAAATATTTTTGTGTAATACTGATATCGGCTATAGCACTCACAAGCTGCCAAGAGAATATCAATCGAGCCATCGAAGAAAATACTGGAGAATCAAAAGCAACAACCAAATCTGCGCCAGCTCAAAAATCCATATTCGATCAATTAAAAGAAAAGGTCGAAGAGACAGATCAGACAGATGGCCTGAAAGGTCCATTCAAAGAACTGATAGGCGAGGATGGCACCAATGCATTTGATCAAGTCCTGAAAGAGATATCTAAAGAAGATGCAAAGTCTGGTGGTCAAGTCAGCAGCATGATAGAGATGATCATTGGTGCCGCCGAAGAAGAAATGGGAATAGATAACATGGGCGACCTCATCGGAGACAACTTAGAAAAAATGAACGACTTCGCAGGCTCATCCGAGGAGTACATCAGTGACTTACTCGATCAAGCAGCACAGTCTGGATACACCCCTGACAAAATAGAAGATATCATGAGCGGCGTACAAGACTTCATCAAGACTGGTGGAGACAACGGAAGTCTAGAAAAAATCATGGAGTTAGTGATAGAGCAAGATGCCAGAGAAAATCCGTCGGGTAGTTCGGCAGATCCATTAATCGATAAGTTAAAAGAAATCGTATCTAATAACGAACTCATCGCAGAGAAAGAAGCTGAAAATATACTGCGAGAGATTATGAAAAAACATAAAACAATACTTGCAGAAGCAAGCAGGAAGATAAATTAAAGTCTATAGTGTCAGTAATCTCCTGAAACAATACAACCGGAGGAAAAGATTGAACTAAGCTCTCACCCTTCCAAACTGGTCGAGTCTTATCATCCAAGGAGATGAATACCTCCTTGAATAGTCTCTCATATTTATCAGAATCTTCTTCGTAAAATTGGAATAAAGACACATAATATCTTTAACTCTTACCGGCTTTCTTTTCTCTCTTTTCTTTTATCGTTTTAGCTGCTTCTTTCTTTACAGCTTTTTGTGAATTTTTACCCTTAGCCATTTTCTTAGCTTTAGTTCTTTATAAATTTATGAGTTATAAATATAAGTTGTGAAGCTATGTGCATAAGATTGGTTTGTTAGTCGCTCTAAACTATTGATCTCGTCACATCATATTGGTGGTATCAATAATTTAAAAGATGTTATATCTATCCAATGAGGTATTTCGTAGGCATTAGGCAATCCGCTATCGAAATAGTAGCATAAAGTGTTATCACACCTAAAACAATACAGAAAGTATAGAAAGATGTATTAATCCTACAAATTTATCATAATCCCTTGATAATCTATAAGTTAGATAAAATTTAGAGCAGTCATTGAGATAGAGTTTGAGCTGAAATACCTCATATTCTAATATTTCTTACTTTACCTGCAACGAAATGAATGTATCACCCATATTAGAGAGTGACATCCATTATTAATGAAAATAGATCATATATATATATGTTAAGACAATCTATCCACCTCATAGCGGTTCTCTTTTTATTACAGTTGTCAAGCAATCTCAAAGCACAACTGACAGATACTTCAGGAAACTCAGGCCTATGCGCCTTAGCATGCTTAGATCATCTTACCGTGTCACCAAATAGCGCAGGAACAGCTCAAATATGGGCAGAAAATTTTTTGATCTCTGACTGCACCAGACCATATACACTCACAGTCAGAGATTCTGATGATAATATCATATTTCAACAACTGGAAGATGATAATTTCTGGTCACTGACTTCAGAAGATCAAAATAAAACTTACTTGTACACAGTAGAACATAATGACACTGGAAATAAGTGCTGGGGCAACGTAACCATAGATTACAAAATAGGAGCAGATGGGAACGAAGAAGTCAGTCAGAATGGACGTACACACACTGATGGTATCAGCCAACAAACAGAAGCAGCAAGCTGTGCCGGATTTCCAATTGATTTTTCAACATTCAACATTGAAGCGAGTGTAGAATTTGATAATCGAACATTTGCAGATGTCCATAATGAACTAACGCAATCACATACTGATGCTTTTGACCTAATGATTGCAGAAAATGGATTAGATCCTGAATCTAATGACTATTTAGTGGGATGGCACTTAGAAGATGAGATTCTTAAAGAAGGATCTGATCTAATAGAGATCAAAAGAACGATAGCTATTATCGATTTTCAAGCAGGATTAGTAACAGATCTCTATACCAATACAAGCATATTAGTCTATAGAATAGTAACAGAGCATGGTCAAGTACAGACTGGTAAACTAATGACACTTTAAGCTATTGTTACATTGAAGTGATTTACTATTATAATATGTGTAACAGTTCTGTTTTCTATAGTAAATCACTTCTCATTTAAAATATCACAATAAAATGATGAACATAATAAAAGCCATAATTCTTCTAATTTTCCTATTTGTGATCAGTGCATGCGAAGAAGAGTATATTAATATTACTGAAGAAGAAGAAGTGGAAGAAGAAAGTGAGACAATAAAATTAGTCTCATCTACGATTAGCGGTTCTGTCATTGACCTAAATGAAAATCCACTAACTAATGTCGTTGTAGAGCTGAGCATTGATAATCTGGTTTTGGCTCAGAGCCTGACAAATAGTGACGGCGAGTTCAATTTAGAAGATGTAAAAGTTAATGAAGAAAAAACTCTATTAACATTTTATTCTCCAATCCATAATAATTCATTCAAAGTGCTCAAGACAAAGGAAGGTCTTGTTCAATTTACTGAAGTGCTTATGTCAGAAAGCCTTAATTCCGTCCTGGAAGAAGATCAACAAGTTTCGTATAATGATGATAACATTACATTTAGTATTCCATCAGAAGCAATCAATAATGACCAGAACAGTCAGGTATCAACTAAAGTGAATTCATTAAATGTGAATGAACTTAAATCTAATTCTCTACTTCCATATAATGGAATTAATGGAAAAAAGGAATCAGTCCACCTAAATCATCAAATGGCTTTTCAAATTAATCTAACTGATTCAAATCAAGAGTCAATTACTTTATTTCCTGAGAAAACTTATGAAGTATCACTTAATACTGAAATAGATATTACAGCATTTAATATTTGGCATTTTAATGAAAAGACTGCTCAATGGGTATTGGACGAAGCACTCTTCTTTAAAGATGCGTCTACTGTCGTATTGAATAAATTAGGATTATTTAGTATTGCTCAATCAAATGAGAGTTTTATACTAAGTGGGACGGTAATCGATGATGCAAATAATAAAATTACTGCATCTAAAATAACGATCCGAGATGAAGCAGGCATAGTCATCAATCAGACTTTCTCTAATAGCCTTGGTGAATATAAGGTACAAGTTAAAAGACAGTTAGCAGGAACCATAGAAATAATAAAAGAAGGCTATCCGAGGAAAGAAATTAAATTTGGTGACGTGTCAATACCTGAATTGAGTTCTATTGCTTTAGTTAGTCAAACAGATTGTAAGAACATAGAACTATCTGTACAGCCGTTCGCGTGCAGTGTTTCGTTCAGTCCAGAAGAACTTTTTGATAATGATGCATCAACATTTAGCAATTTCGTTTTATCACTTAATGAATCCACTTATGATGTCGCAACCTTTAGTGAATCCTTTCCAGATATTGACTTTTCCTCTTCCATCGCCGAGCCCTTTAATTATACCATAAAATATTCTGATGCCAGTGGTGCCGAACAAGAATGCTCGAGTACGATTATTATTAAGGATGAGGTACCACCTGCCGCTGTATGTTTAGATAAAATCTCTATAAAAATAGAAACTAATGAGCCTACAGTAATATTTGCACTGGATATCGATTCTGGTTCAGTAGACACGTCTTGTCCTGAGACATTATCACTTCTCATAGCCAGAGCTGATCAGTGTAACCAGGACTGTACAGAAGAGAATTTCTCAGAGACTGTAGAATTTACATCAGCTGATATAGGTAAGACAATTACTGCGATACTAAAAGTCACAGATAATAATGAAAATACAAGTCAGTGCGCGACTGAAATCACTATCTCAGATAAGTAATTTAAGTCCTATATAAATTTAATACGGGTTGAAAGACATAGATAAGATTATAAAAAAATGCAGAAAGAATGATAGGGTATCTCAGAATGCCTTGTTCTTACACTTCGCAGACTATATTATGAATCTAACTCTTAGGTATATAGATCAGAAGCAAGATGCTAAAGAAATATTCTTAGAGTCATTTGAAATTATATTTAGAAAATTAAATCAATTCGATCCTAATCGCGGTCATTTTAAATCGTGGATCTCTAAAATTACCATCAATCAATGTTTGGCATTTTTAAGGAAGAAAAAATTAGTCCTCACTGATGATCTATATGTTTTAGATAGTGGATATAATGATGAAACTATTGAAAATCTGGAAGCAGAATATTTAATTCAGCTCATTAAAAAATTAGGAAAACCGCACAGCCTTGTATTCAATATGGTGGTCGATGGATACAAGCACAAAGAGATAGCAGCTTTGCTGGGTGTGGAAGAGGCGACCTCAAGATCATACTATCTAAGAGCAAGAAAAAAGCTCAAAGAGGATATTATCACATTTAAAAAAAATAATCTGCCATGGAGCGAGAAGATCATATAAATAAACTACATCAGAAGCTGAATAGCAATACAGTCATCAAAGATAAAGATGCTTTGTGGACTGAACTTGAGTCAAGACTTCCTAAGAAAAAGAAAAAAAGTGGAATCCTTATTTTTCTATTTTCACTGCTCATGATACTATCTGTTATTGGATTAGGCTCGATCTACATACACCAATCAAATTCTGACAATTATAACGTCAGTCAAATAGAATACACAAGATCTTTAGAAAATATTACATCATCTAAAATACCTTTAAATCAAGAGAATACACTAGCTGAAGATGATGACCATTTAAAAACACCAAAAGGCAAGAAAACACCTGTTTCTAACAAGGAAATTGCAAATGGGGCTTCAAGTCGTAACATTAAGTCTGACATAAGTCTTCAGCCTAATCATATCAATCGTAATGACAAACAAACATCTTCTACCGTAAGCAATCTTAATAGTGAAATAGATATTCCGATCGCTGCCTTAGAAAATAAATTAAATCATGAATCTAATGTCAATCCTCTTCTAAATAATAATGAATCAAATAAAAAAATTATTAAACCCTTAGTTCTTGAAGATAATAATGAAAGTCAAGTAGAATATAATCAAGGCACTAAATTAAAAAATTCATCAGTATTAGATCAGACAAATAAAGAAATCAAACAAAAACAAATAGGACAAATTACACCACATCTTGAAGAAAATATAAATTTATATTTTCCTTCATTAGATCGATTATTCACTCAAATAAGTTACCCCTTTCAAACAATCGATCGTCATCCACAAATAGATAATTTAAACAGTAGATTGAAAAATAATAAAAAATTGCAAATTATAATTAATAGCTATGCTATAGCTGATTATAATTTTAAATCACAAACCAATCTATCAAACTATGGTAATAGAATAGAAGAATTAACTAGCATATTACCGGGATATAGTCTTGGCGCGATATTATCTGCTCAACATCATAGTGGACTTATTTTCGGATTAGGAATTGAACATTCTACTTTTTTCGAAAAATTTAAAATAGATAACACAGTTTCAATGACCGAGACTTTTATCAATGATGAAGCATTTTCTTTCCAAGGAGAATTCATATCCAATGAACAAGTTGTCAATAAAACAATAACGCAAGAAGCACTGAATTATAATGAATATTCTAATCTTACGATTATGCCATCCTTAGGATATGCTTTTACCAATCGATTGACTTACGGCCTATCACTATCGCCAATCATTAATTTACAGCAAAACTATACCGGGTATTTAGTAGATGAACAGAATATAATAACGAATGACTTAAAGGACTTGTATAGTTCTAATGATTTAACCATAAAGGGCTTTTCGATTTCTGGATCAATTTCGAAAAAAATCGGCAATCTTTTTCATATTGGAATTCGAACACAACTCAGGCAGTTTCATCATAATGTATCTCAGTCAAATGCACATTATAAAATTAACTTAAGAACGATCTCCTTAGGATTAGAAGCTACATATCACATTAATTAAAATGAGTATTGAGATCTATGATTGGTCAAAAGAATTTAAAGTAAGTACTCTTGGTCAATCCAAATCTAATATCTTATCTACCATTTGATCAATATCTTACAAGTGATACTTAGCTATGCCTGATTGATACTGGTCTGTCGCTCCAATAGCGATGGATTGAATCATTCTAAGCTCTGCTCTGGCAGCAGCAGAAATATCTGACCAGTCATCCTTATTCTGCTCTATTAATTTATGAAGCCGCATCACATGTGCTCGCTGAAGATTACGACGATAGGTAACTATGGCTGCAGAACCATCCAGCTCAGATTCCTTATCTCAGCTGTTCCATCATCCTTGACACACTATATGCTTTACCTCCATTGATCGCTTCATTATCGATCATGCGTTCTAGTCTACTCTTAGTAAGTAGGCGATTGAGCTGGCTGATTTGAAGACTTCTAATTTTATCTGCAGTGCCATCAGGTCCTATATTATTAATGATCTCTTCCTGCAGTAACCACTCTGGTGTGGTAAATACATGATCTACAAGAAATGCCATAGCAGCTTGCTGATCTTCATTAGGCGTATGTATATAACTCACGCCAGCTTCATCAGTATTTCTTCTTAGCTCATAGACGCCGCCAATATTTCCAATCACATGACCGGATTACCTTGTCCAGACACTGATCAGTTCTCCATAGAGCTCTTCCAGATCAGCATAGTCTTCTCCAGCTTTCGTGGTCCAGTCCACCAGATTAGCAGCGACTATTTTTAGCTTAGAGAGACCATAGGTGCTTGCTTTTATGGGATCATCTCCGACACACTCTGTCTGCGAGCTTGGGTAAATTGAATTATTAGCCATTTCCCAGCTATAGAAGTATGATAACCAACAACTTGTAATAATCTGGGAAACGTGGACCACATCAAAATTCAAGTGACCTTCATAACCTCTCTGTCCGCGTTATTTATCAGACCAGTCTCCAGCCATCGTTCCAAATCCATTTCTATGTGCGACTACACCTGACAGCAACATAGCACGTGCCGGTGAGCATGTCGGTGCAGTACATTGTGAGCTGAGTCTTAGTTCTGAATCAGCCAATGCGTCAATGTGACGAGTATTGATTTCGCTGCCGTAGCAACCCAGATCAGTGTAGCCGAGATCATCAGCGATTATAAGTAGAATGTTAGATCTTTTGAATAAATCATCCTTGAGTGTACCCTTTTGACAATGCGCTAATGATATGAAAGATATCACAAAGACAATCAATAATATATTTGGCTTCATATAGATTATTGTAATTGCTAGATAAAATCATTACAATCGCAGCTATAGTAAATCATTCCTCTTCATCATCCTCAGTATCTAACTGCTCTACTAATGACAGCATCCAATTTATCACTTTAGGGCTGAGGTACTTTGCTATGCCAGCCTTTCGCTGCGCAGTCTTCAGAATATTGATATTTTTATATCCTATTTGTCGTTCTTCGGCAATCTCTATGTATTCTTCCCACTCATCAGCTGAGATCATATTGAACTGTCCTCTTAGTATATCTAGATCTGTAGGATCATTCAAATCGTAGTCAGGCATATCTCTATTATACTTTCGTCAAATGTAAACATTTGGTACAATATGTAATTGACACGGCTCAATAAGATTTGTGTTTTATTTACCACAGCTAAATTTAATCTCCAACTGTTCAACCATTTTGTGGTCATTAATCCAAGCAACTTCTATACTGTCACATACATTTGGGATTTTTATTTTAATCGAATTTAAAGCTGTTACCTTATCTTCTTTTATAATGACCATGGCTTGGTCTTTAATGGCATGCGCTTTCACCCTAAGGTCCGCCAGAGACCTTCCTTTTTTACTATGTACAAGATGTCAGTGATTGGGATCAGCAGTATATATAGAAGTTAGTATCTGTGTCATATATGATATGATGGGTCTTACTGATACAATGACTTCCTTTTTATCAAGACCTTTTTAAAGAACATCTCTACTGATTTTACAATCCATAAGGTGCATTATGAATCATCGAAAAATAAGAAATGTCATTGTGGCTTTTATCAACATTATTCACTCATTTCTTAGGTATATGAAAAGAAAGAGTCGTCCCGACTCCTTCTCTGGTATCTACATCCAGGCTTCCTTTAAGAAAGTCCACTCTCGACTGCATAGACTTAAGCCCCAGCCCTGCTTCTATGTGTAATGGGTCATACCCAATGCCGTCATCTTCTACAATAAAGTTATACTCCTCCGAAGTTTCAGATAGTTGGATTAAGACTTTATTAGCATCAGCATGCTTGATAATATTATTAAGCGCTTCCTGAATGATCCGATAGACAAATACTTCCTGAGATTCTTCCATTCGAGTCTTGAATTCGATCACTTCTACCGACACTGAAAATGGATGTGCCGCCTCCATCTCTTCTCCCAGGTGCTCCACAGCTAAGGTCAGCCCATCTAATCTTAATGCGACTGGCATGAGATTATGAGAGATACGCCTCACCTCATCACAGGCTTCGTCTACCAGCTCATTGGCCTTATGATAGACATTCATTTTATCTATCTTTCTGATCTCGCTCTGGATATTACTAAAGTGAGCTTTCACCGTAGAAAGCAGTCCCCCAAGGCCATCATGAAGATCCTTTGCTATTCTTGTCCGTTCTACCTCTTGTCCTTCTATCATCGCATTCATGCTCAGTATCTTTTTTTCCCTTTCTAATTGGTTTATTTTTTGGGATTGCAGCTGTGATTTTTTCTCTGATAAATCTTTGTTATACAATATTCGATTTCTCATAAATACAAAAACAAGAATTCCAATCACCAAAAGCAGACCAGACAAAATCCACAAATTTTTTCTTTGACTCTTTTCTTCTTTAAGCTGTATATTCTGCTTTAGTATTTCTTGGTCCTTGAGCGAGGTTTCATATTTCAGTTGAAGTTCTTTGACATCCTTATTGTATATCGCATCATTCATCGAATCTTTAAGGTCATAGGCCTTCAAGATAAGCGGCACTGCTTCTTTATGTCTCCCCAGTGATTCTAAAAGTGTTCCTTGAGAGTAGTTAATGGCATGCAGTCCTGACAGATCTCCAGTTGAATTATAATAAAGACTCGCGTCCTTTACGAGCTGTAAAGCTCGGTAGTAGTTCCCTCGCTTTTCTTCTAATTTAGCCATGCGCATAGCTGTAGTTGCAAGACTACTTTTGCGATCTATCTCTTCATATTTTGAATAGGCTTTATTATAATAATCAAGTGCTTTATCAGTCTCACCTCTCTCTAACCAATAGTCACCTATACTACTTTGCGCTGAGCCCATCAGTCCTGCATTGCCTACTTGCTCCGCCATCTCACTTGCTTTGGTATACATGTACAAGGTAGAATCTTGAGTATCGAAATGTGCTATAGTTCCAAGCTTTTGGTAGGCATTGGACTGGCCTATATAGTTATCAAGTATCTTATATTGGGTCAGACCTCTTTTATAATACCGCTTGGCACTAAGTGTGTCTTTTAACTTCAGATAGACACCTCCAATAGATAAATTAATAGCTCCTTTGTGATTAGAAATTTGATATAAATCTACGTCATGTGACAGCGAGTCAGCCTTAAAATAGTAAGCTAGTGCCTCTTCATAATGATAAGCTTGCTGACTAAGTGACCCCAAATGATTTAAGGTCATGACTTTATTCAACAATGGTACTTTTGGATTTTCTTCTATTAATCGATAACATCTATTTGCATAGTAGACTGCACTGTCGAGTTGATCAAGATTACGTTTCACAAGACTTAATTCATAGTTAATTCCCGTTATAAAATCATCTCGCTTCATCATCTCGGCAAGGACCAATTGCTCATAGAGCAAGCTTTCGGACATCTCATAATTGCCTAAACTGAAATAATGAATATGACTCATCACCGCAACTAAAAACTTACCCAATGTATCATTATGCATCATCGATATTGAGTCCATTTTATCTCGATGGTACAGGGCCTGAGTTGTATCTCGATTAATATGTATACGGGCGATTCTGTTATGAGTTAAGATTTGCTCTCGTGGTGTTATATCATTTTCTAAAACGCTTTCTAAGGAGTCTAATTTCTCTTGAGCACTTACGCTCCCTGCGATAGTTAGGAGAAAAATTAGCAACAGTCGTGATCTAATACTTATAGTGGTATATACCATTTTCAAATTTTATTGGTAAGATCAGTAATCTTTCTATTATTTTATGCATTCAAATGTAATTGCCATTAAGCTAATTCATGACTATTCATTATAAATTAGAAGAACCATTTCTCAATAATCCAGACTCGCTTTCAAAAGTTAGTCCGTGACTAAGATTCAGCTATCTCTTCTATCTCCACCAATCTAAAAGTACGTCGGATAGGTGTAGTGGGCTATTTTGAGCCTTTTTCGTTTCTGGCAATAGTCATTTTTGACATTGATGAAATTGAGGTATTTGGTCTTTCAGCTACGCTTCGAGTCATCCCTGACAGTTCAGCAGACTCTTTCGACAGTTCGTCAACTCATTCTTTCGCACCATGATGGCTTAGTCCATATTTGTATCAATACAAAAATCAATATAAAATGTCTATAAGTAGATAATTAGACACGGTAGTAGATGACTAAATTTTTTACGGTAGCTGATATTCTTAGGGTTACAAAAAGATATATGAAAAAAATTCATTCCATACTAATCATAATAAGCTGTGTAACTTCATTAATGGCTCAGACCACGATCTCTGGAATTGTCTCAGATAAAAATGACGCCATTATTGGCGCTAATGTATTCATCGAAGGGACATACGATGGCACGGTCACCGACACTAATGGCTATTTCGAATTTCAAAGTTCAGAAGAAGGAGAAATAACACTCTCAATCACCTATCTGGGATATGAGTCAAAAACCATAATCAGTGCTATTTCCTCATTAGAGAATATAGAGATAAAACTGAGAGCATCTGCAATGACACTGGATGCAGTAGAAATTTCCGCCAGCACATTTAAGGCGGGAGATAATTCTAAACTGGCTGTCATGACGCCTATGGATGTGGTCACGACAGCAGGGTCTATGGGTGATGTCATAGCAGCCATGCAGACGCTTCCTGGTACTCAATCCAATGCTGACGATGGACGACTGTTCATCAGAGGTGGTGAAGCGCGCGAGACAAATATTTACATCGATGGTATGAAGGTATTTTCACCGTACTCCAGAACCATTAATGGCATACCATCCAGAGGTAGATACTCCCCATTTTTATTTAAAGGTGTCAGCTTTTCAACGGGCGGATATTCAACAGCATTTGGACAGGCTCTGTCAGGTATTTTAGATATGTCTACCATAGATGAGCCGAATGATACAGAGACTAATATTAATATCATGACTGTAGGTTTCGGCATAGGACACATACAGAAAGGTGATCGCCAATCCATCAGCATCAGCGCATCATATACGGACTTAAGTGCTTATAACATGCTCGTGCCTTCACGAGCAGACTGGACTGAGCCTTACTCAGGCTTTTCAGGAGAAGCTGTATATCGCTATAAGACTGATAAAGGTCTCTTTAAAAGTTATATAGCTGGAGATCATGGGGGCTTCGGACTCAACACTGAGAATATAGATAGTCAAGCAGATGAATTAGTGGAAATCAAAAACGCAGATATCTATAGTAATAATACTTACATGCATTTCCTTAATGAAAAAACATCTATGACTGCTGGCTTCAGCATAGGCTATAATGATGATCAGATCGTCTTAAGAAAATCTGATCAATTAGATAAAGGACTCATGGGCATGCATGGCAGACTATCATTTAAAACAATCTTCAATGATCACTTCATAGCGAACTATGGTGTTGACGCCGTCCATCAAAAAGATGATATCTCATTCAGCCAAGAATCGCCAATTTATGAAGATCAGATCAGCAGACAAATCATAGGTGCACATATAGAGACTGATTATTTTTTCTCTCAGGACTTAGCGATAAAGACTGGTCTCAGGACTGAGTATAACACCTTGCTCCAGCAGTATAGTTTTCTACCACGCATCACGATAGCTCAGAAAATAGACCAATACAGTCAGGTTAGCGCAGCAGCGGGTCTATTTTCTCAAGAAATAAATACTGATCTATTATACTCTAATCAATCTGTCGGACAAGAAAAAGCACAGCACTTCTTAGTCAATTACAATCGAAAGACAGAGAACCAAATTTTAAGAATAGAAGGCTACTATAAAAACTACCAAAACTTAGTGAGGTATGACGAAGTCAATAATTCATTTATCAATGTATCCAATGAAGGAAATGGATACGCCTATGGTATGGACTTCTTCTGGAGAGCCAATCAGATCATCGATAATGTAGACTTCTGGGTATCATACAGCTGGCTCGAAAATAAGCGTACATATAAAGACTATCCGACTGCTGCGACTCCCAGATATTCTACAGACCATAATCTATCAATAGTCTCAAAGATCTGGATCCCTAATCTGAATTCTCAGCTGGGAGTGACTTACAGAATGGCAAGTGGCAGACCTTATGACAATCCTAATACCGAAGGATTCATGACCGACCGATCAGGATTCTACCATGACATCAGCTTAGGCTGGTCCTATCTGATCTCGCAGCAAAAAATACTCTATATATCCGTCGCGAATGCTCCAGGATTTGACAATGAATATGGATTCGAATATGGGAATCAGAAGAATGAAATGGATCTCTATCCAGGTAGACAGATCAGGCCTTTTGACAATCAGTTTTTCTTTGTCGGCTTCTTCTGGACCATCAGCAAAGACAAATCTAAAAATCAATTAAATAACCTTTAAGAGGTCATGACGTAAATAATTATTTATTACGAAACCGAATGGGATCATAATGAAAGTCAATGACAGAAATAAATTACCTAAAATAAAATAAAAATAAAATACCATGACAAAATCAATTCAAATCAGCATCCTAATCCTTCTCGGGTGCATGTATCATGCCATCGCTCAGGAAAGTGAACACCAGGATCACGACACTGCGATCACCATCGATATATCAGGTGTATCTTCTGACAAAGGGAAACTATTTATTGCCTTATACAGTGATGAAAAAGATTGGCTGAAAAGTACAGACTATTCCACGAAAAGTCTTGTAAGAAATGGAAAAGCCAATGTCACATTCGAAAGTATCCCAGATGGAGAATATGCCATATCCATTTTTCATGATGAAAATGATAATGGCGAAATGGACTCAAATTGGCTGGGTATCCCCAAAGAAGCCTTCGCTTGTTCTAATGGTGCCTTAGGAAAATTTGGTCCACCTAAATGGTCAGATGCTGTATTCACTGTGAGTGGTTCGAACTTAACGCAACTCATAAAATTTTAATAAATCAAATATTTCATTTTTTCGGTCAGCTAATTTTTATTTGACTTTCCTTAAAGTATTTGCCTCGCCGGCTGGCTTTCATTTTTGTCTTGAAACAAAAACGAAACAAAAAATTCAAGGCTGTTTTCATTTCTTAACGGTAAATAAAATTGAAATTCTTAAACAGGATTAAACTCGCCTCTGGCTCAAACAAAATCCTGTTTTTAACAGAATTTAAATCTGATTAACCTAAAATGAAAAATGCCGATTTACAGACCCATAGTTAATTTATAGTAAACAAAAATATATTCAAAACACTATATCCAAACATTTCAAATCTAAATCAATGATTATGAAAAATATAATAATACTAACAATCATCATTACCATAACTTGCATCACACTGAATGCCCAATCTAAATATGAGCAAGGCATGCAAAAAGCATTCAGCCTTTGGGAAGAAGGTAAGTCTACGGAAGCTGTCGCTCTTTTCGAAAGAATCGCTCAAGCCGAGTCAGATAACTGGATTCCTGTGTATCATGCAGCAAATATTCTCATTACCAGTTCATTTGAGATCAAAGACTTAAGCAAGCGCGAATCAACACTTGAAAAAGCAAAGTCTTTAGTTCAGATAGCCCATGACCGATCTCCGGAGAATTCAGAAATCACCACACTGGAAGGTATGTTGTTAACTGGATACTTAGCGATGGATCCTGCCACTTATGGCATGACTTACTCTGCTAAAATTCCAGTGCTCCATCAGAAAGCAGTAGAGCAGAATCCTGACAATCCCAGAGCTTACTCTAATATGATAGAATACGAAATGGGGGCGGCACAGTTCTTTGGTCAAGATGTTAAGACAATCTGTGAAAAGATGAAAGAAATAATACCTAAATTCAAGAATCAAAAAATAGAAGAAGCTTATGCCCCATCCTATGGAATAGAAAGGGCTCAGCAAATCATCGATAATTGCAAATGAAAAATCTGTATAAAGAATTACGAGTTGCCATTATTTTAGTAGTGATTATTTTCATAGTGACAGTATGCATACAGTTCTTCATATCTGGAAGCCTTACCTGGAGTGTTATCATAGAGCAAGTAGGCTATAATATATATTATGGCATTCCGCTCTGTTTAATTAATAGCAGATTATTCGATACCCTTAATAGAATGCTGCCTTGGGATACACGGCCAAAGCACCGAGCATTGGCAGGGATCATCGGGTCAATCAGTATCACCATGCTATCATTAGTGATTCTTAATTTTATTCTATGGACCCTCATCATGGGTAATGATATGAGTGTCTTATGGTTAGAAAGAAATAGAGGATTCTATGTGATCGGTCTGCTCATCACTGTCTTAATCTCTCTGGCCATGCATGCCATCGGATTCTTCTATGAAATCCAGCGAGAGAAGGTCGTCACTCAAAAGCTCAGACAAGAGAACTTGGCATCAGAGCTCAATGCCCTGCGTGCGCACATCGATCCACATTTTTTATTCAATAGCTTTAATGTCCTATCAGGACTCATAGATGAAGACAAAGACAAAGCGCAAAACTTTCTTTCAGGTCTTTCTAAAATCTATCGTTACATACTGGAGCAACGCAATGAAAATACAAGTACGATTAGAGATGAATTAGATTTTGCAACTAAATACCTTGATCTACAGCGGACCAGATTCGAAAATAGCATCATTCTAAAGACTGATATTGACCCTGAGTCACAGCAGAAAAAAGTCCCATCTCTTAGTCTGCAGCTCCTATTAGAGAATGCCATCAAGCACAATGGCTTCGATGCAAAAAATCCTCTAACAGTAGAAATCTCTACAGATGAGAATCACTTAACTATATCTAATAACTGCAAATATCGAAGTCATGTAAATGCAAGTAATAAAATGGGCTTACAAAATATAAAAGATCGCTATAAACTCATGAGTGATAAAGAAATAGAAATACGCGCAGAAGAAAATACATTCACTGTACAACTTCCATTGATTTGATTAAAGCCATTATCGTAGAAGACGAAGCTGTAGCTGCCAGACGGATGCAGGTGATGCTAGAAAAAGAAAGTATACAAGTCTTAGGTATATTATCTTCTAATCAAGAACTCACACAATATTTATCTAATGCTCCAGAAGCAGAAGTCTTCTTCATGGACATACATCTGAATGATGGTTCTGTATTCGAGACATTGCAATCAGTTGACCTTAAGACACCAATTATATTTACCACTGCTTATGATGAATTTGCCATTAAAGCCTTTAAGCAAAATAGCGTTGATTATCTATTAAAGCCTATTGATCAGATGGAACTGCAAGAAGCTATTGAGAAATTCAAATCTGTCTATCAGAAAAAAGCTGCTTTTGACATAAGTGCTTTGAGCCAATTAATCACACAACAAGCAAAGTCTTATCGACAAAGGATCAAAGTCAAAATAGGTGATAAAATTAAGAGTATAAAAATAGAGGACGTCGTCCTGATCTACAGTGATCAGAAGATCACATTTCTCCGCACAAATGATCATAGATCTTATCCTCTCGATATTTCTGTGGAAAGCATCTCATCCGAACTTGATCCCTCCCTATTCCAAAAAGTGAATCGCGCTCAAATTGTCAATATTAATTACATTTCAGAAGTGATCAGTTTTTCTAACAGCAGGCTAAAAGTCATAGTAGAATCTACAGAAAATTACGAAATTATTGTTGCAAGAGAAAGAGTTAAGGAGTTTAAAGATTGGTTGGGATAAATAAATCCAGAATTAAATTTATTTTACTAACTTAGATTTGATCAAATCATGAATCATGGATTCAGAAAAACTAAAATACCTTACCATAGAAGAGCTACAGAAGCAAGAAAATAATATGAAGCGATTAGTGTGGCTATTCGTGCCCATCATTGGCGGCTTATTGTACTTTAATCTTCAAGAATATCAAAATGGCAAAGATCTGATCAATACCATGTCGATCATAACCATTTGTGCCATTGGTGGGTTAGTTTCACTATTTCCTAATATGAGTTCTATTAGAAGAGAGATAGACCAAAGAAGGTAAGTAAAACTTAAGCAGTTAAAATCTGATTTCCATCTTCATCTCTGAGTCTCTCGCCGCTATGCAGGTACCAGTGCAAATGTTTTGTCGTCTGATAATTCCCCACATTTGATGAGATACGACAGCCACCAAACTTTTCCTCTAACATCTTAGAAACTAATGATATCGCTTTAAAAAAATCATGATTTAACTCTTCAGTATTCGGGTACTCACTGAGAGAGTTGATGTGCATTTTAGGTATGATGACAACATGCTGCTCAAAATAAGGCTTAGTATGGTGGAATGCCATGACAAGCGAAGATTCAAAAATGATATCCACTTTCACTTTTCCACTAAGGACTTGGTCACAATAAAAATCAGGCATATTTATTATTTTAATAATCTCCTTGTATGAATTTCTTTGCCCCAGCTACCGTCTCGCCACTTTCTAAAACTCTTAGTCCTCTCTTGGTTTCATTTCGTAACGCTTGCTCTATGCTAAGATCCCACTGCTCCAGCGCAGACATTCGGTCAGATCGCATACAAGTCTGCGGAAACGCTGCTATCTGTTTAGCCAATACTATCGCTTCGGCAAGTGCCTGACCAGAATGAGTCAGTCTATTGACCATGCCCATAGCTTTTGCTTCCTGACCATTCACGCCTCTTCCTGTCAGTATCATATCCATAGCATGACTATGACCAATGAGCCGTGGCAGCCTTATCGTGCCGCCATCTACTAATGGCACTCCGAACCTTCTACAATAAACCCCAAAAACTGCATCCTCTGCAGCGACCCTCATGTCACACCACAGTGCTAACTCTAAGCCTCCTGCGACTGCATAACCTTCCACAGCAGCTATAACAGGCTTAGATAGTCTGAGTCTAGATACGCCGAGTGGAGCTCTGCCTTCGTTCTGTAGCTGAGGAGCTGTACTCAGATCACTAGCGATGGATTTTAGATCAGCTCCAGAGCAGAAGACACCATCCACACCGGATAATACAGCCACCTTATAATTCTCAACTTTATCAAAATCCATAAATGATTCATACAGTAGATCGGCCGTTTCTCCATCTATGGCATTTTTGACATCAGGTCGATTGATTTTGACAATGAGGATATTGTCTCTTGTTTCTGTGACTACTTTTGGCATGATAGATAATTATAGCTTAAATAAAATATTTTCCTCTAAGTTAGAAAGTGTATCGCAATTGTTCGTTTTACTAAATAATCTCAGATGCTTCCCTACTCCCTATTGTTCTTTTCACTTCGCAGTTTGTTTCACTATATCTTCTTTCAATCCTTTTAATTTGCCAAATCTACTAAAGGCTGATGCTCTCATATTACATCTGTTAGCCAGTTTTATTGTCAGTGATTTATTAATATTTCATCTGTAGCTAAAGATATTAATTACCGAGAACTTTTAAATTTTTTGATCGTTAAGCTTTTCGTATTTGGTTTTCTTCTATCAAATAGTAAAAAATTACTATGGGATGCCTCTTTTCAGAATACTCAATTCATCTATGCGCATAATCATCAATTAAGAATTCTTCTCTCCGAAGAACGAGGAGAAATGATCAGATATATTTTGTCTACCATTTCTTATTCCGATTCCCTTACTTCCTTTTGAGTAATAATAGGTTTACCGTTTAATGCCTGAACTAATGTTGATGTAGCAAGAAGACCATAAAGTATTGAAATAACTATTATTGCTTTTGTGTTTTTAACAACATAGAATGAAAGCAATGGCAGTAACTGTAAAGCGTGCATTCCTATGAAGTGCGAGACTCTTAAATCGCCTACAGTTTTGCTCCAACCTATAATCCACCAATTCGAATTATCATTGATTGCACCAACGCTATGACTCATCTGGGAACTCATTAAAGCTCCTTCAAATGAAAAAACAACAAAAATCAAGATTCCTAAACGAATGCCCCAAACATAATGACTTGGTAAATTTGGAAAAGACTGCGTAAAAAAGAGCAAGCCAATATAAGCAGTATAGAGCGTAACCACTACGGCCGCCAAACCCATTAACGAATAGAGTACTGAATAGAGTGATGTGTCAAAGTTGAAGTGTGACAATTGCCCTTTTGAGGCTTGAAAAGTAATATATACCAGTTCAAAACCGAACAATATAATTACTGTCCAATTAAAAGGTGTGACATTAAAATCGGAGAGATAATGGCAGTACCAAGCCATAGTCCAAGAGTATAATCCTATTGAAACTGCGAATTTGAATGGCTTGAACCAAGCATTTACTCCATGAACTTGTGTGGATGTTGTTTTGGTAAGGACGATACAAGCTATTGATAGAATTATACATAACCAGCCAAAATAAAATAGGTGCTCATTACGCACTTTCAATTCCCTTATAAAGCCAACCACTTCTTCAATCATAGTTCAGTTTTTACTCAAGCTTGTATTTCGGCACAAAATAATTTAAGCAAAAAAGCATTGCTCCGTAAGTAAAAATCAGGGTCGGCATATTAGTGTTAAATCCTAAATCAAATTCAGGAATACTTAATAAATCTCTAAAAGAACGCGTTGCTATGAGTAGCATAAAAATAATTCCATAAGCGAAAACAGAAATTATAGCAACTCTATTTTTAGTGGTTCGAATAATACCCTTTTTCGTTTCTTCTCTAAAGAAATACCAAAGTGCTGCAACGCTGAATATTGCTTCTATTAAAATGGCTAAATATGGACTGGAAGCATATAAGCCAAGACCAGCTTCCATTGTACCTGCTCCAAACAGATGATGCATATGACCAGAAAAGAAATCTAATACAAAGTGGACAAAGACTAAAGCCATACTTACTAATCCTATTTGTGTGCTTTTAAATATAAATTTTCCAATTACGAACACAATAGCTAACCAAAAAAATAGAGGCAACAGATCGTGACTATATAGCATATCAACTGCCATATTACTTAAAGTAGCATCAAAGGCATCACTTGGGTCGGTAGGTTCAAGTCCTAAATAATGGAAGGTAAACCACAATAAATCCTGTAATTGTGATATGATTAAAAAATATAATAA
>ENA-ORXT01001289-ORXT01001289.1-marine-metagenome-genome-assembly--contig:-NODE-1289-length-34458-cov-4.905209_pt1 | contig 34458 bp, 33 predicted proteins | sample MGYA00237868_ERZ511482 | MGnify/ENA metagenome assembly ERZ511482 | reverse complement strand
CATCATCCTGAGAAGGGTTTGGTTTTCCCCGGGACATTTATTGAACTGGCCGAGGAAAGCGGCATCATCAATGAGATTGGCGAGTGGTCATTTAAATCCGCCGCGTTAAAAGCAGCTCAATGGCGTAAAACTTACGAGCCAGATTTCCAAATCAGCCTCAATACTTCACCTGTTCAGTACCGTGAAAACGGCATTAATGTGGCAGCGTGGGGGCAATATTTACGAGATAACGGTGTAGATGGCGGCGCTGTTATCGTTGAGATTACCGAAGGCTTACTCATGGAAAGTAGTTACGCGGTGAAAGAGAAGCTATTGGCGCTTCGAGATAATGGTATCGAAGTGGCGATTGATGATTTTGGTACGGGTTACTCCTCACTTTCATACATGAAAAAATTCGACATTGATTACTTAAAAATCGACCAATCGTTTATCTCTACTTTATCACCCGATTCTGAAGACATGGCGCTTTGTGAGGCTATTATCGTGATGGCGCATAAGCTAGGGTGTAAAGTTGTCGCTGAAGGCATTGAAACGATGAACCAGTACGAACTCCTTAAAAATGTTGACTGTGATGCCGGCCAGGGATTCTTATTTTCCAAAGGGTTACCTGCAGATGATTTTGAGAAATTGCTTATCAAAGAGCAATCTAAATGCCTGTCGATGCTTGAAAATGATAAAGGGTTAACGTCTAAAATAGCCAAACAACCTGAGCAAAAACGGGAAAATAAGAGAGAGGAAGTTGAGGCCTAATTAACATCAGCTGGGCACTTTAGGTGGTGGAAATCACTTCATTGAGCTTTGTATTGATGAGTCAAATGATGTTTGGGTCATGCTGCACTCAGGAAGTCGTGGTGTGGGCAACGTAATTGGCCGTTACTTCATTAGCCGTGCACAAAAAGAAATAGGTAACTTACTGAGGCGCTTGCCACATAAAGATTTAGCTGAACAAACCGGCGGTGTTGAGTGTCAAAAAGATAGGTGTGTGATCGATAAGATGCCAAGTGCTTATAAAGACATCGACACGGTAATGAACAACCAGAGCGATTTGGTTGAAGTTGTTCACACCCTCAAGCCAGTTGTTTGCGTGAAAGGATAGGCCTATTTGGGTAACCTTGAATGCCTGTTCAAAATGCTACGCAAACTTTTTAAAAACAGCCAACCTCTAAGGAGCTAAATATGGCTAAAGTAAAGCGGCACAAACCGCGTAATCCCGTGGCCACCGCAGCAATCATGCGCAAAGGTGGCGTTCATGAAAAGAGTCGCTCAGCAAAGCGACAACAAAGTAAAAAACAGCTAAGAAAGCTGTTGGATAACGTTAAGGCCGGATCTTCCGGCCTTGATTTTGCCTGTCTATTTCGTGAAAGATTAAATTTTGCACAATAACTTCACTTAGAAGGCTTACAGAGACATCAGCTTCGGCTATTATACAGCGCAGACTTTGTAGGGAAGTGTTATGTACCATAAAATGACGTGCGGCGGGTGTTATAAACCCATGCTGCCTAAAATATTAAAAGAATCACGCGGTAGCATTTTTACCAATAGAAGCGTGCAATATTACTGTTCTATTTGCGGCCAAGAACAAGCCCCCATGGGCGGTGGCATGCGGCCTTGGATTAAGAACCTCATTATTGTTGTTGTACTATTCGTGGTTGTAGCGGGCTTTTTGTACGCAATTTAACAAAAACCCAATAACAAACGGCTACTGGGTCTATCTAAGTCGGTACTTGCCCGACTATTAACGCACTTTAGGCCTTAGACCGTAATCAACACTCGAATCGCTTGAATCTCCAACTTTGCACGTGACAAGTGTCCGTCAGCTAAACTAATCTGATCTGTGAAGTAAGTAATTTCTTCATTTCGGATAGCAGGATTCACTTTTTGCAATGCCGTGAGCCTTGCCACTTCCGTCTCTAGTCGCTCGCGGTTACGCTGCTGCGCTTGGGTTATCAGCTCTGGCAAGCGTGCCTCGGCTAGTGCATCGGCCTTTTCAATAATTTTTTCAATGTCAGCGCGAATGGCCGCAACCCCGGCCTGCGCGGTGGCTTTCTTTACCCGTTCTGCGCGAGAGTTAATCAGCTCATGACCGATTTTTTCTGCATAATCTGCACCTTTAGCGGTAAGCAGATAACGTATTGGTGACAGCGGTAAGCACTTTTCCAGTTGCAACGATTTTGGTGCGATGCAGCGTGTTGTGTAAATCACTTCCAACAGTAACGAACCTGGCGGCAAGCCTTTTACAGGCAAGGTGGCGACGGTTGCATTCCCCGTCTCTCCGCTCAAAATCATATCCACAGCATCAGCAACGAGCGGGTGCTCCCAACTTAAAAAGTCAACATCTTCACGGCTCAGGCCAAATTGGCGGTTAGTCGTCACCGTCATATCGTCATCACGCAAACCAGGGAATACATCTGTTAGCATTTGTTCGGTTGGACGCAGTATTAAGGCTTGCTGTGAGTGATATTCCTGATCGATATTAAAACAATCAAATAGCAGCTCTAGGTAGTCATCGAGTGCCTCAGGGGCTTCGGCTGCTTCTATTTTTTCGATCAGCTTCGCCGCAACGTCTTTATTGCAGGAGTTGATTTCTAGCAATCGATCACGGCCCTGCTCTAGGGTCTCGCGCATTTGCTGAGTATAGGTGGCAGTGTCTTTTACCAGTTTATCTAAACCGTCATCATCAGCGGCTAGCTGTTGGTGCAGTGCATCCTCAAACTTTTCATAAATCGCTTTGCCTACCGCACAACTATTGGTGAACTGATTAAGGCCATGCTGATACCACTCATAAAGAACGGCTTGTGCGCTGTCTTCAAGATATGGCACATGAATTTGAATGGTATTTTTTTGCCCGATACGATCAAGCCGGCCGATGCGCTGCTCTAATAGATCAGGGTTTAACGGCAAATCGAACAAAATAAGATGCTGCGCAAATTGAAAGTTCCGCCCCTCACTGCCAATTTCAGAACACACCAGCACCTGCGCGCCATTATCTTCATCGGTAAAGTAAGCCGCGGCTCGGTCACGCTCAACGACTGATAGGCCTTCATAAAAGGCGGCGCTGCGAATACCCGCGCGCATTTGCAAATACCCTTCAAGCGCTACTGCGGTTTCAGCATGCGCGCAAATAACCAAAACTTTAGACGGGCGCAATGCTTTAAGCTTAGCCTCAAGCCATTCAACACGCGGGTCACTGCTTAACCACAAGAGTTCTTCTTGGCCGATCTCAGGCGTTAACCCTTCAACGCCGCGCAGCTCTTCATCGCTATAAATCGACGGTGCCGCTAACGGGTAAGCGTGTACTTTGCGCTCTGGAAAGTCAGGAATGGCTGCACGCGTATTACGAAACAACACACGACCTGTACCGTGCTGGTCTAGCAGTTGACGCACCAATCGCGCGACCGACGTGCCCGGTTTGACCTCAGCACTGCCAATATAAGGCTTGAGTGTTGCCAATTGTTTATCGGTTAACTCAGCGTCTTCTGGCAGCGCCAACAAAGGCTGAACGACCTCATTAAGTGACTGATAGCCTGCCTCTTCTTTGCAAAATGCTTCAAGGTCATGGAATCGTGACGGGTCCAGCAACCGCAATCTTGCAAAGTGACTTTCAATACCCAGCTGCTCAGGAGTGGCGGTTAGTAAAAGCACCCCAGGAATAACTTGGGCCAACGCCTCAACACTGCTGTATTCAGGACTCGCCGCGTCAGGTGACCATTCTAAATGGTGCGCCTCATCGACGACTAATAAATCAAACCCTGCCGCTTTTATTTGCTCTTGGCGAAGTTTAGATTGGGCGATAAAATCCAAACTACAGAGAATTAACTGCTCTGATTCAAAAGGATTCTCACCGGCTGGGTCTGGCTCCTCTTCACCGAAAGGGTCATCTACGCCATCGATTGTCAGGCGCATCTCATCAAAAATTGAAAAATTAAGATTAAAGCGGCGACGCATCTCAACAAGCCATTGATGCACTAGTGAAGGCGGTAAAACAAGCAGCACGCGGCTGGCCAACCCAGTATGGAGCTGCTGATGAATAATCATTCCAGCTTCAATCGTTTTACCCAACCCCACCTCATCGGCAAGCAATACTCGCGGCGCATAACGTTGAGCAACTTCATTGGCGATGTAAATTTGGTGAGGCAAAAGGTTGGTACGCGACCCCATAAGCCCTGTGACGCCTGATTGCTGTAGACGGTGGCGCTGCTCTAGGCTTTTAACACGTAGACGAAATGCATCGCCTTTATCCAGCTGGCTACTAAAAAGGCGCTGTACAGGTGAGGTGAACTGAACAAAACAGTCCAGCTTAGACTCAGGGACAATATGTGAATCTCCCGTCTCATCCATCCCAAAATAAATAAGCAGGCCGTTGTTTTCAAGGACCTCCTCTATGCTCAACTCATGGCCATCAATCGTATTGATGCTATCGCCTTCTTTGTACACAACCCGACTTAATGGTGCATTACTAGCAGCGTATGAGCGCTCTTCTTCAACCGCAGGAAAATTTAAAGTAATTAAACGATCAGCAACCGCTGAAATAATACCTAATCCTAACTGCGCTTCGGTGTGGCTTACCCAGCGCTGGCCTACGACAAAATCCATATAATGAGTAACTCTGTTAGTTGCATTCCTGTCAATGTGCGAACTTTACCAACTCTATTTAAGAGTGCAAGGTGTGAGTTGTTTGTTTTTAACCATCTTGTCTCTGGTGGCTTGCTTATGGATGTACTGCATCCTATGATCATTGAAAAAATCAGCAGACAAAACAGGGTTAAACAATGAAACTCAAAAACAACCGGATTTTAATGGTGCAGCTAGCGTTGCAAGAAGACGTTCGCGACGGCGACCTAACAGCCGATTTAATTGCGCCAGACAGCCAATCTGAAGCAACGGTTATTTGTCGAGAAAACGCGGTTCTGGCAGGTCAGGCGTGGTTCGATGAAGTCTTTAAGCAGATTGATTCAAATGTAAACGTCACTTGGCATTTTAACGATGGGGATGATGTCCCTGCCGATTCGATTATTTGTAGTTTGAGCGGCCTTTCGCGCGCTTTATTAACAGGTGAACGCTCTGCGCTAAATTTTGTGCAGACTTTATCGGCTACCGCAACGCAAACCAACCGCTATGTCAAAGCGATTGCTGGCACAAAAACACGCATTTTAGACACCCGCAAGACCTTACCCGGCATGCGTTTAGCTCAAAAATATGCAGTCACCTGTGGCGGTGGCAAGAACCACCGAGTCGGCTTATATGACATGATTCTGATCAAAGAGAATCACATAATGGCCGCAGGCTCTATTACTCAAGCCATTGCCAACGCCAGAGAATTGCATCCCCAGGTAAAAATAGAAGTGGAAACAGAAAATCTCGCTGAATTTGAAGAGGCCTGCGCTGCAGATGCTGACATCATTATGCTAGACGATTTTGACAACGAGACGATGCGCAAAGCCGTGGCCAATAACCCCAAAAATATCCCGCTAGAAGCATCCGGCAACGTCACCTTGGAAACGATTCTAGAAATTGCACAGACAGGCGTTGACTTAATTTCAATCGGGGCGATCACTAAACACATCCAAGCGATAGATCTATCAATGCGATTCAAAACCTGACAAGTGTCAGTTTTTTGCGTCACATTCTCCCTGAAGCTGTCACATTCTGACAGCTTATTTACCGCCGGTTCGTTATCTGACCCTTTCATCAATTGAAAATCAAGCACTTAGCTGATAACTCATAGTTGGCACGCGCATTGCTACCTGTTAGTTAGGAACAATAATAATAAAATGGATTGCGTAGAAGTAGTACCGAACAGTAGAAGACTGACAAACTAAAACTAACAACACTAAGATTAATAATAAAAATAATGTCAGTAAAAAATAAATAATAACCTTCAACTCGTTCACTGATCAGCGCCACTCTTCATCCTTGGAGTGGCGCTTTTTATTGCGCATAATCCGCTCAAACCTCACCTATCGTTTAAAATATCCAAGCTATATTGCTGACTCGATTGTGTTTTACCTATTAAAACGCTTAAAATCAGCGCTTATTTTTAGATACCCCAATAGTCATTAATATTAATCAGGGGAAAAAATGGGCGCTTCGAATGATTGAGCTGCGAGATGTAAGCAAGAAATATCCTACCGGACAAATTGCACTCTACAACGTAAACCTGAAGCTCAATAAAGGCGAAATGGCTTTTTTAACGGGCATTTCAGGTGCGGGTAAAAGTACCCTACTCAAACTAATTGCACTATTGGACAGACCAACCGCGGGCAAAGTATTAATCGATAACTTTGACATTAGCCAACTTAAGCAAAATCAGGTCGCCAACTACCGTCGCAGCATCGGCGTTATTTTTCAAGACCATCACCTTTTATCTGACCGAACGATATTTGACAATGTCGCGCTGCCACTAATGATCTCAGGCATGCGGGTTAACGATATTGAACGCAGAGTTCACGCAGCACTTGATAAAGTTAACCTGCTGGCAAAAGAAAAAGACTACCCTATGATGCTTTCGGCAGGCGAGAAGCAGCGCGTCGGCATCGCGCGCGCGGTGGTTAACAAACCCAGTATTATTTTAGCGGATGAGCCAACCGGTAACTTAGACCCCGTGCTAGCGGCTGATATCATGCAAACGTTTTTACAGTTCAACGACCTAGGCGCCACGATATTAATCGCCAGCCACGATCAGTCATTGGTCGAACGCATGGGTAAACGTATCATCGAACTACAAAAAGTAAAGGGTAGGTGATCCGCTATGAGTCGAACAAAAAAACAAGCAACCTCACCACTGCGTAGCCGATTAAGCCAGCACAACCAAGCGTTTCACCACAGCCTTAATCAACTTTGGCAAAGTTCACTTTCCACGTGGATTACGTTAGCAGCTATCGCTATTGCCCTGTCCTTACCTGCCGGGCTTTATATTTTACTGGGCAACTTAAAGACGCTAACCGACGATAAGCGCGAAGTTCCAACTATCTCCGTTTACATCAATCAGAATATCACCGCACAGCAAGCTCAAGACCGTGCAGAGCTACTATCCGAACTGACTGACATTGAGAACGTAAAGCTCATCAAGCGCGAAGATGGCCTTAAGCATATGCAACAAATTGCTGGGGTTCAGGACATTATTGATACCGTAGGGGGTAACCCCCTGCCTCACGTGCTGGTGGTTACCCCTAGGATGAGTTTGTTTGGAGATCCCGGGGTCGATCTAGATGCACTTGCCCAGCGATTAAAAAACTACCCTGAAGTAGACTCAGTGCAGATGGATATCGAGTGGGTACAGCGTTTAAGAGCTATTATGCAGATTGCCGAACGCGTTGTGCTGGTGGTTGCCGTATTGCTGGCACTGACCGTGCTGCTGGTCGTGGGAAACACCATTCGACTTAATATCGAAAACCGCAAAGAGGAGATTGAAGTCACCCAGCTAGTTGGTGCGACGACAGGCTATATCCGCAGGCCTTTTTTATACAGCGGGTTCTGGTATGGTTTCTTTGGCGGCATACTCAGCTTGGTGATTGTTCATGTGTCACTCCTGTTTTTGATCCCGCCCGTTGATAAGTTAGCAAGCCTCTATGGCAGCCAATACAACATTACAGGCTTAGGTGTTTGGGTTACTATCATCATTTTGTTAAGCAGTAGCTTTTTGGGCTTAGCAGGCGCATGGCTCGCGGTCGCGCAGCATCTTAGAAAGCAATTCACGATGCTGGATAGTTAATTTCGAGTGCGCTTCAGCGCCACTGATTCATTACAAAGAGGCCCCTTTAACCCGATGTCAATTAAGCAACTCCCCCCTCATCTGATCAATCAGATCGCTGCAGGCGAGGTAGTTGAACGCCCAGCTTCTGCCATCAAAGAGCTTCTTGAAAATGCTTTAGATGCCGGTGCCACACAGATTGATATTGATATCGAACAAGGCGGTGTCAAACGCATTCGAATTCGTGATAACGGCAGGGGCATTCCAAAAGAGGAACTTTCGCTGGCGCTGTCTAGGCATGCCACCAGTAAGATTGCCTCACTCGATGATCTTGAAAATGTGCTTTCTTTTGGCTTTAGGGGTGAAGCTCTTCCCAGCATTGCCTCTATTTCAAGACTCACCTTAAGCTCAAAAAGTCAGGATGATGACCAAGCTTGGCAGCTACAAGGTAATGGTCAAGAACAGTTTGATGACCCAGAACCGTGTTCACACCCAACAGGCACAACGGTTGATGTGAGGGATTTGTTTTTCAATGTACCGGCTCGGCGTAAATTTCTTAAAACAGAGAAAACCGAGTTTCGCCACCTCGAAGACGTTGTTAAAAAAGTTGCACTGAGTCGATTTGAAACGGGCTTTACGTTACGACACAATCAAAAGCCTGTGCTCAACTTACGCCCTGCCACCTCCATAGAAATGGCACAAAGGCGCGTAGCAGAAATTTGCGGCCCTGCCTTTACTGAGCAATCCATTCGCGTGGAGCATGAAGGTGCTGATCTGACACTAACCGGCTGGATTGGCCTACCAACCTTCTCTCGTTCACAGGCTGATTTACAGTTTTTTTATGTGAACCACCGTATTGTCAAAGATAGAGTCGTGACACATGCTATTCGCCAGTCTTATCAAGACGTGCTTTATCATGGCAGGCACCCTGCTTATGTGTTGTTTCTTGATATCGACCCCACCAAGGTCGATGTTAACGCGCACCCTACCAAACACGAGGTGCGGTTTCGTGAATCCAGCTTAGTTCACGGTTTTATGTACCGCAGTTTGCACAAAACACTCGCTGACTTAAGGCCGCAGGATCAGTTAGCAGATGCTCCATCAAACAGTGCCACTGAGGCGGCGAACACACCTAATTCGCTACAGAATTCACTGCGCTATGCATCACTATCCGATCAACAGTCTTTAAATATTCCGGTCAAAGAACAGGTCGATCTATACAAACGTTTGCACGGCAATGAAACGATATCGACCCCCGCTCTGTCACACCCAACGATTGATCAAAACACCCATACACCCGCGTCAATAGCCTCTGGTGCCTTGCCAACCCAATCTTTTAATCGGCAGCCAAATCTGACAAGTGCTGGCAATCACTCTATGCCAGTTCAACGTACATCGGTTGATACAGGCGAAATTCCACCGCTGGGCTTTGCTGTTGCCCAAATCCATGGCATTTTTATTTTGGCAGAAAATGCCCATGGCCTAATTGTGGTCGACATGCACGCCGCACACGAACGTATTACCTACGAGTATTTAAAACGCAGCATGGCAGAGGAGAGTATTCGCTCGCAACCGCTACTCGTGCCGCTGGCCATATCGGTTAGTAAAAAAGAGGCCGATTGCGCAGACAACAACCCTGAGACCTTTCAAACGCTTGGTTTTAGCTTAAGCCGGCTCTCCCCTGAAAAAATTACGGTTCGCGCCGTCCCTAGTTTATTAAAAACAGCTGATATTGAGCGCTTGGTTAGAGACGTACTGTCTGATCTACTCACTCACGGTAATAGTGAACGCATCCAGCAAGCCATGAATGAAATTCTTTCAACCATGGCCTGTCATGGCTCTGTTAGAGCAAATCATCGTTTAACTGTTCCAGAGATGAATGCCCTGCTGCGCGATATGGAGCGTACTGAACGAAGCGGTCAATGCAACCACGGTCGACCCACTTGGACCCAAATGAGCTTAAAAGAGCTCGACAAGTTATTTATGCGTGGGCAATAAGGTGAGCAAGCAAATCCGTAAACAGCCACCTGTCATTTTTATCATGGGGCCGACGGCTTCGGGCAAAACTGATCTAGCGATTGATTTAGTTGAGCGTTACAACTGTGAATTAATCAGTGTCGATTCAGCCTTAATCTACAAAGGAATGGATATTGGCACCGCTAAACCTGATGCAGCAACACTAAAAAGCGCCCCTCACCGACTCGTCAGTTTTTTAGACCCCAGTCAAAGTTACTCGGCAGCTGATTTTAGACGGGACGCACTGGCCGAAATGAAGGCAATTACTCAGGAGGGAAGGATCCCGGTACTGGTTGGCGGCACCATGCTCTATTTCAGGGCATTGCAATATGGCCTATCCAAGCTTCCTAATGCCGACCCGCAAATCCGTGCTGAACTGGTAAAGCAGGCAGAATCTGAGGGCTGGGCAGCACTTCATCGCCAGTTGCGCGATATAGATCCAAAATCGGCCAATAAAATCCATCCGAACGACCCGCAGCGATTGCAGCGCGCACTTGAGGTATACAAGATAACAGGTATAACGATGACGGAGCATCACAAGCAAGCCAATAAGCAGAGCTTACCTTATAACATTCTTAAAATAGCGCTCGTTCCGTCTGATAGGGAGTGGTTAAGGCAACGCGCTGCAAAACGTTTTGACTTGATGATTAAAGCTGGTTTTTTACATGAAATGAGCGCACTACATGACAGAGAGGATCTTCATCAAAGCCTGCCATCAATGCGCTCAATTGGCTATCGACAGGGCTGGTCGTACCTCGATGGCGAGCTGAGCTTCGATGAAATGAGGGAAAAAGCGATAATCGCAACAAGACAGCTAGCTAAGCGGCAGCTAACTTGGTTGAGATCTGAAAAAGACATTATCGAACATGATTGTATTGATACAAACTTTTCGGGCGTATTTTCAAAAATTGATGGTTTTTTATCAGATAACTAGGTTAGTACGTTGAAATGTGCTTTTAGTTCAGTTGGATATACTGCTATTATTCAGCTTAATGTAGGGATACACCTTGATCAAAAATTCGATGCGGCTGATTAAGGCCTGAAGTTGCGATCTACTTTATAAAATATAGCAATAACCATAACTGAAAAGAACACAAGGAGAACACCATGTCGTCTAAAGGACACATGCTACAAGAACCTTTCTTAAACGCATTGCGTAAGGAACGTATTCCGGTAGCGATCTACCTGGTAAATGGAATTAAACTGCAAGGACATGTTGAATCATTCGATCAGTTCGTCGTTCTTCTAGGAAATGCTGTTAGCCAGTTAGTGTATAAGCACGCCATATCTACGATTGTGCCATCGCGCCCGATCAAATTGAATATCGAAGAATCAGAATAATCACTTCAAATATTCCAGCGATGATAGGTTTTTTATCTATCTCACATCGCCACACCGCAAGCGAATAGCTTTTGGAATTATTCGACATCCCAAAACACGGCGAATCTAAGTTAGATTCTGCCGTGCTTGTCCAAATGGATCTCAACTCCTTAGACGAAAATAGAGATGAACACGAGTTTAAAGAACTTGTGCGCTCGGCTGGTGCAACCCCTCTCTATTTAGTTAAGGGCAATCGCAAAGCGCCTGACTCTCGTTATTTTGTTGGAAAAGGTAAAGCTGAAGAGATACGGCTAGTGGTTGAGACTTACAAGCCCGACGTGGTTATATTTGATCACGACCTGAGTCCAGCACAAGAACGCAACCTAGAAAAAGAATTAGAATGTCGAGTCATGGACCGCACAGGATTGATTCTTGATATCTTTGCTCAGCGGGCGCGCTCACACGAAGGTAAGCTTCAGGTCGAGCTAGCACAGCTAAGGCACATGTCGACACGCCTAGTCAGAGGTTGGACCCATCTTGAACGTCAAAAAGGCGGCATCGGTATGCGCGGCCCTGGGGAAACTCAGCTTGAAACCGATCGCCGACTTATCTCTATTCGAATCAAACAAATTAACAAGCGCCTGTCAAAAGTAGACAAGCAGCGCGAACAAGGTAGGCAATCTCGTAAAAAAGCAGAAATTCCAACAGTGTCGCTCGTAGGCTATACCAACGCTGGAAAGTCTACGCTGTTTAATGAACTCACGTCCTCAGATGTTTACGCGGCCGACCAGCTGTTTGCCACGCTAGACCCTACGTTACGGCGCATTGATCTTGAAAATCAACAATCGATTATCTTAGCAGACACGGTAGGGTTTATTCGAGATTTGCCCCATGAGCTTGTTGCAGCGTTTCGGGCTACATTACAAGAAACAACCGAAGCTGATTTGATTTTGCATGTCATTGACAGTCATGACGAACAACGCGAAGAGTACAAAGTTCAGGTTAATAACGTTATTCATTCTCTGGGCGCTGAAGATACGCCCCAGATAGAGATAATGAATAAAATTGACCTATTAAATCAGGAACCTAGAATCGAAAAAGGCCATGAAGGTGTCCCAACTAGGGTATGGCTCTCAGCGATGACGGGAGAAGGCCTCGACCAAGTACTTGAAGTTCTTAGCGATACCTTCTCAGATCAAGTCTTTACAGGTGAACTCAAATTACCCGCCGCACTCTCCAGACTGCGAGCGCTACTGTATAAAGAGGAGGCCGTGCTTGATGAGAGCAGTGGTGAGAACGGTGAATACCTACTTTCTATCGCCATTCGAAAGCGATCACTTAATAGCCTTTTAAGTAGAGAATCTCTCGACCTTGACTCTCTAATACAAGAATAAATTCATAATAATTAGGTATTTATAGAACGAACCTAATGTAAAACCGTTGTTAAGCTCCTTTGACTATGCCAGAATGACCTAAATGCATTTTCGTAAGGGGAATAAGTGTGTCCATAAAAACATACCTTAGTGTAAGTATTCTGCTAGCAACTCTGATCTTATCTGGCTGCAGCGAAGAAATCACAACCGCTCAAGATAGCAACATCATTAAAGAAGCTAACGCAGGCGACAGCAATCGACTGTCTGTTTCGTCAAAGGGCGTCGGCCCCATTAATGCCAGCACGCCATTCAATATTCATAAAATCACCATGGCCTTCCCAGACTATAGTGTCGTGGAGCAACTTAACTTTCAAGAAGGCGAATCTTACCCCGAGATAAGTGTTTCAAAAGGCACTAAGCGGTTAATGTCGATCAATCCAACGCTGGACTTGAAATCAATCTATTCAATCGTTATTGAAGATAACCTTGTCCATAACGCCCTGAAACACCGACTAGGCACTCTGTTTACCGACACCTACACAGGGACAATGGCTTATAACTGCCAGCCAGGCGTTGAGAACATGTCAGGAAAGGTCCTATGCATGCCGCCAAGCGGCAGTAACATGCTTTATCTGTTTGCGGGTAAGTGGGACGGCCCAGACAACAAACTACCGCCCAGTAACGTTCTATACAATTGGGCGCTAGATGCAATCATCTGGAAACCTTAAAGTTTTAATATAGAACTTGGATCAGCCAATAACCTGATCCAGTACTTGATACATGCGGCAACGTTAAGGCGTGACGCGGTCAAATTGCACCGTAAGATCGTTAGTGCGATACAACGTTCGGTATAGCGCTTCGTGCTGCATGACTTGCTGATCCAACGTAAAATTATCAAGGCAACGCTGGCGAGCTTTTTGCCCAAGCGCTGCGCGCCCATCATCACTTAATACGACAATTTTCTCCCAACTGTCGGCCATGGCCTGGTCGTCCGCTACTGGCACTACGTAACCTGTATCGGCGATAATATAGGCATTATCGCCGACATCTGTCGCGACACAAGGGACGGATGAAACCATGGCTTCACCTAACGTCAATGGAAAAGCTTCACCTAGTGACGTTAACGTCGCGATGTCGTAAGCATTCACAATTTCTGGAATATCTTCACGGTTTCCCAACATATAAACCTTACCGTCTAAACCTAACTCGCTCACCAACCCCGTGAGTGTCTCATTCTTTTCATCAACATTGGTACCAACGAGCATAAACCGCAAATGGTCATGTTTTGCAGACAATAACGCAGCAGCGCGCAAGAACCCTTCGTGGTTTTTTTGACGGTGATAGCGAGCTGTTTTACCAATGACCAGACAATCGTCTGGTATACCCAGCGACTGACGGATGGCTAGGCCTTTTTCACGAGCAGGCCCAAAACGTGTCGTATCAACACCGTTTGGTATGACTACCGCTTTAGTATTATTAAACCCATAAACAAGATGTTGCTGCATATTTAGATGAGACACATACATTAAACATTCTGGTGAACCAGACATTTTCCCCCAAAGCCTTAGCTGTAAACGCTTACGTAACGGCTCCTGATCATAATGCTCAAGTGGCTCGTGTACCGTCCAAATCACATGCGGTTTCTTAGGGAGAAATCGGCGAAAAACCGTCCCCATCACACCACCTTGATACATTGTGCCGTGAATGACATCAGGATTAAAATCCCTCAATACTTTAAAACCCTGCCATAATTTTTGAGGCGTCTGCTTCAAAGAGAGTGAAGTCACCGGTATGCCTAGTTCGCGAATCCGATCCGCTAGGTAAGTTTCTTTGTCCATTGAGATGACCATCATCTCAAACTCACTATGGTCCATTGCCGCGATTAATCGCATTAACTGAACCTCGGCACCACCTGTTTCTAAACCAGTGGATATATGAGCGACTTTTATCATGCTGAATACCAAAATTTTTATGATTGGATTCAGTATAGTCATTCCAGATATAGAGGATCGAACTTCGCTGACAAGAGGTGGAATTACCTTGTTCAGCTGTCATATCAGCTCTGACAGCTTTTGATCACCTCACCCAATAATTGAAATTCTTCACTGCGAGCACTTCCCTTTCGCCAAGCCAGCCCAATTTCACGGTAACTTTCATCCCCAAGTGGGTAAGTTCGTATATCCGTGTGCTTAAGAATAATCGAATCTTTAGCCATCTCAGTGAGATAGGTAATTCCAATATCCGAATCCACCATTTCAATCAGCGTATAGAGACTGCTAGCCGCAAACCTGCTGACGGTTTCCTGATTCTGCAGCTGACAGGCCGACAACGCGTGATCGCGCAGGCAATGTCCGTCTTCAAGCAATAAAACGCTCTCGTCCGGTAAGTGTTTGGAACGATCGGTTTCAGGATCTAGGAAATTTGTGTCTTTGTGACAAGCCAATAAAAAGTGGTCTTTAAATAACGTACAGGTTTCAACGTTGCTCAGCTTGTACGGTAAAGCCAGCAGAATTACGTCCAGCTCACCTGCCATCAATGCCGCATAAATGGACTGGGTCGTGTTTTCCCTAAGGTAAAGCTGCAAATCAGGGTAAGACCGTCTTAACTCAGGCATGAGAGAAGGCAGTACAAATGGGGCAATCGTTGGTATCACGCCAAGATTTAGGCGTCCCGTGAGCGACTCTTGATTGCTACGGGCAATTTCTGTCAAATACTCCACATCGCGGATGCAGTGACGTGCATGATTTGCAACGTCCCGACCAATACGTGTGATGGTCACATGTTTATTGGTTCTATCTACAAGCTGCGCCCCAAGCTGCGCCTCTAGCTCTTTAATAGCCACACTAAATGCAGACTGTGAGACAAAGCACGAATCTGCAGCCTTCCCAAAATGCTCGTTTTCATCCAATGCCACGAAGTAGCGCAGCTGCTTTAATGTTGGTTGATTCATTGTTCTATCTTATAGGACATCGATTTATTAGCAATACAGCACTTTTAAATCCGCCATGTGGACTAGAAAACTTCTGTTATTACTGGCTTATGGTTAAACTAGCGAATCAGCATTGTTAAAATCAGGTAAGGTTTAATGACTACACATTACGACTTAATTGCAATTGGTGCCGGAAGCGGTGGCTTATCCGTTGTGGAAAGGGCATCAGAGTATGGCGCAAAAACTGCCGTTATCGAAGCAGGTGAGCTGGGCGGCACGTGCGTGAATGTGGGCTGCGTGCCTAAGAAAATCATGTGGTATGGTGCAGGGCTTTCTCACGCACTAGCCGATGCAGAAGACTATGGCTTTGATGTGACCCGTGGAAAACTGAACTGGTCTAAGCTCGTTGCAAAACGCGATAACTACATCAACAATATTACTGATTGGTATCAAGACAGCTTCTTAACCGACCGTAAAATTGATTTAATTCGTGGATTTGCACGCTTCGTGGACGACCGCACGCTTGAGGTTGATGGCAAAAGATACACGGCCGATCACATCGTGATCGCCACCGGCGGTCATCCGGTCATTCCTCAAGACATTCCTGGTGCACAATACGGCATTACGTCGGACGAATTTTTTAATGATTTAGACGAGAAACAACCGAAGAAAGTCGCGATTGTTGGCGGCGGTTACATCGCACTTGAACTGGCCATGATGATGCAAGGCCTAGGCTCAGACGTTCATCTACACCACCAAGGTCGCACCATGCTGCGTAAGTTTGATGGCATGCTTCGCCGCGCGCTTAGGCGACAGCTGGATGAAGACGGCATGCAAATCAATGACAATTCAATGATCCAGAGCGTAGAAAAGCTAAACAATGGCAAGCTAAGCATTTTCTACGATGATGGAAGCAGCTTAAGCGATGTTGATTGTTTGATTTGGGCAGTCGGACGCCAACCCAATACCGGCAACCTTGGCCTTGAAAATACCAACGTTACGGTTAATGAAAACGGTACGATTCCTGTGGATGACGAGGAGCGCACTGATATCGATCATATTTTTGCTTTAGGTGACATCATCGGGAAAGCACCACTAACGCCCGTCGCCATTGCTGCAGGGCGGCGCATGGGTGATCGTTTATACGGTGACAAACCCAACCGTAAGATGTCTTATGACGACATTGCCACTGTTATGTTTACACACCCGCCAATTGCCACCATGGGCATGAGCGAGGAAGAAGCAACTGACACGCATGGCGATGAGGTTAAGGTCTATACGACTGAGTTCGTACCGATGTATCACTCACTGACCCGGCATCAAGTTAAAACACACATGAAACTTGTGGTGCTAGGTAAAGAGGAGAAAATTATTGGCTGCCACATGATTGGCACCGGTGTCGATGAAATGATGCAAGGCTTTGCAGTTGCTATTCGCATGGGGGCTACTAAACAGGATTTCGACGATACGATCGCCATCCATCCTGTTAGCGCTGAAGAATTAGTGACAATGCGATGAGCGCACGTCACCTCAATCCTTAAGGTTTTATTCTAAATTCACGGATAACACTGTCTATTACGTCACCATCTTCCTCGTGAACCATCTTCACGGGGAGGTAAGCCAACTCTTTAGCCATCCAGTAAATCGTTCTACGCGACTTATCGTCACGTTTTACCTCAACTTTTATCGTATTGAACGCTCCAGCATTCGTATTTAAAAGCTCACTACCTACTCTTTGAAACACGTACTCTTTTATCTCACCACGCTCCATGACCTGATATTTCAACTGAGGTAGGTTTAACTTTAAATCTCGAGCCACCGCAATTTCTAGTGAGGCTCGGTCCAGTACATTAAATGGCGTCTGCAGGGAATAAGCATTTCCTTTATACATCCCGCTTGCTCTGTTTTCAGCAAATCTAGCCTTATCAGTGACCTGTTTGTTACGAGTCTTTTGGTCAAAAGAATAGCTAACGGGTATAAGACGCTCGCCTGAAAACTTACCAATAGACTTTTCAGAAATGCTCGCTTTGGTAAGAAATTTTGCAAGCCCGGTAGACTGCGTAAACTTAGAGTACTCATAAGTTTGCCCTGGGTACTTTAAAGAAGACTCTAGGTAGCCAACTAACGACCCATTTCTAGAAACATCAAAGACTGCTGAAATTTCGTTAGGCAGCGACATCGCTGGGGAAGACACCATCTGAGTGAGTATAAGCAAGCAAAAGCCGACCAATTTATTACGCAACATGAAAACCTCAAGGTTATAATTTTTGTGTACTTAAACAGAGTGAACAATACTTAACAAAGTTCCTCACTGCCCGATAGAACTGCCAATTTAAACGTTCAGTATAATAACTAAAGACTTGAATTTTCCATAACAAGCCTGATAATGGCTCTATACGCCTGATCAATGGCAAAATCGAAAATCAACTATAGAGGTTTCCACGTGAGTATTGTAGAGCTGAGTGACGATAACTTTGATGATGAAGTCCTTAAAAATGGCCAGCCTGTCTTAGTCGATTACTGGGCAGAGTGGTGCGGACCTTGTAAAAACATTGCTCCACTTTTAGAAGAGATTGCAACAGAGTACAGCGGCAAAATAAAAGTTGGAAAGTTAAATATCGACGACAATCAAGGTATTCCACCTAAATTTGGTATCCGCGGAATTCCTACGCTCATGTTATTTAAAGATGGTGAAGTACTTTCGACTAAAGTCGGCGCGCTGAGCAAATCTCAATTAACCGCTTTTTTAGATCAGAATATTTAATCCAAGCGATGCGTACCGACTCGGCCTAGCGGCTGAGACGGTACTTGAAAAATAGAAGTAGACGAGCGGCATCTCGGCATGCTAGCCTACACCAATAAGAGTTAAAAACTCACAGATCCACATTTCTCAGTACGCTATTTCCGCGATCTTATATCTGAGTCAATAATCAAATAAATCCTATATACAGGCCTATCGGCCTTCCTTGTATTTCTTAAATTAATATCAATAAAACTATTATTCATGAATCTTACCGAATTAAAACATAAGTCGCCCTCAGAAATTCTGGAAATTGCCAAGGAACTTGGCGTCGACGGCATGTCCCGTGCCCGCAAGCAAGACGTTGTTTTTGCTATCCTTAAATCCATTGCCAAAAGTGGCGACGACATCCATGGCGATGGCGTTTTAGAAATTCTTCAGGATGGCTTTGGCTTTTTGCGCTCTCCAGATAGCAACTACGTTGCAGGCGCCGATGATATCTACGTATCGCCCAGCCAGATTCGCCGCTTTGGCCTAAGAACCGGCGACACTATTTCAGGGAAAATTCGCACACCCCGCGACAACGAGCGTTATTTTGCTTTGTTAAAAGTTGACACCATCAACTTTGAATCACCCGAAAATGCACGTAATAAAATCTTATTTGAAAACCTGACACCATTACACCCTAACGAGCGTATGCGAGTTGAGCGTGGTAACGGCAGTACCGAAGACATCACGGCACGCGTGATCGATATCGTTGCACCCATTGGTAAAGGCCAACGTGGTTTGATCATTGCACCGCCTAAAGCGGGTAAAACAATGATGCTACAGAACATTGCACAGAGTCTTGCAACTAACCATCCTGATGCACACTTAATCGTACTACTGATTGATGAGCGCCCTGAGGAGGTAACAGAGATGACTCGCATGGTTCAAGGTGAAGTTATTTCATCCACCTTTGACGAGCCAGCGACGCGTCACGTACAAGTGGCAGAGATGGTCATCGAAAAAGCTAAGCGCATGGTTGAGCACAAGCAAGATGTCATTATTTTACTTGACTCTATTACGCGACTAGCACGCGCTTACAATACGGTAGTGCCATCTTCAGGCAAGGTATTAACCGGTGGTGTAGACGCTAACGCATTGCAACGCCCTAAGCGTTTCTTTGGTGCTGCACGTAACATTGAAGAAGGGGGCAGTCTAACTATCCTAGCAACGGCTTTGATTGATACGGGTTCTAAAATGGACGAAGTCATCTATGAAGAGTTTAAGGGAACAGGTAACTCAGAAATTCACTTAGATCGTAAAGTGGCTGAAAAACGGGTCTTCCCAGCAATTAACATCAATCGTTCCGGCACACGTCGTGAAGAGCTATTGGTTAGCGAAGAAGAGCTCCAGGCGCTATGGATTTTACGTAAGTTCCTCCACCCGATGGATGAAGTGGAGTCCATGGAGTTCTTGTTTGACAAGTTGCAGTCGACAACAACCAATGAAGAATTTTTTGCTTCAATGAAGCGCTGATCGTTAACAATTGATCGACGCTGCATCGAATGTAGCGTCGCTAATAGAGCTCAATCAATTTTGAGCTTTATTAGCGCTTTACCCATATTAGGCTTTACCCCACTACCGGCAATCGGCTTAGGCTGCAAGTCTAGCAACTCAATATCTTTGCCAAACACCGTTTCCACCGTATTAAAAGTTTCATAGTTTATTGTACTTAGCTTAATGGCCTTTTTCTTTCCCTCTACATTTATGATTGTCGCGTTAACAATCCCAACACCGCCCCAAACACAGCGAGCGTTAATGGCGCAGCGAGAATCTTGCTCAATAGAATCAAACGTTACTGAAAGGCCGGTCGGAACTGCTTTAACGGTTTTGCCCAACTCCACATCGAGATTTGTCACCATTCTGTCTTTTCGATATTCGTAGGCCGGTGTGCCGCAAGCGCTAACCAACATTGTCAGCAGACCAATGGTTATAATTTTAATGGGTAGTTTCTTCATACAGATATGCCTTTTATGTTATCGTTTATTTTAATTATTACTGACATTATAAGCTAAAATTAAGGAAAAAATAAATGTCCGTCAACAAGGATTTACGTTGGTTGAGAGCACCCGGATTAAAAGGCCCCGCTAAGCGTTTTGCCGAATTTTGTCAGGCAGACGTTCCACAACAAGTCAAAATCGATCCTGATTTTAACCTTGAGATTTATAGTCAAACGGCGAAGCTCATTACCAAAAAATTACAAGCGTCATCGCCTTATATAAGCACAACAAAGGATGATAAATAAACATGCTAATAAAATCCTTAGAGGCTAATGACTTTCGCAAATATAAAAATCTCACGATCAGTGATCTACCAGAATACGGGGTAATTACTATCAGTGGACTGAATGAATCCGGTAAATCTAGCATTGGTGAGGCAATTTTTTTTGCACTGTTTGGTCGTATACTAAATATTGACGAAACCGATCTTAAAAAATTAGTCCGCTGGGGCGCCGAAGGGGCCAGTGTCAAACTAACGATTAGTAATCATTCTGGCGGTAATTATCTCATTCATCGAACCATTGACGCGTCAGGGAAAAGCAGTGCACGCCTCACTCAGCTTAACGATGATCAACTAATTGCAGAAGATAACGATGCATGCAATGCCGCGATTATTGAAATATTAGGGTATGACTACAGCACATTTTCTGACTCAATATTTTTAGCCGCTCAAGATCTTAGCAATCCCGACTCAGACAGTAGCAGCATTAAGCAGATGGCCGGCATTGGCCAGTACGCTCAAATTAGTGATGAATTAACCGCTGCAGGGATAGCCCACAGGGATAATGCAAAGAAACTTAAACCTGAAATTAAACAAAAACAAATAGCGCTCGATGCGTTGAAAATCGATGAAAATTGGCTTCCAGAACTTGTTGATTCACGTGAAGTGATCGACCTTGAAAGCAAAGAGAAGCTTCTGCTTAACGGCGAGTTAGCAGAGTTTGGCAGCGTTTATCAAATCAGGCAAAAACAGCATAAACAAGCTCGTAGTGGTTGGCGATTTTTCAACACGCTGATGTGGGTATTCATGCCATTAATGCTGATTGCTTGGGGGCTTTGGATTATCTTTAACTTTTTCCCTGAGATAATCACTAAGCTAGCATCGCAGGATAACGTCAGCCCCTATATCGACCCAATCGGACGGTACGTTACAGAATGGGGCTTTGTTGCGACAATGGTGTTAGTCCTGCTAACGAGCCTTGCACTGATATTCAAATGGCGAAGTGAGTACAAGATCGATAATCAACTCGCCTACGCTGAAAACTTATCATCGACGCTGGCAAAGTCACATGCTCACTCCCAGCGCTCTTTAGACGAACTGATGACCGCAAGACTCAGACAAAGCCTGCAGGGAAGGATTCAACCTCAATCCGCCCTTTCATCCCCTCCGCAAGATGACAACCAGCGTCTGAGCAAACTTGCCAAGCAAACGTTAGATTACTCGGCACAAAGTAATGAGGTGACCAATACGGTAAAGCGCCTCAGAGACACTTTAGACTTGCAACAGCGCGAACTTGACGACTTTCACAAGCCTTTAGAAAAGACTATTAGCGATGAAAAGCAACGTTCAGATGAAGCGGGAGAGATACGCTCAAGTATGCAGGTGTTGCAGCAAGCGCTAAATGCTGATGAACGCGAAGTGAGAGTTCAGGAAACCGGCGTTAAACTCTTACAGCGCGCCTCAGACGTTCTAATCCAAAACTTTAATGCCTCCGTGACCCAGCTCACTGAAAAAACAATGCCAATGTTCACCGAGAATCGCTATAAAAAAATTCGCATTAGCAAAGACCTGTCGGTTCACGTCTACTCTGAAGAGAAGATGGATTGGGTTGATTTTGATGAGGTATCTTCAGGAACCAAACGTCAGATTCTACTCGCGGTGCGTATTGCGATGTCTGAGCAGCTGGCCAAAAACACAGGCAATCAGAAACAATTCATTTTCTTAGATGAGCCGTTTACGTATTTTGATCAAGACAGAACCAAAGCGGCACTTGCCTCACTGCCAAAGGTCAGCGATGTCGTTTGCCAAATCTGGGTCGTAGCTCAGGAATTCCCTGAAGACTCCTATGCAGATAAAACGATTCACTGCCCTGATACAAGCAATGACTTATTGAGTGCTTAGCTTGGTCACTGTGTCGCAGAGGTTTTTCTCAAACCTCTGCGACTCTTAACGTTGCCAACAAGCGTTCAGCGTCTAATCCTCGACCAATAATTTGTAATCGCGTACTGCGCTCCTCATCAATTCCCCAGCGCCTGTCATAACTGCGATCGATACGTGTACCGACGCCTTGGACCACCTGACGCATCTTTTTATTGGGCAGTTCAGCAAAGCCCTTAGCCCGATAGACGGGCTGTTCATGGATCAGCATCTGTAAGCGACTGACCAGCAAATCGCTATCGACCTGACCCAGCTTGACCATCACCGAATCAAACCCTTCACTCGACTCAAATTCATCCAAGCTGACTTTATCAATTTCAAAGCGCTGCTCTGAATAACAGCGTCGATTAAACAATAAATCAGGACTGACCAAGCCGTGCTGCATGCCAATAATATCCGGCTCATGGCTCAATAATGCTTTAAGTTTCGCCGGTAGCTTTTTGCGCAGTACTGAAAACACCAAATCCATTTTACTAATCAATACCACATCAGCAATATCCAGCTGTGCCTGATATAAAAACTGCAAATCATTATCAACCAGCTGACTCGCTCGCCCCGATGCACTTGTATACCGACCCTCCGAAAGCGCGGGGCCGTCAGCGACTGTTACCACAGAATCTATAGTGAATTTTTCTGAGAGCACCTCTGAATCGAGACGTTTAAGGAACGTCGTGGGCAATTCAGTCCCCGGTGTTTCGATTATGACATGATCAATTTCATCGGTTCGGGTGGCAAGCTCCCACATCATATGCGCAAAGTCATCACGTACAGCGCAGCACAAACAGCCATTTCTCAAATGATAAATTCGATTGCCAAGCGGTAGACGCTCAACCTTGTCTAAAGAATCAAGATCAGTACCACGCAGTATCTCAGAATCGATACTACTTTCAAGCGGAACGCTCACAACCACAGCGATGCGCTTGCCTGAGGCCTGCTTTAACATATTTGACAGCAATGTCGTCTTTCCACTACCAAGGAAGCCCGTCACCAAAGTAGTGGGGATTTTTTGCTTATTCATTCTATTATTATTCCCCAATAAAAATTGAATATAGCTACATTTTTTTTATATTCTCAATGCCCGAACTGTAGCACAGGACAGCTATCCTGCACAGATAGGACACCGCGAACCGATTGGCGGTTCAGAAAATTTTAAGGATTTAAAAGGCCTATGCTAAGCTCATTGCTTTTGAACCCTCATCGGATGAGCCTTAAGTTATGACTCTTGAACAATTTTTAAAAACATTGCGCAGCGAACCAGAAACAATTCAATTTAACGATACGATGTCAGTTATTGAAGCGGAATATAATTTTACTCCTACCTCTTTTAGTAATGGTGACGTCAAAAATGCCGCCGATGAAAACAACGGCTCGTGCAAGATTTTTGCTTTTGCTCAGCTTCAATCATTAAATGCCGACCAGACCTTGGCCTGCTTTGGCGACTATTACCGAGAGGACGTTTTGAAAAACCCTGACGGAAATGACCACAGCAACATCCGCAGCTTTATGGCTAACGGCTGGATTGGCATTGAATTTGATGGCATGGCGCTGACAGTCGCCTAACTTAGCTCACTTGCCAATCAAGGGGTAGCCTGTCAGCTCCATATAGCCTACCCCAGCTTGACCGCCGTCAATGTTAACGACGCCTTCCCAATACGGAAATTGAGTGTCCATCCACTGCTGGTCATAGAGCGCCTCAACCTCCCACTGCTTGCCGACACCGACATTGGGTAATTCAATCTTCCACTGCAACGGTAGCTTGACCTCTTTATCCCCCGCCTTAACCCAGCGCCGATCCAATTCTGTTATCTTAATATCGTCCGGCCCCAATGATTGACTTTGCCCATTGGCATTAATCCAGCTACCACTTAACCAATGGTTACCGTCTGTCTGTCTCAATCGATATACCATGAGCGCCGCGTCGCTATTTAAATGCAGAGAAAACCAATCCCAACCTTGTTGATTGGCAGATAAAGGCTGCGAACTCCATTCTCTATCTAGCCATGCATGACCACTGAGCTTAGTTGATTTGCCATTTTTTATAACACTTCCCTTCACATCAATATGAGGCTGACTGTAGTAATAGCTGGCCTGACCTTGACCTGATTTTTGACTATAACCCTTGTCACCATTAAGCACCCAAGGCGTGGTGCTGCTCATATTCAAACTGAGCTTAGTCTCGCCAATCGAAAAGGTTAGCACCGATGGAAAAGGATTAGCCGAGGTTGCAAGCCATGTCCAGTCATCAATCCACACCTCAAAGTTTTCACCTGCTTGTTGGTTAAGTTCAGCCCGAGTCGCAACCGTAACCCCCGCCTGATTGATCCCGCCCCGTGCAAAACGCTGCTCATGAATGTGGCCAGCGGGTGTCGTAATGGCCGCATGCGCCATCCAAAGCTGATTACTAGACCAGCCCTTAAGAACGGGTTTTGTATCCATGGATTGCCGAAACAATGTCCATTGCATTCCCCAATCTTGGCCTTGCTCATCTTTAAGGTTGGCGGTTAAGTACCACCACTCAATACGAAAGTCAGGGTGAATGCCGTGATCATTAGGAAAGATGAAGCGCTTACCCGGCACCACGGTGGCGTAACCATCAAGCTGTTGTCGCAACACCCTAAAACTATCGTCTGCTTTCACATTGAACGTTATTGCGCTACTAAAAATAAGCGTCAGTGAAAGTAACCAGCCACAATAAGCCTTCATGAACTACTCCCCAACTCTGCCAAAGCACTTGGCAACCGACGTTTTAGTCGCAATCTTGCTATAAACAAGGTTAAAAAAACTAACACCAAGGACAAGATAGCGAGCACCAAGGCAGGCTCAAAGCTCCAAAGCATGGACATGCTCCAACCAAATGACATGATGTTTAATTTATTGATTAGCAGCCAAGATAATAAAGCCCCTAGCGGAATTGCAAGCAGCCAAGTGACGCCAACAAATAGCAATAAAGGCACTGTAATAACGAGGATCTGCTCGCGACTGCTTACCCCAAGCGCTGACCACTGCGCAAATTGAGGCAGCCGCTCCTGTAAAATGGCCATCATTGACGTTAATAATGCCAATCCTGCAACGATGAGTGTCAACGTATTCATCGCCAAAGTAATTGCAAACGTCTTCTCAAACACCCCTAGCGCCATTTCACGCAACCGACCTTGCGTTATCCATTCACCAGGACTAACGCCCGCCCGGATCAATTCAGCTTCAGCTTTTGCCAACACTGCCTCGTCGCCCAATGGATCTTCAGCGTTTAACCAAAGGGCAACGCCCTTCTGTTTTGCTGACGGCCAGAAGCGCTGGAAAGCCTGCTGTGGTAAATAAAACTGATAGTTGGCATTGCCATAGTCGTAGAAGAAACCTGCCACCACAAATTGATCTGTACCTGCCTCAGTTTTCAACTCAACCGTGTCACCTAAATCGATACCGCCAAGATAATGGGCTTGCTCATTCGCTAAAATTAGCGCAAGAGTCGATGACTGAGGCGATGTGCCAACCGAGGCTGACCATAGGCTTATGGCATTGGGAATCATTTTGGCCAACGGTAAAGATAAGGTGTCAGGCGCGTTGACGTCCAACCCACGGATTTGAGTGGGCCGCTGTTGCCAACGAGTTGTCGCCTCAAAGCGCTTATGGGTATCCATCAGCCACTTCGCGTCGTTTATCAGCTTGCTCAATGAAGAGGAATGCGCTTGCACGTAGATATCAGCGGTCAAACGCTGTTCTAACCAAGAGGTAAAGGAGGTGCGAAAACTGCCAATTAGTGACTCAACCCCAAGGTTGCAGGTGAGCGCAAGCAATAGAGCCATCATGGCGGTACGCATGCTGGGCAACTGCGCCCATCCATCGCTGATCAACCAAGCCGTCATTGGCTTGGGACGCTTTGCCATTAATACTGACACGACCTTAAGTGCCCATGCCAAGATCGCGGGTAAACACCACGCGGCTGAAAATAAAATCAGTCCAAGCAGCACAAAACCCCAAAACACACTGTTAATAAGCGGATACAAAACCACTGCAACCACCGCCAAAACCAGCCCTGACAACAGTAGTCGCTGACGGGCCTGACTGTCATTATGCCACTGAGTGCCTAGCTGGCTGCCCGGCAAAACAGCCTGCTGAGATAGCTGCCACATCGGCCAAGCTAAAGCGAGCAACAGCCCTAACAGCGTCATTAACCAAGCGATTAGTATAGTACTGATTGATAACAACAGGTCTGACCCTATCGTCGCATTGTAAAGGCTATCTAATGTAACACCCAACGTGGGTAACAGCTTAAGACTAATCAGATACCCTATAAGTAACCCAAGTACCGTGGCTACAACGCTCCAAAAAAAAGACTCAACAAATAGCGCTATCGCTAACGTTTTAAGGTCGACCCCCATCAGTTGTAAATTGCGCAGCGTCAGTTGGCGATGCCATAAGGAGAACCGAACCGCATTAAAGACAATAAATAACCCGACGGCAAAGGACAATAAACTCATCGCCGTAAGATTAGTATGCAAACTCGTCGTTAGCTGCTCAAGGTCCAATGCTTGATCATTTTTTTCAAGTGTTAATAAATCAGGTAGCTGCTGAGCTAACAACTCATATTCCTGCACACTAAGCTCGCCCACGCCAAGGTAGCTAAATTGAGTCGTATTCAAAAGAGCTTGAGCAGCGCCAATGTCCATTAGCACCTGCCAGCCTTGACTCTCACTTTGAGTAATCACCGCTGGTGGTAATTCTCCCCCTTGATTTAGCGCTAGCGCCTCACCCTCACTTACACCCAGTGACTGAGCTAATCCTTCAGGATACCAAGCCTGATAAGGTGGTTGAATGAAACTCAACCAGCTTGAGTCTGCGCCTCCAACATCTAACTCATCTAAGCTTTGATTGCCTGGCAAGGTAAATAAATCTACTGCAATCAGCGGAATCAACTCGCCACTTGTGGCTTGTACCCGAGCCTCCATGACAGGGTAAAGCTGTGTCCAACCTTGACGCCTGAGTGCAATATAATCTTCCTGACTGATGCCATCACCACGGGAGCGGATGGTATACGTCATTTGCGCACCTAACACGGTATCTGCCTGCGAGTAGCTCGCCCGCGCATGGCCATTGATTACTTGAACTGCTGACCAAAGTGCAACCCCAGCAACCAAACCACTAAGTAAGAAAAGCGCCTGCCATGGGTGACGCCAATAGTGGCTAAATAAGGCTTTCAACGTCCATATCAATTGAATCATTTCAATGAGCAACCTTAGAAGATTCGCGAGCAGACTTGTTTAATTTACCTTTTTGCAACCACCATTGCTGATCCAAATAAGCAGCCATTTCACGACTGTGCGTTACCATGAGCAGCGCACTTCCGGCCTCTTTTACCAAATCTCGAAATAACGCCATCACCTGCAAACTGCTTAGCTCATCTAAATTACCTGTTGGCTCATCAGCCAACACCAATGCAGGACGGTGCAATAACGCACGTGCAATAGCAACACGCTGCTGCTGGCCGCCTGATAATTGATGTGGGTATTTATATAACTGATCCTTCAGGCCTAGCCTTTCAATCAGCTGCTGCTCAAAGCTATCATCTAATCGTTGACATAAATTTGCCTGAAAGCGCAGGTTATCTAGCACCTTTAGTGTGGATATGAGGTGAAATTGCTGGAAGACTAGACTCATTTTTTCACGGCGAATTGCGGCGCGCTGCTGCATCGATAGATTTTGAATCGGCCTATTTTCGAACTGTATAGACCCCGCGTCAATCTCATCCAAGCCAGCAATGAGGTGTAGCAAGGTACTTTTGCCACTACCACTTTCACCGCGCAGTGCAACTGACTCGCCTGCATTTAACGTAAAGCTCACGCTATCTAATACGACTGTCCTCCCCTCTGGCTGCGAGAACGTTTTTTTTAATTTATGGACTTCTAACAAACTCATATCATACCTTTGCGACATAGGGCACTTGGTTTCATTAATTAACGATGCCTAAAGTGAAAATAGCCGCTGTGAATTTTTTGTCGTAACCTCAGCGACTTTTTCAACACTGATATTCCTTAATTTTGCGACACAGCTCACAATCTCAGGTAACCAGCTAGGCTCATTTCGTAACCCACGATGGCTTATATCTGGCTGGTCAGGTGCATCGGTTTCTAGTAATAACGATTCAAGGGGTAGATCAACAATGAGACGTCTCAGCTTAGTGGCTCGAGGGTAAGTTATGGGGCCGCCAAACCCCAAATAAAAACCTAAATCAATAAGCATCTTAGCTTGTTGCAAACTGCCAGAGTAACTGTGGACAACGCCCGTCAAACTAGGGCGCAACCTAAGCTCTCTAAGCACGATATCCAAAGATTTACGTGAGTGTACAATGACCGGTAGCTCAAATTGCACCGCAAGATCTAACTGAGCGGTAAAGTATTTCAACTGCTCTAAAGGCTCATAATCATCGATATAAAAATCTAAACCGCATTCACCCACCGCAATTGCAGGTTCAGCCTCCAGTTGCTTCTCAAGCAGTGCTAAATCGTTGGGTTTATGATCTTGCTGAAAAACCGGATGTAGCCCGTAGGCTGCGTGCACTTTAACCGATGAGTCTTCTTGCTTGCTTATGCCTTGGAGTTTTTGCCAGCTACTTGATTTAACAGCAGGAACGATAATGTCGCTAATACCGCTGTCATCTGCACGTTGCAGCGCAGCGTTACGATCAACATCAAATAGGGACAAGTCTAGGTGACAGTGGCTGTCTATGAGGCGCATAAAAAAGGCTACGACATTTGGTGTAATGTCATAGCCTAGCGTATTACGTGAGAAATTTATAGAAAGGCTTAATCACTGGGGTTTAAGGAATAATTTTCTTTAATTGATCAGCTAACAAGCGATTGCCACTCGCAGTAAAATGTCCGTCAGAGGGAAAGTACTGAGCAGACGTATCGTTTTCGAACACGTCACCCAGTGATATGATTTTAGAAGGTGCGATGGCTTGTAACTTTGCGTGCAATGCTTCGTATCGCTTTTGGCGTATCTCTGGCTCTGGATACAAAATAAATATTTGATAATTAAACGCATGCTTTTCACTAAGCGCATGCAAACGATCAAAACCTTCTTTTGTGACAGCAAAGGCTTTTTCCATCTCAGCTTCGTGCGCTGCGGCATTACCTTGCTGACGCAAACTAGGCAGCACTTTAAAATATGTCACTCTCAATAAATTTGAGTTTTTTAACGCAAGCTGCATTAGGCGCTTGTGCAGTGGCAAGCTTGCTCTCTCAGCCTGCTCCGCTTCAGGATGAAGCTCTACTGGCTCATAACTTTTACCCGCTGAGCGCTGATTGGCCGCCCAAACATTGTCACCAAAGTCATTGCCCGTAAAGAAAAACAGATAGACATTATCAGGCGTCCAGCCCTTATCTTTCAGGTAAGCTTCCAAACGGTCAATCTCGTATAAAGTGCTCGCACCCGGAACTGCCAAATTAGCACAGCTTAACTCTTTAGCTTCACAAAACAGATGAGGGAATGCCTCATCGTCTTTAACCCCTTGAGCATAGGTAAACGAGTCACCTAGAAAGAGTGTTTTAGGGTTTCCATCTTTAGCGGCGGGTGCGCGATAGCCATCAGCGGTGATTGTGGTGGGTGCATCAAAATCGGGAGTGGTAATTCTAAACTGAGTATTAGGCTTAATATAGCTTTGGCGCAAAGCACTTCCATCCATGCTCAGTAACGTAGGGCCAGGTGACAGAGGCACTACATATCTGCTGACAACTTCAGCGATAGCTAATACAACCAGCACACTAACACCTAGCAACGTAAGGTTAGCTAACATCGACTTAATTCGCATACAACACTTCCTTGTTGGTTGCTATCATTTCAGCAGCCCTATTTTACAAAAATATAGGTGCCGCAAAAAATAGATTAAAATAGGGTATATATAAACGGCGCTATTGCACTTCCTTGGGCAAACACTAAAAGGCCACCGAGTAAAACCATTAACAAAATAATAGGGGCTAACCAGAATTTTTTACGTTCCTTCATAAAAGCCCAAAGGTCGGTCAGTAGATCAATCATTAGAATGGCTTCTCCAAATGTTTCTTATCACGTACTTTTGTGATGATGCGGTAACTAGTTTGCTGCTCAGATAATTTGTTATCTAGCGTATCTTTACCTAATAGACGCATTAGTATTCCTATAGGGGCGATCAGCAAAAAGAACATAACCCCCATGACTAGACGGGTATTTATCCATCCTAATACGTCGCTTATTTTTAGCCAGATGCTATTAACCGGCCCCAAAAGGACGGGGCGTGTCAAAGCCACGACAGCGAACACAACGGCCGCGATAAACGGCCAATAAGGTGTTGAGTAACTAAATAGCCACGGCAGCACTAATCCAAACATGAGCATTAGCATCACTGCCATAATGAGCCCAAAATCCTTAAGCTCTTTTGGGGTGTATTGCGGCTTGTCGACCTGTATTAGTTGATCTTTTTTCATAGCATTAATCCAATTCGAACTCTTGTTTCCAGTCGGAAGTTTCCTGCCAATTGGGCTGCTTTACCTTATCGATCAGGAAATTCTCCAACACTAAAAAATCCATATCAGTGCGCATAAAGCAGCGATAGGCATCTTCAGGCGTGTTAACAATTGGCTCACCGCGCACATTGAACGAGGTATTAACCAATAGTGGGCAGTCAGTTAACTCATCAAACGCATCTAATAGCTTATAAAACCTAGGGTTAGTCTCAGGATGTACTGTTTGCAGCCGTGCGGAATAATCAACGTGCGTTACGGCAGGAATTTCAGAACGTACGAGGTTTAGCTTGTCGATACCAAACAGCTTTTCTTGCGCGTCAGTCACAGCTTTGCGCTTATCTTCACGCACCGGCGCCACGATTAACATATAAGGGCTTGGACCTTTATGCTCGAACCAATCCGACACTTTGTCGTGCTTAATAATGGGCGCGAACGGGCGAAAAGACTCTCTGTACTTAATCTTGAGATTCATGACAGATTGCATTTTGGTGCTTCGCGCATCTCCAATAATCGAGCGCCCACCTAAGGCGCGTGGCCCAAACTCCATACGACCAGCAAACCAACCAATAACCTTTTCATCTTCTAAAATCTCAGCCGTCTCTTTGAACAGCTGATCATCTGGCAACAACGAATAGCTTGCGCCCACTGAGTCTAGGTACTGCTTAATCTCATTCTCATCGTATGAAGGTCCAAGGTAGGACCCTTGCATGGCATCCCCCTGAACCACAGAGCGAGGCTTCTCAAGATACTCATGATGTGCAGAAAGTGCCGCACCAATAGCGCCACCGGCATCACCCGCTGCCGGTTGAATCCAGATCGATTCAAAAGGTCCTTCCCTGAGCAATCTTCCGTTAGAAACACAGTTAAGGGCAACGCCACCTGCTAAACATAAATTCTTCTGTCCCGTTTCTTTATGAACCGTTCTAGCCAGCCGCAAAACAATCTCTTCCGTGACGACCTGAATAGATCGGGCGATATCCATTTCTCTTTGCGTCAGTTCAGCCTCAGGTGCCCGCGCAGGTGCACCAAACAGTGCGGCAAATTTTCGATTAGTCATCGTCAGACCAATCGCATAATTAAAATACTTCATGTTCAAACGAAACGTACCGTCATCTTTTAGATCAATTAGATTATCTAAAATAAGATCGACATATTTTGGCTCACCGTAGGGGGCCAAGCCCATCAGCTTGTATTCACCTGAATTAACCCTAAACCCGGTGTAATAAGTGAATGCCGAATAAAGCAGCCCAAGCGAGTGAGGAAAATCAATCTCCCACTGTGGGGTCAGTGTTGCCCCCTCGCCTATCCACACTGACGTCGTCGCCCATTCACCTACCCCATCTAGGCACATAACCGCAGCATTTTCATAAGGGCTGGGAAAGAATGCGGATGACGCGTGGGCTTGGTGGTGCTCGGTAAATAGTAACGCTGGCAGATCAGACTCTTGGAGGCCTGATAGCGCAGCAAAGGATCGTTTGAGTGTCTTTTTTAGGAACAACTTCTCTTTTAGCCAAATCGGTATCGCTACCATAAAAGAGCGAAAGCCTTTTGGTGCATACGACAAGTAAGTCTCAAGTAATCGCTCAAACTTCAATAGAGGCTTGTCATAAAAAACAATGTAATCCACGTCAGATAGACTAATTCCCGCTTCGGTAAGACAGTACTGAGTAGCCTTTTCAGGAAAACCCGGGTCGTGCTTTTTACGACTAAAGCGCTCTTCCTGAGCGGCAGCAATTAGCTTTCCATCACAAATTAGTGCGGCTGCACTATCATGATAAAATGCTGACAATCCCAATATGTACTGCGGCATAAGCTCTGACCTATCGCGTTATAAATTTTAATTTATCGATATACTGATCAGGAGTATTTATAGTGAAACTCCTAGTATCTGCCTAAATTTAATCACTACAACGAGAAGATGGCAGAGACAAAGGATGTATGGGATTAATCTTTTGATGGATGGAACTTAACGCGTGGAAATACTATTTATCCCTTGAATATTTATTTCAACCACAAAAAAGCCCCACTCGCTGGTGGGGCTCTTTTGTCATTTGCTGAGTCTATTTAAGCGGCTGCTTGAATGCTCACAAACTTACGGTTTTTTGGACCTTTGACTTCAAAAACCACCACACCGTCTGCCTTTGCAAACAACGTATGGTCTTTGCCACAGCCTACATCAGTACCCGGGTGGAAACGTGTTCCACGCTGACGTACGATGATGCTACCTGCTGTCACTAACTGACCGCCGAAACGCTTAACGCCTAAGCGCTTAGATATCGAATCACGACCGTTGCGAGTACTACCCGCCGCTTTCTTATGTGCCATTACTAAATCCTCTTATGCTGCAAAGTAGCCGTAGCTGCTTTATGCAGAGATCGCGGTGATCTCAACTTTAGTTATATATTGACGATGACCCGTACGCTTTTGGTGATGCTTACGACGTTTAAATTTGATGATCTCGACTTTTTTGCCGCGACCTTGCGCTGTTACAGTTGCTGTGACCTTGCCACCTGCAACGTAAGGAGCACCGATCTGAACTGCGTCATCATTGCTAACCATAAGGACATTTTCGAAGTCGACGCTTGCGCCTTCTTCAACATCCAATTTTTCAATATCCAGCACATCACCTTGTGATACACGGTATTGCTTTCCACCAGTAGTAAAGATGGCGTACATGTTCATGCTCCTAACCTAACGAATAGAGACTATCGGAAAACTGCGGGATTGTACTTTCTTGGCTACGCTCCGTCAATTAACTTAATACATATTGTTGTTTTAAATACTCAGCTTGACAGTCTGGAACCATCTACCTAGCATTCGCCCTTTGAATCCCGACCATGAGCACAGCCCGGATTATGGAATTTAAGGAAATTCAGGCATTGATCGCCGACGATATGGGCAAGGTCAACACCCTGATTCAAGATAGCCTTCAATCAGACGTTGTCCTGATCAATCAGCTGAGCCACTACATTATAAGTAATGGCGGAAAACGCCTCCGGCCTATGCTGGCGCTGTTGGCTGCCAAAGCCTGCGGCTATTCACAGCAGCAGCATATCGATATTGCAGCCATTATAGAATTCATTCATACCGCAACGCTATTGCATGATGACGTGGTGGATGAATCCGACATGCGTCGAGGAAAAGATACCGCCAACAATATATGGGGGAACCAAGCCGCCGTATTAGTGGGTGATTTCCTTTACTCTCGCTCATTTGAAATGATGGTGGAGGTAGGTGAGCTACGCGTTATGCAAGTACTTGCGCAAGCCACCAATGTGATTGCCGAAGGTGAAGTCCTTCAATTACTAAATTGTAACGACGCTGACACTACTGAAAAGCGTTATTTAGAAGTCATCTATTCAAAAACAGCTAAGTTATTTGAGGCAGCTTGCCAGCTTGGTGCCATTTTAGCCGAGCGCAATGAAGCTGAAAAAAAGGCCATGGCAAACTATGGTATGCATTTAGGCACGGCTTTTCAGGTTGTCGACGACATACTAGACTACAGCGCTTCAGCTGATGAAATGGGCAAGAACGTCGGTGATGACCTAGCAGAAGGAAAACCTACACTTCCTCTGATTATAGCATTGCAACGTAGCGAAGGCAGTGACGCGCAGATGATTCGGGATGCTATCGAACAGGGCGGCTTGGAAAATATCGATGCGATCATCGAGATCATCAACAAAACAGGC
>ENA-ORXT01001288-ORXT01001288.1-marine-metagenome-genome-assembly--contig:-NODE-1288-length-34468-cov-16.032450_pt1 | contig 34468 bp, 28 predicted proteins | sample MGYA00237868_ERZ511482 | MGnify/ENA metagenome assembly ERZ511482 | reverse complement strand
GTCGTCCCGCCTCTTGTATGGGGCAGGACATGAAACCCGCTCTCACGCGATGGAGAGCCGCACGAAAGACCTGCCCTTATGAAAGATGAAATAATGAAAACCAAAACGAGGAATAGCCTCATCCTGAGGCGAGACGAAGGCTCGGGACTCGAGGGACGAGGCGCTTGGTGCGAATTGCCCTAATATCTCAACTAACCTTTCGAGACGCGCTACGCGCTCCTTAGGATGAGGTATTGGCTGGCTCCCTTTTAACAATAGGATCTATCAGGATGTCCTCCACCCTAAAATGACCTTCACACCGCCACAGTCTAGCCCTAAGCCCGCCCTCGCCTTGCCTGAATTCATCCCCACTCAAGAGTCTTCCGAACACTCTGTGGAGACATCAATGTCAGTTAAATCCAACACCCCAAATTTATCTATAGGAGGCCGCTCTGTTCAAGGACGATCCCTAGGCCTGAAACTTATCGCCGTCTGTGGCCTCGTCATGTTGATGGCTATTCCGCTTATGTTTATTTCCTTTATTAGCTTCGAGCGCTCAGGCCGCGCCGATGAGGTCACGCGCGAAGTGTCCGAGCGTTACGGCGGGGAGCAATATGTGTCCGGCCCGATGATTGTCGCACCCTATATTCAAAAAAGCGCGCCCAACAGCGCCGGTCAAAGCTATGTCACTGAAAGCGGTCACTATGTGGTCTTCGCCGAAAACGGAGCCGCAGATTTTTCCGGACTGACCACCGAAATCCGGAAACGCTCTTTGTTCAAAGTCCCCACCTATAGCGGTCAAGGGACGTTAACGGGGCGCTTTAACCCTGCCGCGTCTATATCTGCCGACGGCACTGAAATCTTGTGGGATAAGGCGCAGATTGTTGTCGCCTTGTCCGATGTCAGAGGATTGACCGAAGATGTTATCCTCACGCTTCCCAATGGCAAAACCCGCAAGTTCGAACCAGCGAATATCGACAGCGCCCCGAATTACGCGGACATAGCCGTAGAGGCGGCCATAGAAACAACCGCGATGACATTAGAGGAACGTCGAGAGATAAGACAGGCGAGAGCCGCCGCCCAAAATTATCAACGCCACGGCTGGTTACGGCACGATCGGGCGCAAACCTATCTATCCGTTCCGGCAGGTGATTTCATAATGCCCGACAAAGGGTTTACTGTGAAAGTCGACATCGCCCTGTCAGGAGCGCGGCGTCTGGGCGTCACGCCATTCGCGCAGTCTACTGAGCTGCTCATGAGCGCGGATTGGGGCGACCCCGGCTTTGAAGGCGGATTCCCGCCCAATGCAAGAGACATTCTAGAAAAAGGCTTCTCGGCAGAGTGGAGCGTGCCTTACCTGCGCCGGGGCATTCGCGCCCACGGCAAAGCGCATCAGCTCCCCGCGTTGACAGGGTCTGAAAAACTGATGACCGTTCAATTCGTGTCCACCGATGACCCGTACCAGACCGTCAACCGCGCGCTTAAATATGCGGTGATGTTCATCGGCATGGTCTTCCTCGCCTACTTTTTATTCGAGGTTATTGTCGGCGTTCCCGTCCACGTCGCGCAATATCTTCTTATCGGCCTCGCGCAGAGTATTTTCTATCTCCTGCTTCTCGCCTTCTCTGAACATATTGGTTTTACTCTTGCTTTTCTGGTGGCGTCTTGCGCGACCATTGCGGCAACTTCGGGATATGCCGGGGCCGTCTTTGGGCACCGCAGATACATCGTGCGGGCCGGTATCGTATTCGCGCTGGTCTACGGCTTGCTCTACGCGCTGATGCGGATGCAGGATTTTGCTTTAATGATTGGCGCCCTCGCCAGCTTTATCGCGATTGCCGGCACCATGTATTTGACCCGTAACATTGACTGGTATGGCAAGAATAAGGCCGCTGTGTCCGCAGATTAGACGCGTCAAAATAGCATAAGAAAACTATCGCCTCCCCCCTTTCAATCGGGGGAGGCTTTGTGCATTATCCGTATTGAATAACGAATGGCCAAAATTTTGAAAGTCCTTCATGGTACAGCTCTCACTGCCTAAAAATTCCAAGCCTAAAAAAGGTAAATCTTGGCCTGCTGCGGGTTCAGGCAAGCGCATGAAGACATTCAAGATTTATCGCTACGATCCAGCCGAGGGCGAGAACCCGGGATGGGATACTTACCAAATCGATTTGGACGAATGCGGCCCGATGGTTTTGGACGCCCTGTTCAAGATTAAAAACGAAATTGACCCTACCCTCGCCTTCCGCCGGTCTTGCCGTGAAGGCGTCTGCGGGTCTTGCGCCATGAACATTGGCGGACGCAATACGCTGGCCTGTACTAAAGGTATCGATGAGCTTGGCGGCGGTGACGTGACGATTGCCCCGCTTCCGCACCTTCCTGTTGTGCGCGACCTTGTGCCGGACCTCTCAAATTTCTACTCGCAATATGCCGAGATTGAACCGTGGCTGCACACCAGTACGCCCGTCCCTGAAAAAGAAATCCCGCAAACACCCGAAGAGCGCGAACAGCTGAACGGTTATTATGAATGTATTCTCTGCGCCTGTTGCTCCACATCCTGCCCCAGCTATTGGTGGAACGGCGACAAATATATGGGCCCAGCTGCTTTGCTACAAGCTTACCGCTGGCTCATCGACAGCCGCGACGATGCTGATACAGCCCGTCTTGATAACCTCGAAGACCCGTTCAAGCTGTATCGCTGCCACACGATCATGAACTGCGCAAACGTATGCCCAAAAGGTTTGAATCCGGCGAAAGCGATTGCCGAGATTAAGCATATGATGGTGGCTCGGTAAGCTTTTAGGCTTACGAAACTCGCCCACACACTCCCCCCCGATTCGGCGTGTGACGCTTTACGCATTCTTGACCTCGTCGCGCGCAATTGGCATGAGCGCGGCATGACACAACACCCGATAAATGTCCTGTTCCTATGTACTGGGAACTCCGCGCGCTCAATTCTATCCGAAGCTCTGCTCAACGATTTGGGCCAAGGGAAGTTTATCGGCTGGTCGGCTGGGAGTCATCCAAGCGGGACGCCTCATCCTGATGGTCTCAAAGAGCTGCAGAACCGGGGGCACCGCACTGATTCATATCGCTCAAAAAAATGGGATGAGTTTGCGCAGGCTGACGCCCCGCAAATGGATATCATCGTAACGGTCTGTGATAATGCGGCGGGCGAAACCTGCCCTATATGGCCAGGTCATCCGTTGACCGTACACTGGCCCGCTGCCGACCCGGCACATGTGGAGCCCCTAGAAGCCCGACAGACGGCTTTTCGCGAGACATATGCCCTATGCAGGGCGCGAATAGAGGCACTGCTGGCCCTGCCTGACCTGTCAGATAAAACAGCCTTGCAGGCCATTGCTGAAATTTATTACTAAAAATCAATTCCAAAATCCTGATACGGAATTTTGAACATAAAAAAACCGCCCTACAAGAGGGCGGTTTCAAATTCAAATGTCTAAGACTTACTTACGTACGTTCTTAGCAGGCTTCCACTCTTGGAGCTTCTTACCAGCCCACTCGCGTCCACCAAGGCCGAAAGCGATTGCTGAGGCTACTGTAGCCGCGCCGAGGATGGCCATGAAGGCGAAGTTGACGATTGATTCGCCAATACCCAACTGAGCTAGACCCATAAAGGTCGCCAGAACGATAACCGCATATTTCAGCATGTTGCCGACATTCGCGCTTGTTGCTGCGCCGACGATACGTGACACAAAAGTACCCAAAAAGACACCTACAACGATTGTGATAGAGGCCGTGATGATACGTCCGCCGAGTTCTTGAAGGGAACCGAAGGCTGCTGTTAGCGAACCAATATCAAGAACATCAACCGCAGCTGAGAGGCCGAGAACAACGATGACGATAAATGCCAAGTTACCAGCAATTTTCGAAGGAGACGTTTTCAAACCTTCGCCGTCGTCAAGCATCATGACTTGGTTGATAGAGCTATCGAACCCGACTGTTGGTAGGAGGCTCGAAATGAGACCCGCAATCCAGCGGCCGATGAACACAGTCACAGCTAGTATGATTGCAGCACCGGCTAGTTTCGGGATGTAATCGAAGAAGCCGCTTAGCATGTTGCTGAGAGGCTCAGAGATTGCCTTCATGCCCAAAGCTTCCAGTGCAATGACGGCTACCGGGATAATAATGAGAACAAAGACCAAAGTTCCAAGCGCCTTGGCAATACTGCCTTCAGAACCTGTCGCTGATGTCATGCCTGAACGCGCTGCCAGATTGTCGACTTGCGCGGCTTCCAATGTGGATTGCACAGCATTTTTAGCGACTTTAGCAATGATCAAACCGATAAACAGTGTGAAACCAGCACCAATGAGTTTTGGTACGAAGGCTGCAATGTCACGGAACAGGTCATTAATTGGCTGTAGTTGCGAGCCCATATTCAAACGACCCAGCGCCATGTAAAGTGCATACAAAATCGCAAGCCAGAAAACGGCTTTACCGATTGATGCGCCAATATTGCCGCCCGTTGTCTTGGCTTTTCTACCAAGACCTGTGCGGTTAATCGCGCCCGCAATAACAGAACGCAGAATGTAAGCGACGATAATACCTATAAGCAGGATAATCGCTGCAGAGATGGGCCCTTGAGCCCCTGCCGGCAATCCCGCCAACATGTTGTCTAATTTTTCCATGTGGAAACCTTTTTTTCTTGATTATTTGGCTCCCGATGAGCCCCTAAGCCACGCGCACAGCGATGACGTTACCAATTATTTAGATTTGCTAACATGAACGAAGCCTAAACGAAAGACTAATCCTGTATTCAGATAGAAAAATTGTGGGTCTTCGCGGTATCACTTCATATAAGCCTTGACCCGAAAAGCCCGCTAGATAATGAAACACCATGTCGCCCGCACCCATTAAGAACAAAGTTGTATTTTTTACATTAACGACTGCAATGATACTTATCGTTCTTGCGGCTATCTTTCGCCTGAATGCGCTGACCTAGGATGAGCGTTGTCGCAATATTACGGGCTCGCATTCAAGAAGGTCTCATAAAAGAAGACCCCGAACAAATAGCTGCCTCCAAACAGCTCGACGCTCTTTTAGAACGCCTGATAAACCGGCCTAAACCTAAATGGTTCTCGCGAAAGCCTGCGCCCGTGAAAGGGCTTTACCTTTGGGGCGGCGTCGGGCGTGGTAAATCCATGCTCATGGATTGGTTCTTTGAAGCCGCCCCTCTTGCGGCCAAACAACGTGTCCACTTCCACGCCTTTATGATTGACGTCCACACCCGTATTAATGAGTGGAGAAAAACGGGAGACGGCGATCCCATTGCCCCAGTTGCAAAGAACATTGCGAAGGACGCAGCGCTTCTGTGTTTTGATGAGTTTCATGTCACCGACATCGCCGATGCCATGATCCTCTCGCGTCTGTTTAAAGCCTTATGGGAGAGAGGCGTTGTCGTCGTTGCCACATCCAACCGCGCACCTGAAGATCTCTACAAGAACGGTCTTAACCGCCCCCTCTTTGAACCCTTCATTGATTTGATGCCCCACAACATGGTTATTCATGAATTTGCAGGCAAGACTGACCACCGTCTCCGTCAACTCGAAGCCGCGCCCGTTTATTACGCCCCGCTGGGCCCCGAAGCCAATGCGGGTATAGAGGCCGCATGGCAGCGTCTGACCGGGCAAGCAACCACGAACAAAACCATTCTTTCCGTTCAAGGACGGGAATTATGCTTGGAACAAACCGCGGCGGGGACGGCACGGACAAGCTTTGCCCATTTATGCGACCGCCCGCTTGGGGCCGCTGATTACCTCCGCCTCGCGCAAGCCTTCCAGACAGTCATATTAGAGAACGTCCCGCAAATGAACCGTGATAGCCGGAACGAGGCAAAACGCTTCGTCACGCTGATCGACGCGCTTTACGAGACACGAACGAAGCTGATTATGAGCGCCGACGCGGAGCCGGATAAGCTTTATCTGAAAGGCGACGGTGCGTTTGAGTTTGAGCGCACGGCCAGCCGCCTCATTGAAATGCGCAGCCATGACTATCTGGCAGAACGCCGCAATTTGGATCAACCGCTTGGGACACCACCTGAAACACTGAAAGAGACCAAGTGACCCATCTCGAAACAGATTACCTTATTGTCGGTGCGGGCGCGGTCGGCATGGCTTTTGCGGATACAATACTGCATGAGACAGATGCGGACATTATATTGGTCGACAAACATCATAAATGCGGCGGGCATTGGAATGTCGCCTATCCATTTGTAACATTGCATCAACCGTCACAATTTTACGGGGTAAGCTCCAAGGAGCTCTCCAAAGGCCGCGTCGATGAGATTGGCCTTAACAAAGGTCTAGCAGATCTGGCGACAGGTGCGGACATAATGGCGTATTTTGACGAGGTTATGAACCACACGTTTTTGCCATCAGGGCGCGTGCGCTTCTTCCCGATGTGTGACTATGTGGGAGGCGGCGAATTTAAACACCGTCTCACAGGCGAAACATTCAATGTGGATGCCAAAAAAACCGTCGATGCCACATGGCTTAAAACGTCCGTCCCGGCGGAGCACACACCGAATTTTACCATTGAAGACGGCGTACAATTTATGCCGCTCAATGATCTCCCGAAGATTGCAGCACCGCCCGCAGGTTTCGTTGTGATTGGCGGAGGTAAGACCGGGATTGATGCGTGCCTCTGGCTACTAGAGCACGGCGTGGCCCCCAAAGACATACAGTGGGTTAAATCCCGTGATGCGTGGTTGCTAGACCGCCAGAACACGCAAGTTATGGAACAACATTTCGGCTCCACAATGGGCTCCCAGGCCGGACAGATGGAGTCTATCGCAAATGCGACATCTATTACCGACATGTTCGATAGGCTTGAGGATTGCGGATATTTCGTGCGGGTCGATAAAGATGTCCGCCCGACTATGTTTCATGGCGCCACTATCAGCCAGTTAGAACTCGAACGACTTCAAACCCTCATTCCGACCATTGTCCGCAAAGGCCGCGTTTCGCATGTGGGCCTAAATGAAATCATCCTCGACAAAGGCACAATCCCGACCAGCCCGAATCATATCCATATTGATTGCTCGGCAAGCGCGATTACGAACGCCGAAATAAAACCAATATTTGAGGGCGACCTGATTACGCCGCAAACCGTGCGGTCCTATCAACCCGTCTTCAGCGCAGCCTTCATCGCGCACATCGAAGGCAGTGAGCGAACAGAAGCGCAGAAAAATCAAATCTGCGGCGTCGTTCCCCTTCCCAATGCCGACATCGACTATATCCGCTTCACCGCCGCCTTTATGATGAACCAGTATCAGTGGGGCCAAGATCCGGAAATCCGCGCCTGGTTGAAACAAAACCGTCTCGACGGATTCTCGGAAATGGTGTCTGGCATCGCGAAAGATGACCTCGAGAAACAGGCCATTATGAAACGCCTCCGCGATCACATGATGCCCGCTATGGCGAATATTCAGAAGTTCATGGCGCAGATTGGTTAAACCAGGACACGTGGTTTAACCGGCGCCTATAAAGCGCCGGCATTTATTGTAGAACTCTACAAACCTTATTTTAGCTTCTTGGCCTGCTTTACCCACTCATCGCGAGCAATACGGCCCGGGATTGAATCAATAACGCCCTCGACCATAGTGACATCGGCTGCTGTCCAGCTGGCAATTTGTTTGTAATAATAAATACCTTTACTATGCAAATCGCCTTCAAACTTTGGCCCGATACCTTTGATGACTTTCAAATCATCCGGATCACCATCTGTAGGGCCGTCCGTGTAGATGACCTTTGGCTTGGCTTTCGCGGCTTTCTTTGGCGCTAATGTTGTTCCGCCAACTTCAAATGTGATCATTAGCGTCACGCGATACTGATCAATCTTGCTGTTTTTGACAGTCACGGATTGGTTTTGAATATTAGCAGAGCGGATGTCTTTGACCGACTTGCTCATACGGGCAAGCGCGGTTTCAATCGCGTCTTCGTGTGATTTTGAACTTTCAGACATTATCTGAACTGACTTCATAATAGCCATAATTTTTCTCCAGTTAGGTATACGCCCGGCATTTTGCGGACAGAGTGACAACATGTTGATGTTGCGCGAAGTACGAGATTTCGAAGTGAATGCCGGATAGGCTCGCGCAGCCACGCTGCGGCGATATTGATTGACCGAATTGCAATTCTTCCCCCATGAATTAACCATAAAAATTCGTTTATTAACTTATGCTGAATGTTAATTTAGCCCTGCAGAACCTCGAAACTCGCCATTGCCCCTCGCACGCATCCCCGTTAAAAGTCACGAATAGAGATTCTTACATATTTAGGAGATAAACATGGCCCGTAAAAAAATTGCATTAATTGGCGCTGGTATGATTGGCGGCACGCTCGCCCACATCGCGGCGCGTGAAGAACTGGGCGACGTTGTCTTGTTCGATATTTTCGAAGGTACTGCCAAAGGCAAAGCCCTCGACCTCTGCGAAGCGACTTCAGTTATGGGCAAAGACAGCCACCTTAAAGGCACGAACGATTACGCAGATATTGCGGGAGCAGATGTTTGCATCATTACAGCGGGCTTCCCGCGCAAGCCGGGTATGGACCGCTCTGAGCTTATCGGTAAAAACCTAGGCGTGATTAAACAGGTTGCCGAAGGCATCAAGCAATACGCTCCTAAAGCATTCGTTATCTGCATCACCAACCCTCTCGACGCCATGGTCTGGGCCCTGCAGAAATTCTCCGGCCTTCCGCCGCGCAAAGTTGTCGGCATGGCCGGTGTTTTGGATAGCGCGCGCTTCCGCTGGTTCCTCGCCGAAGAAATGGGCGTCTCAATCGAAGACGTCCATGCGTCCGTCTTAGGCGGTCACGGCGACACCATGGTGCCGCTTATTCGTTATTCCACAGTGAACGGAGTGCCACTCCCGGACCTCATCAAAATGAAATGGATCACCCAAGAGAAAGTTGACTCCATCGTAACTCGCACCCGTAAAGGCGGCGGCGAAATCGTTGGTTTGCTCGGGAATGGCTCGGCGTTCTATGCCCCGGCTGAAAGCGCGATTGAAATGGCGACGTCTTACTTGCGTGACAAAAAACGTATCCTGCCGTGCGCGGTTCGTCTCTCTGGTCAAATCGCCGGTGTCCGCGGACTTTATGTCGGCGCGCCCGCCATGATCGGCGCAAAAGGCGTTGAGAAGATTATGAACATCCGCCTAAAACCTGCGGAACGCGATATGTTTATGACGTCCGTTGCCGCCGTTGAAAAAATCATCGCGGATTGCCAAAAAATGGAACCCTCACTTAAAGATTAAGCCAAGCTCTTTATGACCAAGGTAAACCCAGAAACTCACCCGTCAGCCTCTTTAGGGGCGGCGGGTTTTCTTGTGCCCGATGATCTTGTAAAGGCCTTTGAGCGCGACGGGTTTATCATTCATGATTTCGCCTTTGACCCGGCACTAATTGAAGCGTGCGCTTTAGCGACGAAAGCTATGGCGGGACAATCAATTCGTGTGCAAAATCTTTGGCGCAAAAATAAAGCGGTCAAGTCGCTGGGCGCGCATCCCGACGTCTTGGCTTTTTTAGAAGGCTTATATGGGCGCTCTGCCTTTCCTTTTCAGACATTGAACTTTCTGGTTGGAACACAGCAGGCCACGCATGCAGACACTATTCATTTTGATAGCGAGCCACCGCATTTTATGTGCGGGGTTTGGGTCGCTCTGGAAGACATCACACCTAGCAATGGCCCGCTGTTTTATTTCCCCGGTAGCCACAACCGTCCTGTGGCTAGCCTTGCAGACATCCAAGCCAATGCAGACGTTAATAAGTTGGATAATATAGGAGATAATATTGTGGCCTATTTCGCCAAAGCTGAAACGCAATTCTCTAGGAAAACGGCGGTGATGAAAAAGGGCGAAGCCGTCATCTGGGCTGCCAATGTTTTGCACGGCGGATCACCCGTAAAAGATCCAATGTCAACGCGGTTATCGCAAGTCACGCATTACTATTTCGATGGGTGCAACTACACGGCCCCGATCAACACCGCATTAGGCGGTAAACGGCATTTACGCCACCCCTATGATTTTGCGCGCGGGCGCTTTGTGTGGGGCGAGAAGGACGGCAAACGCATTTGGCCAGGCTTGCGTAATTTCGCTGCAGAGCGCATCAATACGTGGCTAAAACGGACGCCTAGATTTAAATAATCCCTCGTATATATGAGCCACCGCTATGCCAAATATTGCCTTAGAAACAAACCGTCTGATCTTGCGCGAAATTGATCCTACCGCTGATATCGATATGTGGACGGATATGATGAGCGATGAAGAGACTGTGCGTTATATTGGCGGCAAGACGATGGACAAGGCGGCCTCTTGGCGGCAAATGGCTATGGTCATCGGACATCAGTTTATGCGCGGATATAGTTTTTGGTCAGTCGTCGAAAAATCCTCTGGTGATTGGATTGGACGTGTTGGAATTTGGAACCCGGTCGGGTGGCCGGAACCTGAAGTCGGCTGGACAATTCACAAAAATTACCGGGGGAAAGGCTATGCCAAAGAATCCGGCGCGGCCTGTATCCAATATGCCTTTGACACGCTCGGCTGGGATCGCATCATTCACGTAATCGATATTGATAACATTGCGAGCATCAAAGTGGCAGAAGCCATTGGCTCGCACAAAATGTATAAGATTGATAAATTACCGCCATTCGATATAGATAATTGCTGGGCTTGGGGGCAAATACGAAAATAAATAATCCTTGGGAGGATATTATGCGCTTACTTTTGACGACAGCCATCGCTGCGAGCCTCGCAGCCTGCTCTCCGCCTGCAACAAAGAACACATCTTCCCCCGCAGTTGAAATGAAAACCGTATCTATCGGGACATGCGAGGTGAAAGTCGTAGCGGATTACATGCCGAAAGACTGGACCGCCCAGACATTGCCCGCAATCGCCGAAGCCCTCGCAAACGGTGATGTAACCTCAGAAAAAATTATTAGTGATTATCAGGCCCGCATCGACGCGATCGATAATAACGGCCCGCGCTTGCAATCCATTCTAACCTTAAACCCGGACGCACTGGCACAGGCCAAAGCCATTGACGAGAAACGGGCGAACGGCGAAACGCTTGGCCCGCTTGCAGGTGTCCCCGTTCTCCTGAAAGATAATATCGAAACCAAAGACAACATGCCAACCACGGCGGGCGCTGTGGCTCTTGCCAATAATCTGACCGAACGCGATTCCCCGCTCGCGGCAGGTCTGCGCGCGCAAGGCGCGATTATTCTCGGCAAAACGAATTTATCCCAATGGGCAAACTTTCGGTCGAACGAATCTGTTTCCGGCTGGACAGCCCTCGGCGGGCAAGTCCGTAATCCGCATATGCTCGACCGCTCTCCGTGCGGTTCAAGCTCGGGCACAGGCGCAGCAGTTGCAGCCTCTTTGGCGGCGGGCGGCGTGGGAACGGAAACCAATGGCTCCATCATTTGTCCCTCTAATGTGAACGGCGTTGTAGGGTTTAAACCCACAATTGGCGTTGTTTCTCAGCAATACATCGTGCCGATTTCAGTGTCTCAAGATACGGCGGGGCCGATGACAAAAACAGTGCGCGGCGCGGCAATGATGATGGATGCAATGGCCACGGATGGTAAAGGTGTGGACTTCACATCCGGCCTTAGCGCAGGCGCGCTAAGCGGCAAACGCATCGGCGTAATGAGGTTCTCAGAAGGCGATAATGCGGACATTTTAGAACACTTCAATTCCGCACTCGCGGCCATGGAAGCGCAGGGCGCTACACTTGTCGAGATTGATGAATTTGAGATGATTGAAGGTTTTTGGCCGTCCACCCTGCCCGTGTTGCAATACGAATTTAAAGACGGCCTGAATGATTACCTCGCAGATACGCCTGCTGGGGTTAAGACACGCACACTCACAGAATTAATTGCATTCAACGAAAACGAGCCTCGCGAAATGGCCCTATTCGATCAAGACTTATTTGAAGAATCTGATGCCCTCGGCGACCTCACCGATGCGGCTTATATCAAAGCCCTCGAACTTGCCCAGCGCGGAACACGGGCCGAAGGTATCGATAAAATGATGTCCGCAGATAATTTGGATATGCTCGTCTCCCCGTCCGGTCCTATATCCCCCCGCGTTGACCCCGTGAACGGCGATGTTTGGCCGTCTTGGGCCGGGGCCGGATATTTGGCGGCCATCGCGGGCTACCCTCATATTACTGTTCCTATGGGCCACGTTCACGGCATCCCGATTGGTGTCTCGATAATGGGCGGAGAAGATCAAGATGCGGATATTCTCAGCTACGGTTACGCTTATGAGCAAGCCAGCCTCAAGCGCAAGGATCCCCATTTCCTAAAGGATGCAGAGGCTTGCAGTGATGTCGGCGCTGCGATGAGAAGGCGCTAAGTTGAATTGGGACGCATTTGAGGGTGCAGGACTTGCTGTATATGTCCACCTTGTCGCGGCTTTGCTGGCGCTTAGTCTTGGGATTATTATGTGGCTACGGCCAAAAGGCACGGCCTCGCACAAACTCATCGGACGAAGTTTTATTGGCATCATGCTTGTGACGGCCATAAGCTCTTTCTGGATCCGCGAGATTAACCGCGGCAGTTTGAGCTGGATACACATTTTCATACCCATTACATTTTTTGCCAGCTGGGAAGCGATACACTACATCCGCAAAGGCAATATCAAACGCCACAAACGCGCTGTCAAAGGTATGTTTTTCGGCGCACTTCTGATTCCCGGACTATTTACATTTGTTCCAGGAAGACGCATGTGGGATTTGTTTTTCGGAGGTTAGCCGTCCGTTTTCAGTGGCTTGCAAGCGACCCGGCTAAGCGGATAAGTTTCGCCAGTTTGCTCATGTACAAGTACGCAAGATGTACCGGTCATCATTAGTCTAAAATGATCCGGCATGGGCATATCCCGCGTCATAACAGAAATACCCTGATGCATAGCAGAGCGCCTCTCAATAATCAGGCGGTTTGTATCCATAAGGCTATTTTGCGAGATAAGAACCTTGCGCCCATTAAGCGCTTTAGAAACGGCCTCTGCAATCTCCGCCCGGACATCCACCGAGCTCTTTGAGAGAACAGCAGCTTGGTCTACATTTTCACTGGCCATGGATGTGCACCCTCCGGACATAACAGCCGTAACCGTTGCGAACACAAGGGCGGAACGGATCATTTATTTAATCCCATATCGGGCGTTACAATCATCGAATTGCGAATAAGCTCCGAATTACGAATGCGCTCTGTTTGCCCCAAGGCCAGCCCCTCATTTCCATACGCTTTTTGCGCTGAGTTATTACTCGTCTTGGAAACCAAAGCCGCAGGACATGTCCCGTCGGTCCGGTAAGCCAAGGCCGCCTCTAACAAATTCTCTTCGGGGTCCCCCAATTGATCCAGATAATTATCTTCCACAACACAACCTGGCAAAATAATGCCTCCGGTTCCGCCGCTAGAGGTCCCAGTTTCAGGAACAAACCCATCTGCATAATCTCCAAATCCCTTTGCGTTCACAGCTTGGAACTGAATGGTATAAAACGTCGTACCGCAGTTATCTGTTGGTAAGAACCCATAAGGCTTCCCGCATGTGCGGTCGCCAATCATGATAACTTCAACATCAATCCCGCGAAGCGCATTGGGCACCAACTCACTGGCGGAACACGAACGACCTGTGGTCAGAATGAACAACCGTGGGAGATCTAAGCTAGGAAGGGCTATACCCGCAGCAGGGCCCGAATTTCCGCGAGTCTGGCTCAGGAAAGGTATGGGCCCCTCAGCTGGCTGTTTGTCATTTTCACGGTAACGCGTAAAGACTTTACCACTTGTCTGAGCCTCGCCAGCAATCATATAGGCCATTTGAGACGCGAAATCGATACGACCACCGCCGTTATAACGTAAGTCTAATACAAAGTCTGTTACTCCGTCCGCTTTAAGGCTAGTAAAAGCATCGAACATCTGTCCCTCAGTCGAGGCTGGGCTGAATGTGTTGAACAACATATATCCAACCTTCCCTGTCGCAGTGTCAATGGTACTGAACGTGTTGACCGGGTCTTCATCAACGACTGCCGCAGTCAGGGTGACGGTCTGTATTGTGCTGCTGCCCACATTCTGGAACTTGAATTCATGTGTTTCGCCCTCAGCGGAAGGAAACAAGCCCGCGTTGAGAGTCGCTGTATCATTGCCCCGTAGAACATCCGCGCCGTCAATTTCCAATATCAAAGCCCCGCGCATCATACCCGCAGCATCTGCAGGCCCGCCGCTTTCCGTGTAAACGATGCGAACTTCCCTATCTTCAGTCGCCGTTGGAGTGCTCCGAATTAGTACAATCCTCGCCCCGTAGCCAAGCTCAGCACCACTTGAGAACCCTTGTTCATAATCTGTTGTCGGTTGAGAGAAGTGGAAATCATCTTTGTCCTTGCCGGACGCAGTCTGAGCCGTTGTACGCTGCGTGTTAAAATACGGCACGACACCGCTAACGCTATTCGGATTAATATCTGTCACCTCATCATACCAAAGATAAGTCTCATTATTCCAAGATCGGACCCAGAACTTTTCGTCCGCTTCAGTACCGGCTCTATCAGGATAGGGATTGCCTGTAATCGGGCTGCTACCGCTTCGTATTGAAGTACACTTCGCTGCGTGAGTTTCTTTCGCCGCAAACTGTCCCTGTGTCCAGTCCGTTGAACTCGGAGGAGGAGGAGGAGGAGGCGGTGGTGGCGGTGGCGGTGAAACTGCGACACTTGTGTTAGAGCTAGAGCTGCCGCCGCCTCCACAGGAGGCAAGCGCCAATGCGGCAGTGACAAAAACAACAGAAGCGAGTGATTTGGCGCGTAGAGTCATAAGTTTCCCATTTATAAAGTCTTTTAAAGTTAGAAGTTGTATAGCAAGCATAGTCCTGCATGCCAATACACGATATCAGCGGGCTTGAAACGTGAGTTTTTTTTCTAAACCCCCTGTTGCGCGTTTGAATGGGCATGCTAATAACAAAGGTAAGTTTGGGGCCGCACACGCGGCCTCTTTTTTACGATTGTGCCTTTCGCGGAACATAAGAGGCTAGGAAGCCTTTTGGCCTGATAAGGAACAAACACTCAAGAGGCGAGGAACGCGGAACGCGTGACAGGGAAACAAAATGAACATACATGAATATCAGGGCAAAGCTGTCCTCAAAGAAATCGGCGCGCCAGTCTCAGAAGGCGTCGCAATTTTCAAAGCGTCCGAAGCCAAAGCCGCCGCCGAAAAGCTCGGTGGACCACTATGGGTTGTGAAATCACAAATTCACGCTGGCGGACGCGGTAAAGGAACATTTGTCGGCGCCCCTAAAGATGCCAAAGGCGGCGTACGTCTCGCCTTCTCTGTTGATGACGTTGTCAAAAATTCAAAAGAAATGCTCGGCGAATATCTTGTCACGGCGCAAACAGGCGACGAAGGTAAGCAGGTCAACCGCCTGTATATCGAGCATGGCTCCGACATTGACCGCGAGCTTTATCTCTCCATCATTATCAACCGCGAAACGTCGCAAGTGTCTTTCATTGTCTCTACTGAAGGCGGCATGGATATCGAAGCCGTCGCGCATGACACACCGGAAAAAGTCATCAATTTCGACATCGATCCGGCGACAGGCTTTATGCCGCATCATGGCCGTACATTGGCCAAGGCGCTGAAACTTGAAGGCGACCTCGCGAAGCAAGCGAACAAACTCGGCCGCACGCTTTATAACGGCTTCCTCGCCAAAGACATGGCGATGATGGAAATTAATCCGCTTATCGTGACCGAAGACCAGCGGCTGCATTGCCTTGACGCCAAAATCAGCTTTGACGGCAATGCGCTCTATCGCCAACCCGATATCGAAGCCCTGCGCGACGAAACAGAAGAAGACGCAAAAGAACTCGAAGCGGCGAAATATGACCTCTCCTATGTGGCCCTCGACGGAAATATTGGCTGTATGGTCAACGGCGCAGGCCTCGCCATGTCCACAATGGATATTATAAAACTTTACGGCGCAGAGCCGGCGAACTTCCTCGATGTCGGCGGCGGCGCGACAAAAGAAAACATTGTCGCCGCGTTTAAAATCCTAACCTCCGACGAAAAAGTCAAAGGCATCCTCATCAATATCTTTGGCGGCATCATGAAATGTGACGTCATTGCCCAAGGCACCGTCGACGCCGTCAAAGAAGTCGGCCTGCAAGTCCCGCTCGTGGTTCGCCTGGAAGGCACAAATGTCGAAGCCGGTAAGAAAATTATCGATAATTCAGGTCTAAACGTGATTTCAGCGGATGATTTGGATGATGCTGCGCAGAAGATTGTTAAGGCTGTGCAGGGTTAGTTTTGGAAACCGCAATCCCCAAACAATCACCCCATAAAGAAATTATGATCGTCTGCATTCTAATTGTGGGCATCAGCGTACTGCCACTGCCTTACGAGTTTTACTTCTTTTTGCGGCTTGTAATTTTTGGGTCACTGTTATGGTTGGCATTGAAGGAATATAATAAAGACAAAAAATTCTTTTATTCGGGCTTAGGTTTGTTCAGTTTGCTCGGTTTGATATTGTACAATCCTTTATTACCCGTGCACCTCGGGTCAAAACTTATTTGGTTTGGATTAAACCTCGCTGGAATATTTTTGATCAGAAAGCTAATTACAAGAGACCTTATTCGGTTGGCAAAAAGCCAAACTACTTAATATATCGAGGAAAATTAATGTCAGTATTAATTAACAAAGACACAAAAATTATCACCCAAGGTATGACGGGTAAAACCGGGACGTTCCATACGGAACAAGCCATTGCTTATCACAATACAAAAATGGTGGGCGGTGTGACGCCGGGTAAAGGCGGGACGACGCATATTGGTCTGCCCAACTTTGATACGGTTGCCGAAGCCAAGCACGCGACAGGCGCGACAGCGTCAGTTGTTTACGTGCCGCCGCCCTTTGCCGCCGACTCTATCCTCGAAGCGATTGACGCGGAGATGGAACTAATTATTGCGATTACCGAAGGCATCCCTGTGCGCGACATGATCCCGGTTAAGCGCGCTTTGGTGGGTTCTAAATCCCGCCTTATCGGCCCAAACTGCCCCGGCGTTCTGACCCCTGAAGAATGTAAAATCGGCATTATGCCCGGTAAAATCTTCAAAAAAGGCACGTGCGGTGTGGTCTCACGCTCTGGTACACTGACATACGAAGCCGTGTTCCAAACCACACAAGTTGGCCTTGGGCAAACCACGGCAATTGGTATTGGCGGCGATCCTATTAACGGCACTAACTTCATCGATTGCCTCGAGCTGTTCATGAACGACGACGACACGAAGCAGATCATCATGATCGGCGAAATTGGCGGTTCTGCTGAAGAAGAAGCGGCGGAATATATCGCGCACATGGCCAAAAAAGGTAAGAAAAAACCTATGGTCGGTTTCATCGCAGGACGTACAGCGCCTCCGGGCCGGACAATGGGCCATGCCGGCGCGATTGTGTCCGGCGGCAAAGGCGGCGCGGACGATAAAATTGCAGCTATGGAAAAGGCGGGCATCCGCGTCTCCGATAGCCCCGCCAAACTTGGCGTCACAATGATGGAAGTCCTGAAAGGATAACCCATGTCAGACTCAAAGCGCTCTGAGCAAAACCAGACGTTTCTCGACACGCTTTTTCTTGATGGCGGTAATGCCGCTTATCTGGAGCAGATGCAGGCGCGTTATGTGGCCAATCCGAACAGCGTTGATCTGAGCTGGCGGGATTATTTCTCGTCCCTCGGCGAAGATGCCTCGAACGCCACGGCCAACGCAGCCGGCCCGTCGTGGAAACGCAGTGACTGGCCTCAAGAGCCAAACGGCGAGCTCACCTCTGCCCTGACCAGTGATTGGGGACCAGATGACGGAGCCCTCGCTGAAAAAATTGGAGAGCGCCGTCCGAGCGCATCGCCCGATGATATTCAACGCGCCGCAAAGGACAGCCTACGGGCGCTCATGCTTATCCGCGCTTACCGTATTCGCGGGCATATTATTGCTGATCTCGACCCACTCGGAATGGATGTTCTCCCTGCCCACCCCGACATGGAGCCAGGCAGTTACGGCTTCACTGACGCAGATATGGATCGCCCGATTTTCATTGACGGCGTTCTGGGGCTGGAGACAGCGACACTTAACGAGATTTTAGAAATTCTACGCCGCACCTATAGCTCCACCTTTGGTGTTCAGTTTATGCACGTCACCGACCCGGAAGAGAAAAGCTGGATTCAGGAACGCATTGAAGGTCCGGATAAAGAGATTAGTTTCTCAAAAGAAGGTCGCCGCGCAATCTTACAAAAACTCATCGAAGGCGAGAGTTTCGAGCAGCTTATTCACAAACGCTATCCTGGCACGAAACGCTTTGGGATTGACGGTGCAGAAAGTCTCATCCCTGCGCTAGAGCAAATTATTAAACGTGGCGGACAGCTCGGCTTAAAAGATATTAACTTCGGCATGCCCCACCGCGGACGGCTCAACGTCATGGCCTCTGTCATGCAAAAGCCCTACTCCGCGATCTTTTTTGAGTTCCTTGGCGGCGTGGCTGCGGGGGCAGAAGATTTTGGTTCGGGTGATGTGAAATATCATCTCGGCGTTTCTGATGACCGGGAATTTGATGGTAATAAAGTCCATCTGTCTCTGGCGCCAAACCCGTCGCATCTTGAAGTCGTCGCCCCTGTCGTGATGGGCAAAACACGCGCCAAACAACAAATGGCGTCTGGCACATACCAATCCCACAACCCTGAAGAAGTGATGGCCGTTATCCTACACGGCGACAGCGCCTTTGCGGGCCAAGGCATTGTCATGGAATGTTTCCAGATGAGCCAGCTAGTGGGTTACCGCACAGGCGGCACCATCCACGTGATCGTGAACAACCAAATCGGATTTACTACAACGCCGGATGAATATCGCTCGGGGCAATACGCCTCCGATGTAGCCTTGATGGTCGAAGCGCCTATCTTTCATGTTAACGGCGACGACCCTGAAGCTGTTGTTTTTGCGGCCCGCGTGGCCACGGAATACCGACAGAAATTTGGCAAAGACGTTGTCCTCGATATTATCTGCTATCGCCGTTACGGTCATAACGAGGGCGATGACCCGTCTTTCACACAGCCGCTCATGTATCAGCGCATTGCAGATATGCCGACCACACGAGAAATTTATGCTGAGCGCCTCATCGCGAAAGGTGACTTGACCGCTGAGGACCATCAAAAAGACGTCGATGATTTCTATGCGTTTTTGGACACAGAATTTGACAAAGCCAAAGCGTATGAGACCAAAGAGCCGGATTGGCTGCAAGGTGTTTGGCAAGGCCTGAGTTTGCCGTCTGAAGATGAAAAGCGTCTCGGTGATACATCGGTAGATCTTAAAAAGCTTCAAGATATTGGTAAGAAGATTACGACCATACCAAACTCAGTCAACATTCACCGCACGCTGAAACGTATCATCAAGGCCCGCGCAGAAAAGGTAGAGTCCCAAGAAAACATTGATTGGGGACTCGCGGAACATCTCGCATTTGGCACATTAATTACCGAAGGTCATTCAGTCCGCCTGTCCGGCCAGGATTCGGAGCGTGGAACATTTTCCCAGCGCCAGTCTCATTTCGTCGATCAAAAAGACGAACATAAATATACACCGCTAAATAATCTCAGCGATAGCCAAGAATATTACCAAGTCCTCAACTCGCATCTGTCCGAAGAAGCTGTGCTCGGATTTGAATATGGTTTCTCCGGCGCGGCCCCTCAGGCTCTGACAATTTGGGAAGCACAGTTCGGCGATTTCGCGAATGGCGCGCAGGTCATGGTCGATCAATTTATCTCTAGCGCAGAGCAGAAATGGCTACGCATGTCCGGCCTGGTTATGCTCCTGCCGCATGGGTATGAAGGCCAAGGCCCTGAACATAGTTCCGCCCGTCTCGAGCGTTACCTGCAAATGTGCGCTGAAGATAATATGCAGGTTACGAATATCTCGACGCCCGCCAATTATTTCCACGTCCTGCGCCGCCAAGTGAAGCGCGACTTCCGCAAGCCGCTCATTAATATGAGCCCTAAATCATTGCTACGTCACAAGCGCTGTGTTTCGACATTTGCGGAAATGAGCTCCGGATCAAACTTCCACCGCGTACTGTGGGATGATGCGCAATATAATCCGCAAATGGGCGAGCTTGAACTTGTCCCAGATGCTAAGATTAAACGTGTGATTATGTGTTCCGGCAAAGTTTACTATGATCTGTTTGAAGAGCGGGAGAAACTAAAGCGTAATGATATTTATCTTCTCCGCGTCGAACAACTCTTTCCCTACCCTAAAGGCGCTATGGCGACCGAGCTTGGGCGTTTCAAAAATGCTGATATGGTTTGGTGCCAAGAAGAACCAAAAAATATGGGCGCGTGGACTTTTATTAACCCTCTTATCGAAGACAGCCTGATTGACCTCAAAACCAAACACCTGCGTCCTCGTTATGTTGGTCGTCCCGCTGCCGCCTCGACGGCGACAGGCGTTGCCGCTAAACACAAGAAAGAACAACAAGCCATTTTTGATGGCGCGTTTGAAAAATAGGACATAGATATGGGCGTCGGCATTGTACAATTGATCGTGTTGATTGCTGTTATCGTTCCCATAATTGTTTTGGTCGCGATTTTCGCGTCGAGTAAAAAGAAAAAATAGGTTTAGACCATGACCGATATTAATATTCCAAATGTAGGGGAAAGCGTCTCCGAAGTGACCATCGCCCAGTGGTTCAAAAAAGTTGGCGATACCGTCAAAAAAGACGAGCCGCTAGTTGAACTGGAAACAGATAAAGCCGCGCAGGAATTGGTCTCGCCCGAAGACGGCGTACTCGAGGAAATTCTTGTGGCTGAAGGCGACAATGCAGCCGTCGGCGCGTTAATTGCCAAGCTTGGTAGCGGAAGCAGCGCGAAAGCCGTGCCTGCGAAAAAGGCGGAAACGAAAAAAGCCCCTGCAGCTAAGCCCACTACAAGTACAAAAAGCGGCGGCTCTCTTGATATCAATGTCCCAAATGTGGGCGAGAGCGTTTCTGAAGTCACCGTGGCAAGCTGGATGGTTAAGGCCGGAGATGCGGTCGAGAAAGACCAAGCGATTGTTGAGCTTGAAACAGATAAAGCTGCTCAGGAACTCGTCGCGCCGCGTTCAGGTATTATTACCGATATTCTTGTGGCCGAAGGCGACGTTGCCAAAGTCGGGCAAACACTAGCGCGCCTCGGTGAAAGCGGATCAGCTCCAGCCCCGTCCGAACCTGCCGCCAAAGGCGCGGGTGATGAAGGCGGCGCGGGCGGAAACCTTCCTGATGTTCCGCCAACCAACACAAGTGCCGCATCCTCCGACATAAAAGTCATGCCCGCCGCAGCACGCATTCTCGAAGAGAACGGGCTTGATGCCTCCACCATAAAAGGTACTGGCAAAGATGGCCGCATAACGAAAGCCGACGCCCTCGCTGCGAAAGCTAATCCCCCCGCCGCAAAAGCAGCGCCTGCCGCTGCCGCAACTCCGGCGCCCGCTCAAGCTCCATCAGCACCGCGCGCCCTCAAAGACCGCGAAGAACGTGTTCGTATGTCCCGATTACGGCAGACCATTGCGCGCCGCTTGAAGGACTCGCAAAACACGGCCGCTATGCTGACCACATATAATGAAGCCGACATGACCAACATCATGGCAATGCGCAGTCAGTACAAAGAAACATTCCTAAAAAAGCATGGCGTCAAACTTGGCTTTATGGGCTTCTTCGTGAAGGCCTGCGTTCAGGCCCTCAAAGACGTCCCTGAAGTCAATGCCGAGATTGACGGCACAGATGTCATCTACAAAAACTATTACGATATCAGCATCGCTGTTGGTACGGATAAAGGCCTTGTTGTTCCGGTCCTACGCGATTGCGACCAGCTTAGCCTCGGCGGCGTGGAAACAGGCCTCGGCGGCCTCGCAAAAAAAGCGCGCGACGGGCAATTGTCTATGGATGATATGAGCGGCGGAACGTTCACGATTTCTAATGGCGGTGTTTATGGCTCGCTTATGTCCTCGCCTATCCTCAATCCGCCGCAATCCGGCATTTTAGGTATGCACAAGATTGAAAAGCGCCCTGTCGTGGTTGACGATGCAATTGTTATCCGCCCGATGATGTATCTCGCCCTCTCTTATGACCACCGTATCGTGGACGGCAAAGGCGCAGTAACATTCCTTGTACGCGTCAAAGAATGCCTCGAAGATCCGGAACGTCTCTTGCTCGATATTTAGGAATCGTTAGCCTTCTCGTTTTAGGGTTTAGTCAGGAATTTCGTCTAAGCTGTCTTCAAAAGAGAGACGTACATAATGACAAAAGAGACCCAAACAGCCTCAAAATGGCTTACGCTCGTGGCCATCCTAGCCATTATATGGAATCTCCTAGGGATCGTCTTTTTTTACCGTGGCATAAATCCATCGCCGGATGCTCTTGAGGCCCTGAGCTACACACCGGAGCAAATCGCTTACACAATGGCAACGCCAAGTTGGGCTGTCATAGCAAATATCCTCGCTATACTCACAGGTCTTCTAGGCTCCATAGCGCTTTTACTTAGGCATAAATCGGCTTACTATCTATTCGCCTTATCCCTCGTGGCCATTATGATAGTTATGGCAGATGCCTTCATGCGTAATGGGTTTAGTATTGTCGGCGGCGCGAGCAATGGGCTGTCTTTAGCCGTTATTGTAATTGGTATTTATCTATTTTGGACAGCACATCTCGCGAGAGCCAGCTCTGCTTTAAAGTAGTCGCTAGCGGCGCCAAAACATCTGCGCGCTGTCCGTCTCTAGACTTTTTACCTAAAATTTGCTTATCTCCTAGAACATAAGGGGGATAGCCATGGATAATCTCAAGCCTGTAAAACCGCCAGTTTGGTATTGGGTTATCGTAATCATCCTTCTATTATGGGCATTCGTGGGAGTGACCTTTTACTATTTAGAACAGACCATGTCTGAAGCCAAATATCTTGAAATTTACGGACAGGACTTATCCGAAATGCGCCGCCGCATACCTACGTGGTCAACCGCTGCATATGCCTTTGGTGTTTGGGGCGGACTTCTGGGTGTCATAGGCTTATTCTTGCGCCGTAAATGGGCAACTCCTGTCTATATCGTATCATTATTGGGCGCGCTCGGGGCTTGGGGCTGGAATGTTGCAGATGATGTCGGCCGGGCGAGCCTGTCCGAAGGCGGCTGGGTCATGCTCGTTCTTGTGATAGGTCTGTGCATCTTCCAAATAGTGTTCGCCCGACGCATGACCGCCAAAGGGATTTTGCGCTAGTTTTGTTGACCTAATTGCCTATGCCGCGTATGTGATGCCTTCACTTATACGGCGGAGTTTTCAATGTCTGACACTTATGATCTTGTGATAATTGGCGGCGGTCCAGGGGGCTATAATTGCGCGATACGCGCGGGCCAACTTGGCCTAAAAGTCGCTTGCGTAGAAACTCGCAAGACACTCGGCGGCACATGTCTAAACGTCGGTTGCATCCCGTCCAAAGCCTTACTCCACGCGTCTGAAATGTACGAAGCGGCGCAAAACGATTTTGCTGGAATGGGTATCAAGGCCACAGTTGAGCTCGACCATAAAGGCTTCATGGCATCCAAGGACAAGACAGTCGACGGCCTGACCCAAGGCATCGCGTTTCTTTTCAAGAAAAATAAAGTCGATCACATTGAAGGTTACGGTAAAATTGTCGACGCGGGCACTGTCGACGTTGGTGGTAAAAAAATTAAGACCAAGAACATTGTCATCGCGACAGGTTCTGAAGTCGCCACCCTCCCCGGCATAGATATTGATGAAAAACAGATCGTGTCATCCACGGGCGCATTAGAGCTCGCAAAAGTTCCTGAGAAACTTCTTGTCATTGGCGCTGGCGTAATCGGACTAGAGCTGGGCTCTGTCTGGCGTCGTCTTGGCTCTGAGGTGACTGTCGTTGAGTATCTTGACCACATCATGCCCGGCATGGACGCAGAAGTTCAAAAAGTAGGCCTTCGGACATTCAAGAAACAGAAAATGAAATTCGAGCTGGGCCGCAAGGTCACAGGCGTCGCTAAATCAAAATCAGGTCTGAAAGTACAAACCGAAGCCTCCGCTGGCGGTAAAGAAAAAGAGTTCGATGCAGACGTCGTCCTTGTTTGTATTGGCCGCCGTCCCTTTACCAAAGATTTGGGCCTTAAAGGCGCAGGCGTCACAACTGATAAACGCGGCTTCATCGAGACCGAACATTTCAAAACTAAGACCGCTGGTATCTGGGCAATTGGTGATTGCACCGCCGGACCCATGCTTGCACATAAGGCCGAAGAAGAAGGCGTTGCTGTTGCAGAACTCATTGCAGGTAAAGCAGGGCATGTGAATTACGATGTCATCCCTGGCGTGGTCTACACGAAGCCAGAAATCGCCATGGTCGGCAAAACTGAGGAAGAGCTTAAAGAAGCGGGAACGCCGTATAAATCAGGAAAGTTCGCTTTCACGGCCAATTCCCGAGCACGGTGTAATCATGACACAGACGGGTTTGTAAAAATTCTCGCCCATGCCGAGACAGACGAAATCCTTGGCTGTCACGCCATAGGTGTATCCGTGGGGGAAATGATCCAAGAGATCTGTGTGGCTATGGAATTCCGCGCGTCATCCGCAGACGTGGCGCGGACATGCCATGCGCATCCCACACTCTCCGAAGCCTTTCGCCAAGCGGCTATGGGCGTCGAAGGGTGGACGATGCAAAGCTAAGGTTTATTGCGCAGACGGCATAGAAACGATGCGCGCGGAGCTTGGCGTAGCAGCCGTTCCAAACTCAGGCGTGTTCTTACAATCCGTACAAATAAATTCAATCATCCCGCCTTTGGGGTGCGCAAAGCGCATACCATTCCAATTACCCTCCGCATCATAGCGCGTATCATAATTAATGTCGCCGCGCACAGCGTAGGTTTGGATACCGTCAGCATCCGCTTGCGAGGGCGGCGAAATTTCAACTCTGTCAATAAGGCCCGTTGCCGTATTTAGAATACCCGTCGCCGTGACACTTTTGTCCCAGTGATTACTAGTGATAAAGGGGTCCGACAGCGTAACTTGTCCAGTTGTCGATTCGGAGATGTAAGCCCCCCCTGTAGCGTCTAACTTCACGGGTACAGCAAATTCATCGCCATTATTATTGATGTATGTATCAACGGATTGCAGCTTCGTTCCGCAGAACAATTCCGTAGAGTCATATTTGTATTTAAACGCAGTGATAAACATCACGTCGACTTGCATGTGCGTTTCAGCCTGAACCTTTAAGGCGTCAGGCGTGCCGTAAAACGAGATAACATGCGTCCCAATCTTTTTGCCTTTACGGAGAACGTCGTATGAGTTCGCGCCAATCAGATTATCACCTTGCACGCAGCTTTGCGCCGCAGCAGGCGCTGCCATTGCTATCATCATTGCTGAGCCAAGCAGAATTGTTTTTGTAAATTTCATATCTTTATCCTAAAGGGAAACACTGAACCTGTAGTGAATACGCACACCCACATACACAGGTTTTCTCAGCAGAGTTACAATGTTGTAACTCAGCCCATTAGACTAAAACTTTTATGGGGCTACAGACGTATGTATAGTATGACTATGTCCGCCTCTCATAAACAAAACATCGCCATTATCGGCTCCGGTATTTCGGGGCTATCCGCCGCTTGGCTACTTTCAAAGCAGCATAATGTCACCATTTTCGAGGCGAATGATTATATTGGCGGCCACAGCGCGACTGTGGACATTGATGTTGGCGGAAAATCCATTCCGGTTGATACGGGGTTTATTGTCTACAATGCGCCCAACTACCCCAACCTGACGGCACTGTTCCAAGCCTTGGACGTGACCACGCAGGATACGGATATGTCTTTTTCCGCATCCATCAAAGGCGGAGCCTTTGAATACGCCGCGGGGAATGATTTGCGCGGCTTATTCGCGCAGAAAACCAATTTATTTAAACCTCGCTTTTGGCGCATGCTTCGTGATCTCTTCCGGTTTTATAAGAACGCCCCTGACTATCTCGCCTCTGAGGATTTTGCAGATTTCACATTGGGCGATTTACTCAAACACGACAAGTATTCTGAGGCTTTCATCAAAGACCATCTAGGCCCTATGGGCGCGGCGATATGGTCAAGCGATGCGACAGAAATTCTTGACTATCCGGCGCAATCATTTCTGAAATTTTTTCAAAATCATGGCCTCCTCGAAAGACAGAACAAACCGCAATGGCGGACTGTGATTGGCGGGAGCCGAGAATATGTAAACAAAATTACTACGGGTTTTAAAGATAATATTCGGCTCAATACGCCTGCCTTAAAAATTATCCCTAAAGCAGGGGGCGTAGATATTAAATCCTCAACCGGATTAGAATCTTTTGACCAGGTCGTTCTTGCCTGCCATGCGGATCAAGCTCTGGCGCTATTGCCTGAAAATATGCTGGAACAGAAATCTATCCTGAAGCAGCTTCCTTACCGCATGAACAAAGTTGTCCTGCATAGTGATACTACGCTTATGCCACGCCGGCGGAAAGCTTGGGCGAGTTGGAACTATATTGCCCGCACCCGCGAAGACGACGCGCCGGCTGTTTCCTATTGGATGAACCGCCTGCAGCACCTTCCGACGGACGTGCCTGTTATTGTAACTTTAAATCCAAACGGCCCCATAGACCCGGATAAAATTCTTGGTGAGTATAATTATTCCCATCCAACATTTAACTTTGAAGCTTTAAAAGCTAAGCAAGCCGTATGGAGTTTTCAAGGTGAGCAGAATATTTGGTATTGCGGGGCCTATCTCGGAGACGGCTTCCACGAAGATGGAATTCAATCCGGCCTTGCAGTTGCAGAACTCCTTGGCGGCACAACGCGGCCTTGGCACAAACAAAACCAAAATGCCCGTATTGGCCTGCGCGATACTCTGACATCGAATGTGAAAATTGCTGCCGAATGAGCTTTCCTGAAAACTCTATCTATTCCGGCCGAGTTTGGCATAAGCGCATAAGTCCGCGCGAGCATGCGTTCAAGTATCGCGTGTTTTACGTATTGCAGGACCTTGATGATTTTGACGGTAATGCAAAATCGCCATGGTGCTTATCACTCAATAAATTCAATGTGTTTTCGTTGCGTGAGAAAGACTACGGCGCAAACAGTGCCGAGGGCCTAAAAGCTCACATTATATCTGAATTAAATAATTCAGGACTTAAAGAAGAGCCTGTAAAAATATTTATGCTGACCATGCCCCGTATGTTGGGATATGGCTTCAATCCAATCACAGTGTTCTTTTGCTATGATGCGGACAGCCAAGTTATAGCTGTAATCTATGAAGTTCATAATACATTTGGTCAAAACCATAGCTATCTCTTCGCAATAGATCCCGATGACGCTATTCCCGACCACGGCATAGATAAATCACTTTACGTCTCCCCCTTCTATGACGTGACAGGCAAGTATCGCTTCCGCGTGAACCCTCCCACAGATACACTCGACCTTCTCATCCATTATCTAGATGACGCGAACACACTCCGCATGACCGCCGCTCTGTCCACAACGCGACAGCCACTTATTGCAAGCCGCCTGATGACTCTCTTTTTGATAATGCCATTCGCGACGCTAAAAGTCGTCCTCGCGATACATTTTGAAGCGCTAAAGCTTTGGCTTAAAAAAACGGCACTCGCCTCTCGCCCTGCACCCCCAAAGCAGTCCTATTCAATCCCAAAACCTTCTTCGAACGTAAAAAAGACTTAAGCTATGAATGAATTAACAACAGACATGCTATTCCCAAACAAACCGCTCGCGCGGCGTCCCGTGTGGGAATGGGTTTTCTCTATTATATTTAGAAAACTCAAAGACGGCCAATTAACGCTTCATCTACCGGGCGGCCGCTCGCGTACATATGGCGTTCCCGGCAAGGTCCACGTTGAAATGACATTGCGTGACGGCAAAGCTGTATCCCGCATGATCCGGGGCGGCGGCCTTGGTTTTGCGGAAGGGTATATGGCCGGAGAATGGTCGACACCAAACCTGCCTGAGCTTTTGAAATTCCTCGCCTATCAACAAGAGTCGCTTGAAGCGAAGTTACCAAAGATGCTCCGCGCGGCCCGTTTCGAAGAGCTGCGCAATCTAGGCCGTAAGAATAGCCTGTCCGGCAGTAAGAAAAATATCGAATTTCACTACGACCTCGGCAATAATTTCTACAAGCTCTGGCTCGATGCAACGATGACATATTCGGCCGCCTTGTTTAGTTCGAAAAACCTCCCGCTCGCGGACGCGCAAACGGCAAAATATAAACGCCTCGCCGCGCAATTAAATATTCAACCCGGCGATACGATATTAGAGATTGGTTGCGGTTGGGGCGGTTTTGCGGAATATGTGACCTCCGCCTATGATTGCCATATTACCGGCCTCACCTTGTCCCATGAGCAACTAGCCTTTGCGGATAAACGCCTCAAGGCCTCAGGCCAATCTGAGCGCGCAGATTTCTTGTTGCAGGATTACCGCGACACAGAAGGGCAGTTTAACCATATCGTGTCCATTGAAATGTTTGAGGCGGTCGGTGAAGAATACTGGCCCGCATATTTTGACAAGGTCAAAGAATTGCTCGCGCCTGGCGGGCGAGCCGCTTTGCAGGTGATTACAATTGATCACAAGAATTTCGATTATTACAAAAGCCGCGTAGATTTTATCCAAAAGTATATCTTCCCCGGCGGCATACTGCCCTCGGTCCCCGTTTTGGATACGCAGTTCGAACGTGCAGGCTTGACCAAAACCGATGAGTTTATGTTTGGCCATGATTACGCAGAAACACTGCGGCGCTGGCGCACAGAGTTTCATAGACACGCACATGACGTCAAAGCTCTTGGTTATGATGGCAAGTTCATGCGCATGTGGGATTACTACCTTGCCTATTGCGAAGCCGGGTTTGAAAATGGCATGATTGATGTGGGTCACTTTATTTTAGAATAGCCCCCTCCCCTGACCTTATATTTTAGCGCGTTTTTTGAATTTTAGAATAGCGTTCGGAAAGTCATTCCTCTAGACCTATGAAAAAAAGGGGAAGACACGATGAAACGATTGTTAAGCACAGTTGCAATTTGCGCCTTGGTTCTGGCCGGATGCCAAAAATCAGTCGAGACCGATAAATCCGAAGGCTCAACACCTTCGGAGGCACAAAAGGCGACCGCCACGGTTTCAGTGACCCCCACTAAAAACGCTTATTTCGGCGACACGCATATCCATACCAAAAATAGTTTCGATGCCTCTATCCTCGACACAAAAACCACGGCGGACGATGCCTACCGGTTTGCCAAAGGCGCCACTATCGATAACGGCGCGGGCAAACCCATTAAACTCTCCGGCCCGCCGCTCGATTTCTATGCTGTCACCGACCACGGTGAATATATGGGCGTTGTCGCCGGTATGCGTGATCGCAGCACCAGCATCTCTAAGACCAAAACGGCAAAATCCGTCTTTGGCCTGATGGCCGGCGGCATGGAGAAGCGCCGCGATGCCTTTATGGAAATTGGAACAACAATAGTCACCGGCGAGGAAATCGAGGACATTTATGACCGTGAATTTATCGATAGCGCTTGGGCTGAAAACGTAACTGCCGCTGAAAAATATAATCAACCCGGCGTTTTCACCACATTCGCAGCCTATGAGTTCACCGCCATGGAAATCATTGGCGAAGTTGTTGATAATTCCGGCGCGCTCAATTTACATCGTAATGTCATTTTTAAAGACGAAGCCCCCACGCGCCTTTTCACGACTCTCGACAGTCCTAACCCCGAAGATTTATGGGAATGGATGAACGAGCAGCGCGCGAATGGCATTGAAGTTCTCGCCATTCCGCACAATTCTAACGGTTCCAATGGACAAATGTTTGACACGGTTATGACGGACGGCTCGCCTATTACCGCCGCCTATGCGGAAAATCGGATGCTGAACGAGCCCATTGTTGAAATGGCTCAGGTTAAAGGCACATCGGAAACCCATCCCTTACTATCGCCTAATGATGAATGGGCGGATCATGAGCTATATGAAGTCCTCATTGGTATGGCCGTAGAATCGAAAAAACTCCCGGGCAGCTTTGTCCGGCAATCATTGGCTAGGGGTATCGACTTTGATGCTAAGATAGGGGCGAATCCCTATCAGTTCGGCCTCATCGGCGCGTCCGATACACATGTTAGCGCCCCGGCTCTTACCGAAGAAGACTTCTTTGGAAAATTTTCTACTGACCTAGACCTCGAAGCCCGAGGCTCTGTCCCGCCCAACGGGGCTAGAAACTGGGACGATGTGAAAAAAGGCGAAGATATCTTACTGTCTACCTCTCAATACGCCGCGTCTGGCCTTGCAGGCGTTTGGGCTGAGTCCAATACCCGCGGCGCCATATTTGACGCCATGCGCGCCAAAGAAACATTTTCTACCTCCGGGCCGCGTATCAAGGTGCGGATGTTCGCCAGCTACGACTATACAGATGACACACTCAGCGCCCCTGACATGCTTGAGCAAGCTTATGCGGGCGGCGTGGCTATGGGCCAGACCGTAACACCGCGCGAAACATCCCCCTCCTTCCTTGCGTGGGCGGCTAAGGACGCAAATGGAGAAAGCTTACAACGTCTGCAGATGGTCAAAGTTTGGCACGCAGGCGGTAAAGCTCAAGAAGCGATTTTCGACATCGCCTGTGCGGGCGGCGCGGCAATTAACGCCTCCACGCAAAGATGCGCGGATAATGGAGCCAAGGTTGATTTATCAGATTGCTCGACATCAGCAGATACTGGCGCGGGCGAGCTTAAAACGCTTTGGCAAGACCCATCATACGATGCAAGCCAGAACGCCGCCTATTACGTACGTGTTCTCGAAAACCCTAAATGCCGGTGGTCCACATGGGACGCTGTCCGCAATGGTACGCCTCCTAATCCGAAGATGCATGCGACTTTGCAGGACCGCGCGTGGGGGTCGCCGATTTGGATGAAATAAAATAACGGGCGAAAACTAAGGCACACTTTCTAGTAAATTTTAAGTTTGAGGATTCTGAGTCATTCATTACGATAGCCGCAGATAGCAGATATCTAATTGGTAAAGGCGCAATGATAATGAGTGAGTTTCACCGGCATATAAAATTTGAGTCACTGGATTTAAGATTTGATAAAAGAGACCGAAGCGTTGAGGCTTATGCTCAACGTCCTTGGTATGAAGAATATAATAGTAATTTTTACACGCATATCGCCAAACAACTGCAACCCGATCTATTATTAGATATAGGTGCAAATTTTGGCGTCGCATCTGTATTTATGAAAAATAAAATGCCGGATGTTCAGCTATTGAGCTTGGAACCCAATCCCGATTTGTTGCCTTATATCGAGTTTAATCTAAACAATAATAATTTCACCAAATACGAGATTATCCAAGCTGTTGTAGGCAAAGAATCTGCGGAAAACGTGACGTTTCATATTAACCCGGCGGGGTCTCAAGACTCACGCGTCATTGCAGGGGGAGAAGGCTGGCCACAAGTTATAACACCGCAAGTAACTCTCTCTCAGATGATTGATAAGCAGTCTGCTCGGCGTGTTTTTATCAAGATTGATAGTCAAGGCTATGAAGAGTCAATTTTTGCCGGTGGCGACTCATTTCTTTCATCCTCGACTAATTGGCTTATCAAAACTGAGTTCGCACCTCATTGGCTAAAATCACAAGGTACAGATCCTGCTGAATTCTTGAGGTATTTAGTCTCTAAATTTACGGTTTCAGAATTTCCAGCCCGATATGACTATTTTACAAATTATCAAAATATTATGGAAAGATCAGCTCTTAAATTAAGTGATGTCGATAGTTATCTTAAATATGTTGTTCAGCTAAACAGATTTGATAGAGGCTGGGTCGATCTCCTCATTGCCCCTAAAGCTCACTGAGCAACCCAATTAAAGGTCAATAGCAACTGCGGATAAGCGCTGAGGGCGCAGGAAAGAACGCGATAAGACTTCGCGTTTATTCCGCACGCCATTCCAAAAAAAATACCCGCCTAAAGCGGGTAATTTTTGGAATTGGTTGCGGGGGTAGGATTTGAACCTACGACCTTCAGGTTATGAGCCTGACGAGCTACCGGGCTGCTCCACCCCGCGTCAATAAGAAATGTGATATATGGGCTATGCACGGCTTAATCAAGGCGTAAGTCTATATTTAAGTGACTTATTATTTGGCTGTTGTAGGAGATTATATCTACAGAGTCGGCGAGGTCACGAAATCTAAGGTTTTGTAAAACATCGGACTCATATCATTCTAGGAATAGTTTTGTAGACGCTTATTTACGGTCCCTTTCATAAGCTCGAATAACGGCTATGTCGGTTTCAGTCAGATCTTTTGGGTAACCGGGTCTCGCATAAGACCGAGTGTAACAGTTGACGGAGATGGGGATGGAGATACCTCTGATAACGATCTTAGTTCATCACAGAAAAAAGCTTTCGGAAAACATTTTAATTCATTTATTCAAAAGAATAATGGCGCTAATTTGTCGGGCCATGGTAAAGTCGTGGATGGAAATGGCTCGGATAGCGATAAGTCTGCTGTTAGAACTGCCTCGCAGTTTGTAGGAGCGGCACTTGATCAAAATAAAGGAAAATCATCAAGCCTTGCCTCAGCTCATGCAAATTACAGTAAAGTATTTGCGATAACTGTAGAAAATAGAAAAGGCGCAATTGGAGGGTTTTTCACGCCAGCGGCTGCCGGAATCTCTCGAAATGGTTTGATTACAATAATGAATAAGAAATTCGGACCAGGTTACTTGCCAGATCACCCTGCGAATTTAGCGCGAGCTTTACTTCATGAATCAGGACATTTGACGCCGGGCCAATTCGCTTTGCCTTGGCGTCAGCACGGGCAATTGGACGCTATTGCAAGGGATCAAACAGGTGCTTTAGGACTTGGAACGTGCACTGCGGGTGCAGGTTTCCCGGGGTGTTAATGATGGATAGCTTCAAGAAACTTCATGTGTTTTCGGTAGTGCTACTACTCCTAATGGGGGGGTGTGACCAAAAATCTAATTTTACTATGTGTGCTGACAGCATCCAAATGACTGATAAAATAAATATTAGTTTTGATACTAAACAGGCTTTCTATGGAGACGTTAGTGATAGAGTTCGCTTTTGTTCAGAAGCTAATAAAGACTGCATTGATTTTCCATTCCTTCTAAGTGTTCCCACAGGGATGTCTGAATCAGTGTTAGACAAAGTTGTTTGGGAAGTTGGAAACGCCAAATTTGAAATGTTCAATACTGAAAATGAAGATTTCTATGTAATTGGTGCTTCAAAAAATAAGGTAAAATATGACTATATCTATAGCCTTTCTTCAGGTGTCGAAAAACTGTTCATTTCATCACTTGAAGACCCCGGAGTATCAGTATGGAACCGATGTCGTGGTCATTTATTTTTGGAAGACCTAGAGAAAATTTCTGGCCCATCATTAACGGATGAAAATTAGCTTAGAGGCGGAGAATGGGACGTAATGGAGGTAGAGCAAGATAAAGCGAGTGCGCCCTTCTGGCCCACTTCGACGCTAAAGCTCTGTTTTTGCGACTAATTTAGTGGGACGTAGTTGGCCCTCTTTTGCCATCACCCGGGACGTAAATGGCCCACCCTTTTTTACTCCCATATTAGCGGAAAAATTCCCTCCATCTATGTAAGCGTTCAACATTCCTCAACATAGTTCCATGGGAGCAGTTTGTCGAGGTCTGGGAGTTTGGTATCTTGGATATTGGTCAAAGCATATGTCAGCCAGCTTTGCGGATTGATATTATTGAGCTTGCATGTCTCGATGAGTGAGTAGCAGATGGCGGCGCTTTTACCGCCTTTCTCGGACCCCAGAAACAGGTAGTTCTTCCGGCCAATAGCAATGGGGCGCATGGCGCGTTCTGCGGTGTTGTTGTCCAGCTCCAAAAAGCCGTGTTCCAAATAGGGCCTCACCTTCGGAATGCGCGTCAGAGCATAGCGGATCGCGCCCGCCAATGGTGATTTACCGGAGATATGTGTGAGCTGTTTCGATAGCCAACTCTCAAGATCATCAAGGATGTTTTTTGAATGTTCTTGCCGCATGGCGACCCGTTTGCAGGGCAGAGAACCCCTGACCTGTTTCTCAATTTTGTAAAGCTGTGCAATGCGCTTTATCGCGTCGCCTGCAATGGCAGACCCTTGAGCCTCAAAGATATCAACGAACTTACGCCGGATGTGTGCCATACAGGCCATCTCTGTGGCTTTGCCGTGGCCATAGAGCTTATTAAAGCCAGCATAGCCATCTGCATGGATAAAGCCTGTATAGCCAGCCAGATGAGCTTCGGTGCGTTTGCCCTTTCTATCAGGGCTAAACTGATACCACGCGGCTTGCGGCGCGTCGCCATTCCACGCCCGTTCATCGCGGCTATAGATCCACAGACGGGCTGTTTTGGTTTTACCATTGCCCGGCGCGAGCAGTTTGATCGTTGTATCATCGGCGAATAATGCAGGGGACGCCATAACATG
>ENA-ORXT01001287-ORXT01001287.1-marine-metagenome-genome-assembly--contig:-NODE-1287-length-34532-cov-8.848846_pt1 | contig 34532 bp, 25 predicted proteins | sample MGYA00237868_ERZ511482 | MGnify/ENA metagenome assembly ERZ511482 | reverse complement strand
AGCGCAGCTTAACCCAATTCTCGGGAGTTAAATATTCTTAGCCGTGGGTGGCAACCACGAAAATAGGCAATCCAAGACCAAAATTTGCGGGACAAATTGCCAACAAGAATTACCTCATTTTCAGATCAAAAGTTAGATAAATGTAGCAATCCAAACCATTAAATTTTGATTATCATCTTATGCTTGTATGGGTTATTCTTCTTATGAATATTCCAATCTTAGTAAAAATTAAAAAAAGCCTGAATGCTTCGCATTCAGGCTTTTTTTATTCTTCGTCTATCTTAGTTTTATAATAGCTTTAATAACTCTCTTTCTATACTAGCAGCACCTCTTAATCCTACAGACGCAATCTTCCCTTCCTTATCAATCATAAAAGTTTTAGGAATACTGGATACACCATACTCTTTTGCAGGGGCAGATTTCCATTTCTGCAGATCACTCACGTGATATGGCCACGCCAATTTATCCTGCGCTATTGCCTTCTTCCATCTATCGGTAGATCCATCAAGCGATACACTAAACACAGTAAAACCTTTTGCTTTATACTTATCATAGATTTGTACTACGGCAGGGTTTTCTCTTCTACATGGCCCACACCAACTAGCCCAAAAATCCAATAATACTACTTTTCCCTTTAATTCATTTAGGCTATAATTTTTACCATCTGGACTCTTCAAAGCTATATTTGGTGCTATATCTCCAACATTCATTTTATCCGCCTTTTTCGCTCGAGGAGCCGGTTTTGGACGCTTATTAGCTACTGGAGGGTTTTTAATATTATTCACGAACGATGCATAATCCATAGTATATGGAGACTTTGAGACATCGTTTTTCAAACGAGCATATATTGCCTCATGCAAATTCAAAAAAGCTTTACTTTTACCACCAATTGCGATTGCTGCTGCCATCGCGGGTATTGGATCTAAAGCACTTAATTCAGATTCAATTTTTGGTACAGGTATTTTTCCGCCTTTCCACTTTCCCATCACCTCTACATACTTTACCATCTCATCTGACCCAGATACTGAAAAAGAATAATTATTAAGTTCTTTAAGCGTACCACTAATATTAATAGCCGTCTCATCTCCTTTTACAGGAAAAATAATTCTACTCTGACCCACTCTGAAACGATACAAGCCGTTTTCATAAGCAGTAGGCATCTCGAAATTAAAAGTACCGTCTGCCCCTATTTGTTGAGATCCAATTATGTGCGATGCTCTAGACATATTGTACTTCTCAAAATGGATTGTAATATTAGCTGCATCAGCTATATTTCCGCTAAAGGATGCTCCTGACTCAGATGCGGATGCACCATCTCCACCACAGGAGTAGAATAAAGTACTCGCTAAGAGCACCATTCCATATAAAATAACTCGATTCATACTTTAAATTTTATTTGTCTAATTTATCTCCGATTGTATTGTCATAAACCTCCAACCAGTCCTTAAGTTTGCCAAAGTCTTGGTTATCAATCATCAAATCACCATTTGACACCAGACCGAGCGCTCTAAATAGTACGCTGCTACCCTTCAATTGGTTTTCAAATTCAGCCACTTTTTCAGCTTTCACACTCACAACTACCCTACTTTGTGCCTCACCAAACAAGAAGGCATCCTTTCTAAATTTCTCATCCGAGGTGATCACAAAGCCCAATCCATTCGGCATACTGCTTTCCATCAAGCAAGTAAATAAGCCTCCTTCCGAAATATCGTGAACCGAAACCACAGACTTAGCCTTTATCAGTTCTTTCACGGCACTTTGCAACTTAAACTCTTCTTCAAGATCGAAATGCGGTACCGTACTCTTACTTATTTCATGTACACGCTTTACGTACTCAGAACAACCGATATCATTCTGCGATTCTCCTACGAGGTATATCTTATCGCCAGCATGCTTAAAATCCAAGGTCATATGATTACCCTTATCTTCCATCAATCCTAGCATCCCTATCGTCGGCGTAGGGAACACTGGCTCCGTACTATTTTTATACACAGACTGGTTATAGAAACTAACGTTCCCACCAGTCACTGGAGTATTGAATCTTTCACAAGCCTCACCCATTCCTTTCAAGGCATGGACAAATTGATAATAGACGCCTTCGTCGTATGGATTTCCAAAATTCAAACAGTTGGTCACCGCACATGGCTCACCTCCAGAACAAACTATATTTCTAGAAGCCTCCGCTACTGCGATCATCGCACCCATATATGGATTCGCATGCACGTAAGACCCATTACAGTCCACTGTTACTACTAGTGCCTTATCACTATCTTTCAATCGGATGATCGATGCATCACTGTGCTTATTAGTCGTCATCGTATTCGTACGTACCATGCTATCATACTGCTGATAAATCCAACGCTTACTTACAATATTTGGCGAACTAAACACCTTTTTCGCAGCTGCTAAAATATCCGTAGGCTCTGCTACATTCTTTATATCAAACGCTTCAACCTCATCCAAATATGCAGGTCTACTATATTCTCTATCGTAGATTGGCGCACCACCACCGAGTACCAAAGGATCTGCAGGTACACTCGCCACTAACTCGCCCTTTGCATAAAAATCTATAATTCCAGTATCCGTTACTTCTCCAATGTTCTCACACTCCAGATCCCACTTATCAAAAACGTCATACAGCTTTTGCTCCTCGCCTTTTTTACAGACGATCAGCATACGCTCTTGACTTTCCGAAAGCAATATTTCGAATGGCAACATATCCGCTTGGCGCGTAGGCACCTTATCCAGATCTATGCGCATCCCCGTTTTACTTTTTGCACTCATCTCCGAAGTACTACAGGTAATACCCGCCGCACCCATATCTTGCATCCCGACAATAGCGCCCGTTTTGATCGCCTCTAAAGTCGCCTCCAATAATAACTTCTCTTGAAATGGATCACCCACTTGTACCGCCGGTAGATCTTGACTGCTGTCTTCTGTAAGATCCGCCGATGCAAATGTAGCACCATGTATCCCATCCTTACCCGTCGCAGAACCCACGATCAGTACAGGATTTCCTGGACCATCTGCACAAGCTGATACCGTCTCCCCAACTTTCACGGTTCCGACGGACATCGCATTGACCAATATATTTTGCTGATAACAATCGTCGAAGTACACCTCTCCACCTACGGTAGGTACCCCAAAGCAATTTCCATAATTTCCTATTCCCTTCACTACTCCTTTGACCAGATGCTTCGTTTTAGGATTATCTATATTCCCAAAACGCAGCGAATTCAGTGCGGCTATCGGACGCGCACCCATCGTAAATATATCTCTGTGGATTCCTCCCACCCCAGTCGCTGCTCCCTGATACGGCTCTATTGCCGAAGGATGATTATGCGATTCTATTTTGAATGCACAGGCCAGCCCATCGCCTATATCTACCAGGCCCGCATTTTCCTCACCGGCCTCCACCAGCAAGTGCTTCCCAGATCGCGGCAACTTCTTCAGATAAGTAATGGAGTTCTTATAGCTACAATGCTCACTCCACATGACCGAAAATATGCTCAGCTCCGTAAAATTTGGCGTCCGCCCCATTATCTCTATGATCTTATCGTACTCCTCCGCCGTAAGTCCTAATTTCTTTGCTACTTCCACTGTTGGTAATGCCTCCGCTGTCTGCATATTTCGTATAATTTAGGTATAAAATCGTGCTTTAAAGTGCAAATATACTCGATATTGTTAATATAGTGCAGCGTCAACGAGGCTTTGTTGACTCAAATTTGTACTAGCCTCTTTTTAAGGATTATTTGGGGCCTACCGCTAGATAATCGTGCAGAAGAGTGCACGTTTATCTAGCGGTCGCTACGATCCGGAGCTCCCTGTTCGGTCGGCCTCCGTTAGACTCCTGCCGTCGTCTACCGGAGTCTGATCCCTACGGGCTCACTCCTACTCATCGCTAGTCCGTTAGACCATTGAGGTATGTAGTTATTATATCAGAAAATCAGGATACAATCTTGAATCCAAATAAAAGTTTATGATTATCCGCAATTAGTTACTAATGGAGATAAAGATGAGATTTGTAATTCGTCCCCCGCATTAGAAGCGGACCAAGCTTTACAGGACTAAAAAAACTGTTGCAATTTACGAGGGGGTTGAAACCCCTCGCTATTACATCTCGTCACCCGCTCGAAAAGCAGGACAAGCTTTTCAGGACTGCTTAGACTTACAAATTTTTTGGCTTATGTTACGTGACTATTGGCTTTATACTCTAAGACATGAAATGAGATAGTCGATATCATATTTATCGGTCTAATTATAGCTAGGTACTCAAAAACGGATAGTCAAATAAAAGTTAATTATTATTACTACCAATTTATTAATACCTGATTAATCGTATGACTTACCTCGTCTGCTCTATCAACTATCAGAAAATGTTCTCCGTTCTCGATCAATTTTAGATCCTTGCCTTTAGTCGGCGGAATCAGTTTGTCTTTAGAGCCACCTATTTTCATAACAACATTTCTCAACCTTTCTGTACTTTTCCAATTAATCAATTCGTTGGCTGCCCATTTCGCAAACCGTAAATCCGTATCATCCAAAATCTGCCCTAACAGCTTTTTGTTTTTAGCTCCGAAAATCCAACTCGCAATTTTACGTGGTGGATCAAATAGTTTGTGCGGAATTAGGTTTAGCATTTTCGTTTTGCCTAAAAAACGGTAAATAGATCTTAGCTCCAGCCTTGTTTCCGCTGATGAAATTAATATAGTTATTTTTGGGTTCAGTATCTTACTCATTTCCACAGCGACTAAACCACCAAAGCTGACACCTACAATGCCATACTCTTCGCTGGTATCTATAAGCTCAGTAAATCTTTTTGAGTAATCTTCGATTGTTTCATTCTCGATTGGATCTATCCAGTCCAATGGAACTAGGTCGCAATCCAATTTCAAATATTGAAAAACTCTTTTGTCAGCTCCTAAACCACTAATAGCATATAATTTCATTTATTAAAAGTAGGCAAATGATCATCTCCCAAAATCATTTCACTCATTTGCTGATTTAGACCTAATGTTAGTTTTTTATCCATCTTATATTATTAAACGCGTAAATATATGAATAACACGTAAATAGCAAACACTATTGTAGATGTCCCTTGGATACCTTGGTCGAATGGTAAGTAACATGAATAGTGCACTACCCAATAAAATAAGAAATCCCAAAAAATATAACCAAGTAAATCCACAAGGCATCTAAAAAATGCCAGTAGACAGTTAGGAGACGCAGACTGAGTTGCTTGGCGGGATCACTAAAGTAAATCAACACACTTACAGGCTCTACCATGCGTTTTCGAGCTACGTAGTAAAAATATCCTAAAGCTGGTATCCCTGCTACCACGTGCAGTAGATGCACTATGGAGATAATGATCAAATATGAGGCAGTATTGCTGTGTTGAAAGTTAATTTCTTGAGCAAAAAGTAGGTTCCAAGCAATACATTGTGCTATAAAAAAAACCGCACTAAGTATCAAAGTATACACTAGATATAGTTTATAGCCCGCAGTATCATCTGCGCGATAGGCCTTTTTTGCTTGAATAAGCGTGTAACTACTCCCCAGTAAAATCAGCGTATTAAAGAGAAACATCGGAGGCAGCTTGATCGGTGGTATTTCTGGATGCTGCACTCTGCTGTAGACGTATGCTCCCGATAGCGCAACAAATAAAGACCCCACCCCCATTAGCATCAATGTAAGAATTATACTTTTGGGGTGGAATGCTGCCGACTGATAATCGTCTTCATGGAGTAAATCTTCTTCAGACATTTATATTTTCTTTTTTGTTTCTTCTGCATTTTTTGCTGCAATACACGATCTCCTGCCAATTCTTCTCCCATTTTTTTCGCCAAGTAAAGGGACGGTTACAGACAGGACATATTTTAGAATCGAGGTAAGATTTGTTTTGCTTTGCCATGGATATCCAACTAACAGCAAATGAAAGACCTTGTTCATAAAACACCATCCCAATATCATTTACTTAAAAATGATATTTACAATATCATCCCTGGATTATGATTTAGATAGTTGATCTTATGTTTCATCATTTCTGCCATCATGCCTGCACGGTGAATCATTTCCGATGCTTTTTCTCCTGCAAATAAGGAATTTACTGTTTTCTCCCAGATGCCGAGCCAGACGGTAAAATGAGCAGGATCTAGATTTGACTTTCGATGAAGATCCATATGCTTGGATACAACCGAACCTCTGTAAACCATATTTCCAAATAGGACAGTTTCCCAGAAATCGCAGATTGTTGGAATGTGTTCTTTTAGATTAAGCTGTGCTACTTCGGTGAAAATATAGCCTATCTCTTTGTCTTGCATTGCGGTCTGATAGAAGGCGTCTACGATCTTTGCAATGTCTTCTCTGTGTTTTACGTCATCCATGGTATAAATTGGGTATTAAGTAGAATGTTAACCTACTCCGTTTTAGATTCTTGGTTACTCAAGTTTCGGTATCCTACATAAAGGTTTCTCTGAACCATATTTTATTTATAATTAAAAATTTATGGCTGCTCTCTTACTTACTTTTTTGCCGTAAAAATAGGTTTTATGCTGCTGCCATAAGGTTATGGCAGTTTATTCACGCTTACGACTATATTTAAAATGGCTCCAGGATTAGAACTCGCTATATGTATTGGTTTTCAATGCAATAGCGTAGCCTAGCTCTTCATAAAATCTGTAAATATAAAACACTTAATAAAAGTTATGTTCGAAAAGTAAAGTTCAATTAAGATTTAGGTACAATTATTCGTAATCGATACAAGCTCGAATTTAGCAATTTCCATTGGACAAGGGATAGGAGCAGTGAGGCCGACTTTACCAGGCCTCAGTCCAGCCTAGCTCGTCGGGCAGGCATGGGACCACGCTGCGCAGAGCCCGGTGACGCTCCCGAATTTTCTCGGGATTGGCGGCATGGCCCCAAATTACAATTCTCATCTGCCCTATCGCTACTTTACGAGTACTGATTATAGGATCATAAAAAGCTTGATAAAAAAGGTATCTTTCCGTCATGGATTTATTTAATGTGATCACAATATTGGTAGTTGTGTCTGCTGCCTTTGCGTATATAAATGAGCGGTTTGTAAAATTGCCTTACACCATAGGTGCTATGGTGATAGCGATAGTGATGAGTGTGGTGTTGACCATCACGGGCTGGGTCAACCCTGAACTGACAAACCCGCTAAAGGAGCTGATATCGCAGGTTGATTTTAGTACTATTTTGTTAGAAGTAATGTTGAGCTTCTTGCTGTTTGCGGGTGCCTTACATACTAATTTTGATCAACTCAAAGTGCAGCGTGGGCCTATCCTTGCTTTTGCTACTTTCGGGGTACTGGTGTCGACATTTTTGATCGGGATGGTGATGTGGTTTGTACTCGGGTGGATGGGCTTACAAGTGAATCTGGTCTATTGCTTTCTCTTTGGCTCGCTGATATCTCCTACTGATCCGATTGCCGTATTAGGTATACTCAAAAAGGTCGGCGTACCTAAAAAGTTGGAAACCAAAATAGTAGGTGAATCCCTCTTTAATGATGGTGTAGGGGTAGTCGTTTTCCTGACCATCTTCGGTATCGCTAGCAAGGGATTGGAACATGTCACCGCCATGGAGGTTGGAATAATTATTCTTGAGGAAGTCGGTGGTGGCATATTACTTGGACTTATTTTAGGGTTTATTGCGTATCGATTAATGAAGAGTATCGACGACTATAGTGTGGAGGTTTTGATCACTCTGGCGATTGTGATGGGTGGTTATTTACTAGCTCAAAAGCTGCATTTTTCTGGTCCATTGGCAGTAGTCGTTGCAGGCTTAATTGTAGGTCATGATACGGTGCGCGATTCAACCATGTCAGAAATCACGGAACTTTATATTGATAAATTTTGGGAGACATGGGATGCTCTTTTAAATGGCGTTTTATTTGTCTTGATTGGGTTAGAAATACTTATTCTTCCATTTGAACGATCCTATGTAATAGCAGGACTTATAGCGATACCTTTGATCTTAATGGCTCGATATTTGGCGCTTTCTATACCCATTTTGGTCTTCAAGAAAAAACTAAATTTTGTACCGAATACCAATATCATAATGACTTGGGGAGGACTGAGAGGTGGAATAAGTATTGCTTTGGCGCTAACCTTGACGTCGAGTATGGAGCGAGATTTATTTTTGATAATCACCTATATCGTAGTTATTTTCAGCATCATTGTACAGGGGATGACGATCGGTAAGGTAGCGAATAAATTTATCGGAGAGGAGGCGATGGCTGCAGTGGCTAATACGGATGGGCACTAGAAGTTTGGTAATGTGATATAAAAAAGCCCATCATGTAAACATAATGGGCTTTAGGGTAATTTTTATCTTCCAAGAAGATTAAACAACCTTAACGTCTACTGCATTAAGACCTTTTTTACCTTCTGTGATTTCAAATTCTACTTCGTTACCTTCACGGATATCGTCGATAAGACCAGAAACGTGAACGAAATATTCCTTGTTAGTGTCATCTTCGATGATAAATCCGAATCCTTTTGATTCATTGAAGAATTTAACTGTACCTCTACTCATTATAAAAAATTATTAATTAAAAAAACACAAGTTAGGCTTAACTGAAATAATATGAAACTTTTTTTTTCAATTATTTTATAAAAAAGTGTCAATATTTTCGCTTCTAATTCATTATCAACGAGTTCCGTAAATTTCTTTTTTCCGCTTTCTAAAGTTCAATCTTTTATTTTCGCTTTTGAAGGTTGCTAAATGTCATAGATAGCAAGTAACCAGCAAATCACTAGCTTTAATCCAAGCTTAGAGAAGGACTAAACAACTATCTATTTTCGCTACCTTTAGCAAGTACAAAATTAACAAATATCTAATGTATTTATTAGGAATAGACCTTGGCAGCTCTTCTGTAAAAGTGGCGTTGCTAGATTCAAAGTCAGGCAAGATCATTGCTCAAGTATCTTCACCAAGCACAGAAATGTCAATGTACGCTGCGCAGGCTGGCTGGGCTGAACAAGATCCAGAAAATTGGTGGTACCACATCACTATCGCGTGCAAAACAGTCCTTGGAAAAAACGATACAGATACGAGTAAAATCATTGGCATTGGCATTGCTTATCAGATGCATGGGCTCGTCGTTGTAGATAAAAATCAGCAGGTATTGCGCCCCTCTATTATATGGTGCGACAGCAGGGCTACAGCTATAGGAAACAATGCTTTAGATACGCTGGGTGAAAAATTTTGTCTATCCCGATATCTAAACTCCCCCGGTAACTTTACGGCCTCTAAACTCAAATGGGTCAAAGAAAACGAACCTGATATCTATGCTCAAATCTATAAAGCAATGCTACCCGGTGACTACGTAGCTATGCGCATGACAGGCGAGATCCGAACTACTGTATCTGGATTATCGGAAGGCGTACTATGGGACTTTCAGCAGCATCAAATTGCTAGTGATTTACTTGATCACTATGGCTTATCTGAGCTACTCCTACCTGAGCTGGTAGAAACATTTGGAGCGCAAGGAAAATTAACTAAAGTGGCTGCAAAACAACTGGGTCTGGTAGAAGGAATACCGCTCGGATATCGAGCTGGTGATCAACCAAATAATGCACTTTCACTAGGCGTAATAAATCCAAATCAGGTCGCCGCTACAGGTGGCACATCAGGGGTCGTTTATGGAATTGTAAATAAAGCGGTGACTGATCCCAAATCTCGTATCAATGGTTTTGCGCATGTCAATCACCAGCAAGCAGAGCCTCGTATTGGCATCTTACTTTGTATCAACGGAGCAGGCAGTCAGTATGCTTGGATCAAGGAGCAAATAGCTACTGAGGGAATGACCTATCCTGACATAGAACGAGCGCTAGCTGCGATATCCATTGGCGCCGACGGATTGCGTTGGTTTCCTTTTGGGAATGGCGCAGAACGCATTTTAGAAAACAACTATCAAGGTGCCCAGCTCTTCAATCTTCAACTCCAACGTCATGGTAAATCTCATCTTTATCGGGCTGCATTAGAAGGCATTGCTTTTGCTTTTGTCTACGGATTGGAAATTTTAAACGCTATGGGAATTTACCCCAAAACTATACGAGTGGGAAATGACAATCTATTTCAATCAGATGTATTTTCTTCCACGATTGCTACTTTAGCAAATATAAAAATTGAGATGATCAATTCTACTGGGGCAATCGGCGCTGCAAAGGGAGCGGGCTTTGGCGTAGGGGTTTACAAGTCCCTAGAAGAGGCTATCGGTGAGCTAGACATCTTGCATTCCTATATGCCAGAGACTAACGATTTTTCCCAATACGAAAAAGCATACACAGACTGGAAAAGTATCTTAGAAAAACAATATAAAATAGTCAACTAACATGAAAACGTATTTTAATTCGATAGATAAGATTTCCTTCGAAGGAAAGAACTCCAAGAACCCATTGGCCTTTAAATACTACGACCCACAGCGCAAGGTTATGGGAAAGGCAATGGCTAAGCACTTCAAGTTTGCAGCAGCCTACTGGCATAGCTTCTGCAATACGGGTGGAGACCCGTTTGGCAGTGGGACGAAAAAATATGCATGGGATGAGGCAAATGATCCCAATGAGCGAGCGATACATAAAATGGATGCAGCATTTGAGTTTATGTCTAAAATAGGAATTAAATATTTTTGCTTTCATGACTTTGATTTGACCGAGGAGGCAGATTCGTTAGCGCAGTCTAGAAAACGATTGGAGCTCATTACAGACTACGCCTTGCAAAAAATGAAAGCCCATAAAATTAAAGTTTTGTGGGGCACTGCCAATCTATTCTCTCACCCTAGATATATGAACGGTGCAGCTACCAATCCAGACTTTAAGGTGGTGGCCCATGCGGGTGCGCAGGTAAAGAATGCCCTTGATATGACCATCAAACTTAAGGGTGAAAACTATGTTTTCTGGGGAGGTCGTGAAGGCTATATGTCACTTTTGAATACGGATATGAAAAGAGAGACAGAGCACCTGGCTCGGTTTCTCCATATGTCAAAAGACTATGCCCGTAAGCAGGGGTTCAAGGGTAAGTTCTTCATAGAGCCAAAACCGATGGAGCCTTCAAAACATCAGTATGATTTTGATGCTGCTACGGTGATTGGTTTTTTGAGGGAGTATGATTTGCTAGGTGATTTTATGATTAATGTAGAAGTCAACCATGCTACACTAGCCTCTCACACTTTTGAGCATGAGCTGCAAGTGGCTGCCAATGCGGGTGTGCTTGGGTCTATGGATGCCAATAGAGGTGATTATCAAAACGGGTGGGATACAGATCAGTTTCCTATGGACTTGTATGAACTCACTCAAGCGATGCTCGTGCTTTTGCAGTCTGGAGGATTACAGGGTGGCGGTGTAAATTTTGATGCGAAGACGCGTCGAAATTCTACGGACTTAGAAGATTTGTTTATTGCACACATTGGAGGAATGGATGCCTTTGCGAGATCGTTGATCGCTGCGGAGGCTATATTGAAGGAGTCTGACTTTAAAAAAATGCGCAAGTCCAGGTATGCTAGTTTTGATAAAGGAGACGGAAAGAAATTTGAGCAGGGCAAATTAGACTTGAAGGCTTTAAGTAAGCTGGCGCACAAGCAAGGTGCTATTGAACAATTGAGTGGAAAGCAAGAACTGTTTGAATGTATTATTAATAATTATTTGTAAAAACAGTCCTGAGAAAATTGTGAAATAAAATTCACCCTTTAATTTGGTTCTGTCAGCTGCAAACGATAATCCAGCCCATGCGCTGTACAGCCGAGCTGTTTAGCCATGGTATAGCTATCGAACGCATGGTTATCATTTTTTAGTTCCTCATGCGCCATGCCTAGATAGAACCAGGCTAAGGCATTGTCTGGTTCATGTTTTATAAGTACATCTAAGTCATGGAGTGCATCCTCAGGTTCTTCCAATCTGATGAGTGCGAGAGACCGGTAAAGTACAGCTTTGGTGAGTGCAGGATTGTATTGAATAGCAGCATTGCAGTCATCGAACGCTGCATGAGGATCGCTTCTCTGTAAGTGCAAGTAGCCTCTATCTATCAGCATTTGTGCGTTGTCATAATGCTTATAGATCGCTTGATTCAGAAACTTGAGTGCTTTCTCAAAGTGATTCAATTTAGTGTGCGCAATGCCCATTTGATGATAGTCATGAGGGGACAGTTCATAATATTGCGACTTCAGTTTAAGCGCGGTAATGATGTCTTCGTATTCATGCACTGCGAAGAGTGCGGTTATCATCAGGTCATATAATGCAGGTTCTGATTTCTGATTTAAAATTATAGATCTACCTCTTTCAATCGCAGTTACATACTCTTTTTCATCAATAAGTTTCTCCATTTCAAAATATACATCAGGTAGTCTTGATCGTTTGAATAATAAAATCAGCTGCATTCCATCATTAAATATAGCGCTACCACCATCTAAATTTATTTGCTTACCCATGGGAATGAGATTCGAAATGAAGTCTAGAGATGCAGCCATAATGAATATCGCAATACCAAAGCTAATAAGTGGGTTTATTGCATTATTAATCAAGAAAACGAATAAAGGGACTGAAATCAGCAGACTAGCTACCGGCCCACCCAATACAATGATAAAATTTTTCCAAAGACCTTGGGTGCGACCATGGCTGCACATACCCGTATTCCAGGCGAGTATATTAAACTTGAAGTATATTTCCAAGCGACCCATTTTTAATGGCAGTACTTGGTCAGTACTTCCGTAAGTCCCTATGTAGACTTTAACTTTATCACTTGAGAAAGTCAATGCAGGTATTGCATGGCCCAGTTCATGGAATAAGGTCGTGAAGGATCTCAAAATCATAACCATGATTAAGCCTCCTAATGCAATACCAATTCCGTATAAAACTTCCATTTTCTTTCGATTCAAAACCCATGGGTTGAAAAGTAATAGAACTCTTCAATAGTTACAACAAAGGTAAGGGTATATATTGGGAATGACAATTCAGGCCTTTTTTCGCAAAAAATAGTATCGAATGATGCGGTCAGGTGGACAGCAGGCTGCTAATTCATAACCCAGATATACATATTAAGGGAGGTTGCAATAGCTAGCCAGACTCCATACGGGAGTATTAATAAGGACACTAATTCTAGCTGTGACCAATATTTAAATAAGATAAGGTGCACACATAAAAGTAAACTAGAAATAACTAGAATACCTAGTCCAACTAATTTGAGATGAAAGAAAACTGGGTTCCAGGCAATGTTCAAGATCAGTTGGATAAAGTACAATGCCAGCAACGTAGATTTATCCTCGACTTTGACCCAAAGCAATGCCATGTAGATTGAAAATAATATCATAATCGTAGTCCATGCTGCTCCAAATACCCAACCTGGAGGTGTCCAAGGCGCTTGATTCAAATTTTGATACCAATCAGAGGCTACACCAGGGCCTGTGAAATAAGCACCAATACCAAGTGCCGCAAAATTTATTGCTAAAAAAAATATTAATCGAACTATCATAAAAACATCTATTAACTATTTATGCAATATCATCTATTAACTATTTATGCAATATATAAGCATACTTTTGGTCTATTGTTCATTTTCTGCCGGTAAGGGATGATTAACAGTAAATAACACTCAAATTATTCATTTTTATCACTCCGACACTTGATCTCGCCATTAATGTCTACTTTTGTATTCAAATCAAATATAGAAACGTGGAAGATTTTAAATCGCTAGGGATCGAAGAAAATTTTATTAAAGGTCTAGATGAATTGGGCATTACAGTGCCTACTCAAATTCAAAAGGAAGTCATACCTATCCTATTGAAGGAAGACACTGATCTTGTAGGTCAGGCGCAGACAGGTACAGGTAAAACTGCTGCCTATGGCTTACCGCTATTAGCAAGGATCGACCCTCAACTGAATGTCCCACAAGGACTGATCCTCTGCCCTACTCGTGAGCTGAGTAAGCAGGTAGCTAAGCAATTATTCAAATTCACTAAATACACGGAAAAGATTTTTACAGAGTCTGTCTACGGTGGTGAAAAAATAGATATTCAGATTGTAGCTCTACGCAGACCTACACATATCATAGTAGCAACGCCTGGTCGCCTGATTGACTTGGTTAAACGAAAAGCGGTAGACTTGTCACTAGTGCATACTATAGTGATGGATGAGGCAGACGAAATGCTAAGTATGGGTTTCAAAAAAGAACTGGACGAGATACTGACTATGTTATCTTCTGTGCGAAAGAAGTGGCTCTTTTCAGCTACGCTACCGCAAGGAATTAAGCAAATCATCAATAGCCATATTCGGGATGGTGCTTATCGTATTCAAGTGAGCAAAAATATCGTTAACGAAAAAATTAAGCATCAATATATTATCTGTACTAAATCTGATAAGCATCTAGTTCTTTTTCAACTCTTGAAAAATCAAAAGGATAATCGAGGCATCATTTTCTGTAAGACCAAGGCTGCTACAAATACTTTGACTAAGCAATTAATTTCTAAGAACTTTAGCGCGGATGCTATTCACGGTGATCTTCTACAGAAAGAGCGCAACAAGGTTATGCGGGCATTTAAGGGCGAGAAACTTCAATTCTTAGTAGCTACCGATCTGGCTGCACGTGGTCTTGACGTCGAAGATTTAGCTTTTATATTTCACTATCAGCTACCGGATCAGATTGATTATTACACACATCGTAGTGGCCGTACTGCTCGTGCGGGTAAAGAAGGTATTTCGCTTTGCTTGATTGTTAAACAAGAATTGAGAGAACTGAAGAGTATGGAGAAAGAATTGAACATTCAGTTTAGACAGCAGTGGTAGATTTTAAATATAAATTTTGAAGATGAGTCCACTCCAAAAACTTACAACTCAGGAGTCAATAGCTTTATTTTTTCATGGACTATCCGCCATTAGGAACCAAAGTAAAAATTGGGATAAAGAAGAAAAGTGTATTTCGTCCCCTGCAAACAAGGCGGGACAAGCTTTATAGGACTTGAAAAACTGTTACAAGTCTGAGGGGTTGAAACCACCCCTCGCTATTATCTTGTCCCCCGTTAAAATGACGGGACAAGCATTTCAGGACTGCTTAGACTTGCAAATTTTTTGCTTAGGTTACGTGACTATTGGCTATAAACTCTAGGACATGAAATGAGATGGTCGATATCATATTTATCGGTCTAATTCTAGCTTGGTACTTAAAGACGGATAGTGTCAAATATTTTTATGGTTGAACAGGGTATCCTTCTTGTGATTATCCCTATATGAAATTCCGATAATGATCGGAAGTCAAACTGCCCATAAGTAGTACTACCGCTTTAAGCGCAAAGTCTAGAAGAACGGAGCAATCCAAATCTTTAAATTACGATTATTTCTTTATGGATATGCAAGTTATCCTTCTTGTGAATATACCTTGGTATCTGATAATTGGTCATTAACTTACAAATCCTACTCACGTAAGGTGAATAGGATCTGTAAGATTGAATTTCAAATATAAAATTCAGATATCTAAAAGTAGATTACTTTACTTTATTAATCTTCTTAGTGATAAACTTGTCGCCAGCAGTAATGTGCATCATGTACATTCCTGAATCCAAGTTAGCCATATCATACTGTAACTGGAAGTTACCTGACTGCTCGCCAAAGTTGCGAGTAGAAACAGTTTGTCCCAAGCTATTGATAACAGAAACTTTTACCTCTACAGAATTTTCAAAGTTCATAGAGATATTCGCTATATCTTGAACTGGGTTAGGATTGATTTCAGCAAGTGTGTTGTCAAAAACATCTTTAGTTGATACTGAAGAGTAAAGACCGTTAGAAGCTGCATCTAAAACTGAAGCAGACTTTGCATTTACAATTTCACCAGCACCATTAATAAGCACACCAATAATGTGTACATTATCCAGATTCATTTCAGCAGGCACAGAATAAGAATCAAATACCCAACCGTCGACTGCACCAACAGTGTATGCGCCTTCGATAGCACCTTCAGCTCCACCGTATCCACCAATATTTGCTCTTCCTACATGATCATATACCATGAAAGATGCAGGTACCGGTGATGGTAACAATTCAAATCCACCCATAGGACCAGCGGCGCCACCAGAATAAAAATTCACCTGAGCATAACCATCAGCGTCGCCAGATACACCGTCTTCTGTCAAAATAATTCCAACATTATATTCTCCTTCTACTTCTTCTAAGAAAGTAACTTTTACTGATGTAACTAATTCAGAACCCTCTAGCTCAGCTCCAACTTCAATACCTGCGATAGGACTCTGATTCATAGCTGGTAGAGAAGATGCAGCTGTCATATCAGGATCAATGATAGATTCTCTTTGAAAAATTACGGAAGGATAACCACTAAAACCTGGGAAAGCGTTCAAATTAGTGTCATATTCATCATTCACCATAGGGTCTTGGTTATGAACAGCAACACCTACAAAGTTATCAGGAAAACGCTTTGAAGTCTCCTCAAGGTATACCGTACCTCTAGGGCAAAATGTACACCATGTTCCTGTAGCCTCTTCAGCCAAAACACCTTTGTTTTCATTAAGAGCCGAGTACGCGTTCAAATTAAATACAGCTGAATTATCAGTTTCATTTGCATCTGGTGTCATATCACCGTTGACATTGGTAATGCTGACTGTAAGTTCCTTGTTTCCTTCTACAATCACAGGAGTATCCATAGTATACTTACTGATCTGGCCTCTCTCGATATTCAAGCCAGTAAAGCTAGTTGTAATCGTTTCTGTGCCATCAGTAATAGATACATCGTAAGATGTAATTGCATCCAGTCCAGAATTAATTATAAATCCTGATTGGATATATTCAATTCCTGGCTGCGCTTCAGTTAAAATAGTCGAAGCACCTGCACTAAGTACATAGTCTCTTGCTTTTACTAAAGTAATTCCTGAGCTAAACGTAATTTCATCAATAGCCCAGCCATAACTCCAGCCTCCGCCGTCACCATAAGCGAAACTTAACCTAACTGTTTCGCCTGCATATGCAGCCATATCCAATGAAATTGCTTCAAAGCCATTAGAAGTATCAAGATCTGCAATCTCCGTAAATGATTTCCCACCATTGGTAGAAACTGAAACTTTAGCCGTTTCATCACCATAAGCGTCATTATTTAAGAAGTAAGAAAACATCTCCAATAAGAGTGGGCCTTCAACTGCAGTAAGATCAATATCTCCTGTAGTGATAGTTCCATCACCAATATGAGTTTGTCCATTACCATCATCGTTGAAAGCGGCAAAGTTGGAACCAAGATCTGGAATTCCAAAAAATTGACTACTCAGTGTAGCGGAATTTCCAAATCCCCATTCTCCTTCAACAACCCAGCTTTCAGGCATCCCATCATCCAATGTTTCTTTGTAATAGACATCCTGTGCAACTGCGAATCCAAATGCGCAAAGGACAATAATAAGTGTAAATAAGTTCTTCATAAAAATTGATTTAATTTTAAAATGTAAAGAATGCAATTCAACAGAGCAGTTAGGCTTCTAGCTGCTTCTATTTTATAAGGTTAAATATAATACTAATTCTATAAGTACAATTGAATCCTCTGTTTAGATATTTGACATAAAGGGGACAAAATGTATTTAATAGCTGCATTTTAATAAGTTAATGTGGTGATAATAGACAATAAATATAAGTTGTGGAGATTTTGTTACAATTTTAGTTAAAAATTGTAACGGTGTACTTTATACACTATGGAGGGTAATAACCATGATTTTTGTATGTAGAATACAAGGCTAGTACATGGGTCGCGGAGGCGAAAGCTGGAGCGCGACAAGCCAGAGGCGCGTAGAGCTTAGAGATAGAAACGGCATTCCGATTTTTTTTTGCCCTGCAAAAAAAACGGGATACAGTGTATAGCTCGACCACAGCGACCTTAGGAGCGCATGGTAAGCCCCAAATAATCAGACTCCCTCCTCTATATATTTCGATTTCTTGAATATCACTTTAATATTGAGCACAAATAATATAAGTACAACGACTAACCAAATATACATCCAAACTGTGCTCGGTATGATGACAAAATGTTCCGCGTAATCTGCAAGATCCGAACGCGGGCCCACTCTGAAATCTTGAATAATATAAAGTATACTAGCTAATCCGAGAAACATAACTACGATCTGGTCAAACTTTGTAAATTTTGCTATAAGTCCAAGCGCTAGTGCAAAAAGAATTAGAAACACGGTAGTAAATATGGAAGAGAACCAAGCGATAGCTACTACGAACATAATGCCTGAAATACTGTACAAAGTGGCTTTTGCAAGACGCTGCTGCCGAGCACCTATGTAGAACAATAAATTTCCTAAAATAGCAGATCCAATGTAGCCTCCCATAATCACTATAGCTCGGTTACCACCTTGAGTAGCCGTAACTCCACTGCCATCATTGCGTACAATAAATGAAATCACATCCCCTCCCGTAATAAGTGCACCGAGGGCATGACCAAACTCATGCAGAAAGGTTACAAAAAGTCTAAGAGGATACATAATCTGTCTGCCTACCTCTCCACCAAACGAAGTGAGCCCAATGTACACAGTCAAGATGCTTAAAATAATAAGCAAGGTATTGCTTTTCATATTATAATATTGATCGAAAATATAACGCCTCATTTACTTTGCGAAGAGGATTTTCTTTGTCTCTTGCGCTCCATTTTCAAAATGGATACTTAGTATATAAACGCCAACCAAATCCTGCTTGGCTTCAATGCTAGTGTGATTACCATAAAACTCATGGATCAAACTACCTCGTGTGTCGAATAACTGAATAAATGCAATCAATCGATGCTGCGTATCTTCGATTTTTAACCGATTATCGGTGATAGGATTCGGTGAAATAGTGATGGATGAATTATCTATAAAATTAGGACTATATGCAGCGGACGCAATACAATTTTGAGGGCTTGAAACAAAATCAAATGCTTCACTTAAGATAGTGTTTCGATTAGGGAAGTCTATTGTGTGCCCTACCCCGCTCAATAATCTTTTATCATGACAGATGTCTTCCCCTTCTAAGTAATCTAGCGCTGGAAAATACCTTACACTCGGCGAATCGTTACTTCCGTGTACGACATAATAATCAATAGACCAATCATCAGCAACATTAAACAGAAACTGACTTGTTCCATCGATTGCAGCGCCTACAGGAATCGCTCCTTTAAATGTGTTGGGATGATGCATGGTGTAGCTGTAGACCGTACGCGCACCCCATGAAAATCCAATAGCATACTGTTGACTGCGGTCAACATTAAACCAAGTACCAAGGCTATCTATGAGCACGGTGGTAAATGCCGTATCAATAGGGTCATCTACCCTACCATCAATTCCTCCATCAGGACAAGCTAATAAGAGCTGATTAAATTCAGCAAAATCGATCAAAGTATCCCTCCAAGCTTCCGCATCCCAACGGTTGGTGTTCAAGGGATGAAAACCAATCATTAAAGCATGAGGTATAGCATCGTCATACGATGAAGGCACATATATGGAATACTTCTTGGCTGGGTCATTTTGAAACGCAAAATTACCATCAATAACTTCTTGACCAAAAACAGAAGTAAGGCTTAGAGCAATAACAAAAATAAATATGGATCGCATATACTGTATTTTAACAACAAAGCTATTCTTTTCGATGGAAATGGGGGAAAAATCTTGCAATTTGTTTTTGTAATACAAAAGCAATCGCGTTATTCGAGATGGAAAGCAAACTTCATGGGTAGCCTTAACTTTTCGCCTTGATCATTTTCGATAAGAAGATGTTCAAAAAATATATTGGTGTGGAACGGAATATTCTTTAGTGCAGTCACAATCTCCATAGTATTGATGTCATCAAATACAAATTTATATCCAGGTCCAGATTCTGGCAACACAACCAAATCTCCTCTAACAATACGCACAGATTGATCGCCCAATTTCAAATCTAAAGTCCCATCGGCGCAAATAAAATCATCTCTACAATAAGTCTGCGGCCCATAGCTGGCCTCGAACCCCTTCCAATATAACTTTACGTCAGTGGATGCAACATCGTAAAATTCATATAAGGTGTAGGCATTAGTATAGTCTTTACTGAGCACCTCCGTAGTGCGAATACTTTCATTATTGCCCCAATCATATTTTGTATAAATGGCACGCTGCAAGGTTTTGAACCCTGGCATATCCAATACCTCTACCGTTGGGTCATTTTGATATTTCTCTATTATCCATTGATATTTACTATTGGTTTTATCCAGTTTTACGAGCGTCTTTTCTTTTTCTTGGTAAGCAAATTGAAAATCAAATACTTCATTATCCTGGGGTTTTGATATCCAGTACTGAGGCACCCATGCATTGGATTCATTTTCAATAATAAAATCAATAAACGACACTTTAACAAACTCCTCTGTCTGATTGTGCTGATCAACAAATACTCGGATACTGTAAACAGCATCTTGCAATTCAGTTAATATTTTTTTTGCCTCGATTACATTAAGCGCACAATCTAAATACGCACAATCAAAATCATAAGTTGACCATTTTTTCTTCGGTTTGTCATTTTGGAGCCTTCGTATAATAAGGTAAGCGTTTTGTACAGAAATGACTTCTCCATCACTAGATAAAATGTGTATTTTATCGTTAAGCAATTCTTCAAGTACAGATTGCTTAATAGTATGCGTACCTCCGTATATTCTCGGATTTCCTCTTAGCTCTAAAGGTACCTGTGTGCTGCCCCAAACAAAACTGTAATTATACTGAGGCGATGATATTTTTGAAGTTGTAGTTACTGCATACTTAAACAGTAGACTGTCAAACTGAGAATTGCCAAAACTTAGATACTCCTCACTCGATATTCTGTCTAGATAAAATTGACAAACGAGGCCTGAACCATCAGAAGTTCTCATAAATAAGCTTACAAAATCTCCAGATCTTGATTTTGATATTTGCTCTGAGAAACAAGACTTCCAACCTGCTTTATCGCAATCTTTACTAGAAAATAGAATATCATTTATTACCCATTCTGCGGCTACTATTTTTAATTTTTTACCCAAGCGATTAAGCAGCACTTTTTGTTCGGTTCCCTTGAGAATACTTTCGCGCTCTACGACTTGATCCTTAATATTTTTTTTTCGACTATTGTTACCTAATTGGGTTACTTTTAATTTATGCTTTCCCCAGTCAAGAAAAGTATTTGACTCCTCTACAGAGGCTGTTTCTGCCCCCTCATCTGCTTGATTGATCATTAGGTTAACTATAATCTTATCTTTTATTCCAATATCCTTACCTTGAAAACCACACAAAGAAATCTGATCCCCAAATAGTACATTATCTGCCACCATAAACCTGCTGACGGTTTTAGCAAATAGTTTAGCATCTCTAATGTTTGATTCCACTTTTATATTTTGCAATTCTTTTCCAGCGCGATTCTGAATAAGCTGATAAGTAAACGCTCCTAAGACACCAGCTTGTGAAGAGGTCAATACGGGCTCCTTTAGAAGTAAGTTTTTTACTTCTCTCAAACTGAGCTCTATTGACTCGGAGTAGATGTTTTTCTTTTTCTTTGCATACAGTGTAGTATCGATCGAACCCCAATGAAATTGATACTTTTTTTCTTTTCTATGGGGTGCATCATCAAACAGCTGTAGTTCGATACTGAAATTAGTAGCCCTGTCTGCCTCTTGGTTTCCATCCAGCTTTATTACAGAATTATATTTCGAATCGCCTAGTGTACTCATCGTATCGGGCAGGTTCAGTCTCAAGGTATGGTTAAAGTCCTCTTGCTTTATATTTTCTATCATGATTTTGTTCATCGTATCTATATGTTCCGACGCTATAGACATATTGAATGATAAACTATCTAGGTGTAAATTTTTTCCTAGGAAAATGTCTGGAGCTTTTAGATGAGAGTGCCTCCATTTACTTTTACTTACTCTTTGTTTAGAGAAATACTTTCCTTCAGCATTCTTGGTGAGTGTGAGCTTTATGTCACCCCAAACAAAGTCCATATCTGCAGCGTAGTAGGTCAGCGCACTAATTTTTACATTGTCATAAGATATTCCCAATACTTCAAAAAGAACACTTGGTTGAATAGCCAATACGTTACGTTCATCAGATATCACAAGCATCCCACTTCTATGAGAATTTGAAGTAGGTGTGCCGATAGTGAAATATATAGTTGTTTCATCAATATGATCCTGTAAGAGATCATCATACTTGATATCCTCGTCATAATCATAGCTGAGTTTTCGCAGACTCCCATTGGAGGATTTTATCAGGATTTCCACCTTATCTTTCTTCAGGTCTTCTATGATTAGGTTTTGCCCTCTACATTTGAAGTATGACTCATTGGTTATGTATAGAGGCAAGATCCTTTCTGAGGTAGTATAGGTTTTACCTGCTGTGGCCATATCGAGGGAATCACCACCTAATTCGTTCACTTTAAAGTCACAAACTAAGCGAATGTTATTCTTTTTTATAAAAGTGCTTTCCAATAAGTTAGAAAGATGGAGACTTTCAGATTTATCGTTTTTAAACCCAATAATATATTCTTTCGCAGTGTGATCAATAACTTTCAAATATAAGGTACTGCCCAAACCCATCTTCGATGCTATATTTTTCCAATTTATCTGTGTTAAATTCTCAAAGCGAAAAAGAGCAAAATTGGCTTCGTTTTCTGCAAATATCTCTATTGATTCAATCACTATTTCTTCATTACCTACTCTTCTAATCAATTTGATAGGCTTCGATTTAAAATTTTGCCAATTTGAAGAAAAGATTTTGATGCTAGAATGAGATCTGAGCTCGTCTATCGGGAAAGAATTCTCTCCAAAAAACACTTTAAAGGGAAGAAAAAATTCTATTTCCTGATTTTCTTGATCTTCATCATAACACAGCTTTTGCCAAGACACGAGGACGATACACGTCAGCGCAAGTAAAGTGATAGATTTGATAAAATGTGTTTTAAACATTAAAGATGGATATAGGAAATTTCTAATGCTGTGTATTCTAACTAATTACATAATGTTAATAAATAAAAGCATGATTTATTATAAAAATACGAGTAAGCGCAGAAGTTTGCAAGCCTAACCTTGTTAACGGGGCTTACTTTATTTTATATTAACAATAATTAACATTTATGTCTCTAAAAACAGATATAATTGCTTGCGAAGCGTTACTTTCGTGTAAATTTACGGTCTTAAACATTAACGATTTAACATTTTATTAAGCAAATTCTTTCGAAAAATAATTAAAACTTTAACAACACATGGATTTTACACAAACTTTTCAAGATGCCATCGGTAATTTTATGAGTACCACTGGTGCATATCTTCCAAACATAATCGGTGCTTTGATAGTGCTTATTATTGGTTGGTTTATAGCACGAGCACTACGCAGCGTCACAAAATCTATCCTACATAAGACGGATGTAGATAATCGTTTATTCAAGGCTACAAAATCAAACTTTAGCCCTGAAGCTATGATTTCAAAATTAGTATACTTCGTAGTAATGCTAATTGTACTTATGATTGTTCTAGAAAAACTTGGTATTAGCAACGTTCTAGACCCAGTAAAAGGAATGGTTTCCCAGTTCTTAAACGCTATTCCTAAAATCCTTACTGCTGGTATCATTGCATTTGCAGGTTATATGATTGCTACTATAGTATCAGAATTAATGGGTTTTGCAGGAGAATCATTAGATAGATTGTCTACAAAAATGGGATTCTCTTCAGCTGAATTTGATCTTGGCAAACTTGTTAAGCAACTCGTGTTTATCATCGTTTTCATTCCTATGCTTATTTTAGCATTAGACAAGTTGGACTTTAATGCGATTTCAGATCCGTTGAAAGACATGCTACAAACTATGTTGAGTGCTATTCCAAAGCTAATAGCTGCTGCGATATTACTTGCTGTTTTCTACTTTGGTGGTAAGTTTATTTCAAATATATTAAAAGAGTTGCTTGCAAATCTTGGCTTAGACACTATGTCTGCAAAGATGGGAATTTCAAATATCGTTGGAGAATCTAAAATGTCTTCTTTACTTGCGAGCTTAGCTTTTGCTTTCATCATGTTTACTGGTGTTATTGCGGCTACTGAGCAGTTAGAGTTCACACAGATGACAGTTCTATTAAATGATCTTTTAGAAATGTCTGGACGTATATTCTTCGGCCTTGTTATCATGGCTATTGGAAACTGGATTTCTAATATCGCTTCAGCTGCAGTATCGGATAACTTCCTGAGCATGGTCACTAGAATGGCTACTTTAGGATTATTCCTTGCGATTGCACTACGCACTATGGGTATTGCAAATGATATCGTGAATCTTGCTTTCGGTCTTACTTTAGGAGCTGTTGCAGTGGCAGTTGCACTTTCATTCGGATTGGGTGGTAGAGAAGCTGCTGGTAAGCAAATGGAACATATACTTAGAAAATTTAGAGGAGAGTAATTCTCGTTTCTTTTAAATATTAAAAAAGCGGCTTTCAATTTAATTTGAAAGCCGCTTTTCTATTGTGGGTTATTCACTTTATATATTTGAAAGCTTGTGGTATATATGATTTTTTGGGCGAGCCACTGATACTGCGTAGGCCTTCCGCCAAAAGCTACGGGCCTACTCCGATCACTGTCAGGCTATACATGACTCCGCGTTCGCTGCGGTCTTCATCATCCCGCCAAGCTATGCACAGACGGCCACCGAAAAAGGTGTCCTCATTCCTATCCTTCTCGCATAGAACAGAAAGGAAACAAGTAGACACTTAGGCTTATTTATCAAACAATAAACGCTGTCCGACATACTGTTCAGAGAAATTTCCATTATCATACACAATCGTTCCATTCACAATAGTTTGCAAAACTTTGCTATTAAAAACTTTACCCTCGTATGGAGACCATCCACATTTGTATTGTAAATTTTCTTTTTCGACCTTGGTAGTTGCCTTAGTATCCAAGATCACAATATCGGCAAAACTACCTTCATCTAAATAGCCCCTATCGATAATCCGAAAACATTCAGCTGGGGCATGACACATTTTTTCTACGATCTTTTCCATTGATATTTTACCCTCATGATATAGCTCCACCATCATATGTAATGCATGTTGCACAAGTGGCACACCAGAAGGTGCTTCTGCGTAAGGTTTCTGTTTTTCCTGCCATGTGTGAGGCGCATGATCCGTAGCAATAATATCAAGTGTATCGTTAAGTAGCGCAGGCAACAATGCGTCCTGATGAGACTTATCCTTGATGGCAGGATTGCATTTGATAAGATTGCCATATTGAGCATAATCGTCGCTATTGAAATTTAGGTGATGAACACAAACCTCAGCTGTGATTAGTTTATCTTTCAGAGGTAACTTATTGTCAAATAGCGCGAGCTCTTCCATAGTTGATATATGCAGAATATGCAGTCTAGTTCCATATTTTTTAGCCATTTCTACAGCCATACTAGAGGATAGATAACATCCTTCTACATTTCGTATGATGGGATGCTGCTCCACAGGTATATCCTTGCCAAACTGTGCTACCGCTTTAGCCATATTATCACGGATAGTAGCCTCGTCTTCACAGTGGGTAGCAATCAACAAAGGTACTTTAGAAAAAAGTCCTTCGAGGGTTTTCTTATTGTCAACAAGCATATTACCGGTGCTAGACCCCATAAATATTTTGATTCCACAAACATTCTTGCCGTTGGTTTTCAAGACCTCTTCTAAGTTGTCATTGCTTGCTCCCATAAAGAATGAATAGTTGCAATGCGCATGTTCTTTGGCTATTAGATACTTCTTTTCTAGCAGCTCTTGCGTTAACGTAGCTGGTTTCACATTCGGCATTTCCATAAAAGAAGTCGTTCCTCCTGCTATGGCAGCCCGTGACTCCGTGAAAATATTTGCTTTATAAGTGAGGCCTGGCTCTCGGAAGTGAACTTGATCATCAATAACACCAGGCAGAACAAAATTTCCATTTGCATTTATGGTTTGTAGTGTCGCTTGATCTATACTAGAGGCAACCTTTTTGATACGACTATCATGCACTAGAATGTCTCCTTCCGTGATTTTTCCTCTGTTTATGATTTTCGCGTTCTTTATGAGTAAGTCTTTCATGATTTTCTATTATTTTGTAAATATGCTACATCTTTTTATTTAATTATAAAACTGATTCAGTTTATTATCATAGTTTTGTTCCATAAAATTTACATGTGGGAAAAGAATATATGTTTGGTAAAAAGATAGGGATATTAGGTGGAGGCCAGCTGGGTAAGATGCTTTGCTTAGAAGCTGCCAGATTAGATCTACTTATCCATATTCTGGATAAAGAAGATACTTATCCTGCTGCGCACTTATGTACTTCTTTTACCAAAGGCGACTTCACTAATTATGAGGATGTAATGTCTTTTGGTAAAAACATGGATATAATTACCATTGAGATTGAAAAGGTCAACGTGCAAGCGCTCAAGGATCTAGAAACAATGGGTAAAATAGTTTATCCACAACCAGCTGCATTAGAAATCATTCAGGATAAGGGGAGTCAAAAAGAATTTTATGTAGAACATGATGTTCCAACTAGTGATTTCAAACATTTTGCGGATAAAGCTGCAATACAAGAAGCAATTGACAAAGGCATAATCCGATTGCCATTTGTACAAAAAGCTTGTCAAGATGGTTATGACGGTAAAGGCGTAATGGTTATCAAGTCAAAATCAGATTTGGATGCGCTCATGGATACCAAATCAATCGTAGAAGACTTAGTAGATATTGATAAAGAAATAGCAGTGATTGTCGCTAGAAATCCTCAGGGAGAAATAGTGACTTATCCAGTAGTAGAAATGGAATTTCATCCAACTGCTAATTTGGTGGAATATCTCTGTTGTCCAGCCGATATAAGTGACGAGATAAAAACGAGAGCTGCACAATTGGCCAAAGAGGTAAGCATAGCTTACGATATAATTGGTCTATTGGCTGTAGAAATGTTTCTAACTAAAGATGGAAAAATCCTCATCAATGAGGTTGCACCTAGACCACATAACAGCGGACATCATACATTTGATGCTGCCCATACTTCCCAGTTTGAGCAACATCTGCGTTCTATTCTAAATCTTCCGTTAGGGGATACTAGTAACTTATCTGCTTCAGTAATGATTAATTTGCTTGGTGAAGATGGCTTTACTGGTGCTGTATACTACGAGGGTCTAGAGGATGCTGTTAATGTTCCTGGAGCCAATATTATGCTCTATGGAAAGACGGAGACTAGACCTTTCAGAAAAATGGGACATGCAACTGTTCTTGGCAAGGATGTAAAGGAGGCTAGAGAAAATGCGCAGAAGCTCAAAACAATTTTAAAGATTAAAAGTCAATAATTATGAACAAAGCTATTGTAAGTATAGTCATGGGGTCGGATTCGGATTTACCTATCATGCAAGCTGCCGCAAATATATTAGAAGAATTCAATATTGACATAGAGGTACAAATAGTATCTGCCCACCGAACTCCAAAAAAATTATTCAAGTTTGCTAAGCAAGCACACACTAAAGGCATCAAAGTAATAATTGCTGGAGCTGGTGGAGCAGCACACTTGCCGGGAATGGTGGCCAGTCTTTCTCCATTACCTGTGATAGGTGTTCCTATTAAATCTAGTAACTCTATAGATGGTTGGGATTCTATGCTATCCATACTCCAAATGCCAAACGGAGTTCCTGTAGCCACAGTAGCCGTGAATGCAGCTAAAAATGCTGGAATATTAGCTGTGCAAATACTAGGAGCTCAAGACAAAAAAGTCATGAACCAAATGATAGTTTACAAAGCAGTCTTGGAAAAGGAGGTGCTATTGAAAGATAAAAAACTTGTGAAGCAGGGATACAAGGAATATAAGAAGTAAGCTTATACTATTGCTCTCAAATACCAATTAGGTTTATAGATGGCGGTAAAGATTTTGAAAAGCGATGCTCAAGATCGAGGCTTAAAATAGGTGGATAGCTTTAGCTACGTATATTCATAAGGAAGTTAGCCTGCACAGCCATAAGGAGATAAACGAACTTAAAACGTTTAGATCGCTCCGTTTTCTAGACTTTGCGCTTAGTACGGGGGGGGAATTCTTGTTGGCAATTTGTCTTTCAATAGCTGTCGGAAATTCTGAAAAATCACGCCAAATTAGATCTTCCCGCCAATGTGAACCTGGATTTTCAACCCAAAGCTATAGATTATTTTACTCCCGAAAATCGGGCCAGACTACGCTGTGGTCATGTGCTTTTATTTCTGAATATCCCTAGCTATTGGCCCATTTTATAGGGAGGAGAACTGCCTAATGACAGGCAAGTTAAGTGCTGATATAAAAGTATAACCTGACTATCCGCATATTGTACACTAAAAAAATTTACAGATATTTCAAATATAAAGTCCTGAAAGGACGCCATGTAACAGCGAGGGGTTTTTAACCCCTCGTAGATTGCCACCCCTTTTCAAGTCCTGTAAGGACGAAATATTGTTGATGCGCAAATTTTGAGAGCTGTAAATTTTATTCAGTTTAATTTAGGTATGTTCGTAAGAAAGTTAACTCCTGCATCATGAGGGAGTTAATCAAAGTTGGCAATTTGTCACGATTTTTTCTTAAAAATCACGCCAAATTGGATTTTGGTTTGCCTAATACCGTGGGTTGCCACCCACGGCTAATGATATTTAACTCCCGAGAATCGGGACAAGCTACTCTGTGGTTATCACCTCCTACTTCTGGATATGCCTAATTTATTTCATCCCCCGCAAAAAGTAAGGCAGGACAAGCATTTCAGGACTTGGCATTTTAAAACAACTATTGGTGTACATCAAGCGGATAGTCAATTAAAACATTTACGACAGCTGGATAAAATTTCTATTCTCTCATGATTTCGCTTTTTCAATTATAGAATAGAAATACTTTTATCTCTTTCGTTTTATGCTATTACAAATCGCGCAGGTTGTTTTACCTAGCGACTATAAGTGGCTTTGGAATAAAGATATTACATCCTATTTATTTGTTTAGAGTATGGCTATTATAGAGATTATGAGGATACTCGTTTTGAGCATCTCTACTTAGAATTAGAAAACAGTGCAGATGAGGTGGTATGGAAAAATTGATACTGATTTTAAACAAGAATTTTGTCCTTATCATTGCTCTGCGAAGAAACGACCTTGCTCAGTATTTGCGACTCGCCGTCGGCGACCAAGCACGACAAGCGGAGCGCGTAGAGGCAAAGGACAGTAATGGCATCCCTTCTTTTTTTGCGCTTCGCAAAAAAAAAGGGATATAATGGATGGCCTGGTCCAGCTGCTTGCAGCCTGGATGACCCCAAATAAAAGGGATAGTTCAAAGGAGATAATGTCTACTATTAGCCGTTGATATTTTTTTTATCTTCGTATTGATAATCAAATTTGAAATTAACCGTTACGATAGAGTATGAAAAACATCATCTTTAGCATATTTACGGCCTGTCTATTGCTTTCCTGTAGTGATAGTTATGAGCTGGTCAATAAGTACGACGATCAACAGCGTCTGTCGGAGTCGTTTCAGATAGACAAAAAGTCTGGCCTTATGGAGGGGACTTACACCAAGTATTTTCCCAATGGGAAGGTCGAGCAACTAGCGGAATACAAGCGTAATAAGCTGGATGGCCAGCGGGTACTGTTTTATGAAAATGGGGACACCCTCATCATAGAGACTTATGAAAATGCGGAATATCAAGGTGTGTATAAGAGTTTTTATGCCGATGGCGTACTAGAATCTGTAGGGCAGTATAGTGAAGGGGCCATGAATGGGCAATGGAAGTTTTACTATGATAATAAGCAGCTCAAAGAGGAAGTAGGATTTGTCAACAATGAGGAAGATGGGCCGTTTGTAGAATATCATAAGAATGGGAAGCTCAAAGCGAAGGGCACCTATAAGACCACGGAAGAGAATATAGATAGTAGCAATCGGGAACATGGTCCGCTAGAGATGTATGATGAGGAGGGGGAATTATTTAAGAAGATGGACTGTGTGTTGGGCGTATGCCGCACCACTTGGTCAAGGGACGAAGAGTCTTAAAACTACGCAATGAAAAAACAATTACTTTGGATTTTGATGCTGTCCTGCATCCATGTTGGGCATAGTCAAATAGGGGGAGAGCACATCTACGAGTTTCTAAATATAAGTCCATCTGCAAGGGTCACGGGCCTAGCTGGTCACGTAATAGCGGTGCAAGATGATAGCGATGTCGTTCTGGGATTTAACAATCCTGCGGCATTGAATCCTAGCATGCACAATGCGCTTTCTTTCAACTATAATTTTTATCTGGCGGATGTGAATACTGGCTTTTTCAGCTATGCGCGTCATCTAGAAAAGTGGGACATTACGGTCTCAGCCTCGGCTAAGTTTATCAACTACGGCGACTTTGATGCGACCAATATTTTTGGTCAAGTAGAGGGTACTTTTAAGGCCAATGAAACGGCTATTATCTTGGGTGCGTCTAAACGTCTATACGAGCGATTGACAATCGGGGTAAATGGGATGCTGATCAGTTCTAGCCTAGCAGAGTATAGTTCTCTAGGTGTCAACGCTGATGTAGGCTTGATTTATCATGATACGAGTACACAGTTCAATATAGCCCTGGTCGCTAAGAATCTGGGTCGCCAACTCACGAAGTATGATCTCGAATCAGAATTTTTACCATTCGATTTACAGCTGGGTATCTCTAAGCGGCTGAAGTACCTTCCATTTAGATGGTCAGTTATATATCACAATCTGCAGCGCTGGAATATTCTCTATGATGATCCTAATAGGGAGGAGAGTTCGCTCTTTCTCATTGACGATCAATCTGGGGATAGCAAGTCTGATATATTTATTGATAATCTCGCTAGGCACTTTGTGATCAACGGAGAGTTTCTTTTTGGAAAGCGGGAAAATTTTAGAATCCGTTTAGGATATAATCATCTCCGAAAAAAGGAGCTACAGGTGGATGGTTTTAGAACGGCAGCAGGTTTTGCTTTTGGTCTAGGACTGAAGTTTAAACGTTTCGGTATAGAGTTTGGTCATGGATTTTATCATATCGCTGGCGGGACCAATCACATCAGTATCAGTAGTAATTTGAGTAGTTTTAAGGGAGGGATCTGAATTGTGAATGATGAGGTTAGGAGTTAAGCGTTTGGCGTTTGGGCTGTCCTAGTATTCTCTCATGATATAAAACCTAATTCGGATTAAAAGCCGTAATAATACTTCTGATACTAAAATCGTTGTACAAATCTGGACCAAAATCAAAAAGCATTTCTGCGTGGGCGTGGTTCTCTAACAAAAATGATCTTAGCTGATACTCAGCACTAATACCATCATTTAGATAGTACAAGCAAACGATTTCACACAAGGATAAACCAATTCCTGAAGTACAAGACTTTGATTCTTCGATCACCTTGAGTGCGTCGTCAAATAAATCTTGGTTCATATAAAAAACGGCGAGCATGATCCAATAGTCAGGAACATCTGCAGCAATGTTGGCAGCTTGCTGATAAAAAGGCAATGCCTTATCGAATGCACCTTGCTTCTCAAAAGCCTCGGCGATAGCTGCGTAGAATACTTCGTTTCTATCTTCTATCTGCATTGCCATCAAATAAGCATCGATTGCTTTTTGCAGAAAATTCTTTTGGCAGTAGTACTCTCCAATTTGATAGTGGGCCATCGCATTTTTAGGATTTAAGCGCACTGCCTTCTTGAAGTGATTGAAAGCGGTAATAGCTTGTCCGTTGTGAAAATGGCAGATACCCATCTTGGTATAGATGTCACTCTTATCGTGACAGTTGATCAGCAGTTCGCTATAAAGATCAAGTGCTTTCGCATAGTCTTCTATTTGCATGTACGCCTCACCAGCCATCAAGAAACCGTCTTGAAAATCGCTGTTGATAATCGTTGCATATTCTAAAGCTTCGGCAGCCTCTTCGAAGTTATCCAGGTTATAGTATGCGTAGCCCAGATTGTACCATGACAAATAAGAGTACGTCCGCTTATCGATCAGTCTCAGATGTAAATCTACACTTTCGTTGTATCGGCCTGTAAGTTCTACGCACCACCAGATATGTTCTAATGCTTCTTCATTAAATGGATCTGCGAGTAGAGATTGTTTGGTAGACTCAAACATTTCGTCCAAGTTGTTGAGCCTTTCATAAATCATGGCTTTGTACAATAGCACATCAGACAAATCTGTTTCGCTGGCAGTAGGTGCGTCTTCTAATAGCGCAAGTGCCGCTTTATTATTTCCTTGATCGTTAAGAATATCTGCTTTTAGCAAAATCACATCTAAGTCATTTGGCGAATAAATCGATGCCATTTCCAAGCACTCTAAAGCTTCCTGTAGACGGTGCTCAAGAAAGTAAATTTTCGCCTTTTTGAATAGTGCTTGAGAAGAGTACGGATAATAAGTAGAAGCTTCCTTTAATACAAAATGTGCTTGCTTAAGATCGTTGTTATCCTTGTAGTAGTCTGCTAATTTGATATATTCAGATTCATCCAATTTCGTGAGCTGTGAAGTTTCATTGGCTACCTCAAAACTTTTAAGTAAGGTCAAAAACTGTTTGTCCTGTTTATTTTCGTTGAGTGCCATAAAGCTTGAGCGTCTTTTTTAAAGTGAAGTAGTATCCGTCGTCCAAAATAACGAATAAATCTGCTACATTCATACTTCTCTGGCGAGTATTTCACATATTTATTTTTCGCATTCAAATTTGTGATAATCTGTATAAACAAATGAACTACATACTAAAACACATATAAATATACGTAATATATATGCATGATATGCTACAAATAATTCATTGTCACAGTCCAATATATTTCAATTTTTCTAACTAGAGATTGCAGTATCTAGTAAGCAAAAGTCATATTTCGGACACGCGAACCTGCATAAGCACATCAAGTAATAATAATTTAATTGGGCTCCAAAATTAATTTCTCTTCATATCTACCTGAACATTATACGTAAACAAGTGAGCACTCCAAAAATAGCATTTTGGTTCTCGATATATCTGACCCGTTTCTTTATTCAATCTTGTGCTAGTTTTAGTGGCCAGATGTGTAATTTTGACGATGCTAAAATCATATTATAAAAAAGGAATATTGGAAGCGGGCTGTGACGAGGCGGGGCGAGGTTGTCTCGCAGGACCCGTATTTGCTGCTGCCGTTATCCTTCCCAAAAAGCATAGCCTCACAGATCTCAATGATTCCAAATTGCTCCATGCCGCTGTGCGAGATGAGCTAAGATTACGCATAGAAAAGGAGGCACTTGCCTGGGCAGTAGCCTCTGTCACTCCCCGCGAAATAGAAAAGATAAATATTCTCAATGCTTCCTTCAAAGCCATGCACAAGGCGATCACTAAATTGAAAATGCCCCCCGAATGTTTGTTGATTGATGGCAATCGATTTACCCCTTATTTTGGGGTTCCTCATGTCTGCATTATTAAGGGGGATTCTAAGTTCGCATCTATAGCGGCTGCATCGATTCTCGCCAAGACGCATCGAGATGAATATATGTTGGAGTTGTCACAAAAGTTTCCGCAGTATGCATGGGAGTCTAATAAGGGTTATCCCACGAAGGCTCATCGCTCGGCGATTGCTGCTAATGGATCTTGTAGGCATCATCGCATGACTTTTAAGTTGCTGGCTAATAGCGGAGAAAAATAGAACTTAATTTGATGGCGCATTTATAACTTTGTGTTTATATCTTGTTTGTCCGCAATAGATAGAATTCTTGAGTATGTCTCGTCTCTGCGACAAGGAGGTAGATATGAGGGTCATACTTTTTGTTATAAACTTTTTTTAACCTTTTCCATTTCATTTAACTTTTCTTGGAATATATTCAGCCTATTTTTCCAGTCTTGCAATTCTCTATCAACTCTTAGCCCTTTGTCCTTTATAAAATCTAGTTGAATTTCTTGTTCTCTTATTTGACAATGTGAGCAATTGTTAATGTGGGTCTCATAAGTCTTAAAATCCCACCAAGCAACAAAGTCCAACCATATTGGCTCATAGACTGGATTTCTTTGAATAGCCCAAGAATAAATCAGGTTAGGAGTTTCATCACTTAGTTCCCATCTTGGTTTACCTCTAAACGCTCTTTCTGTTTCTTCAATAATTGTCCATCCTGATTGCTCTAATCGATTTCTCAATTCTGAAATCTGATTACCTTGTTTTGTATTCGTTAAATCTATTTTGGACATTCAACTTTTCTTTTGGTTAATTGTATATAACTGCACAAAATTACCAACAATTTTAAAATAAATACTATCTGGCCCATAATGGCATTTAGCATACCATTTTCTTAGGTGGTCGAGTGTAGCAAATGCAAATTTTCTTCGGGGGCCTGTCCTGATTTTATTTGGGAGCCATCCCTTCGGCCAGAAAAAGGCCTAGGGTCGTGTCGTCCGCTATATTGCCGAAGAGGGCAATGCCGCTTCCACCACTTGTCCTGTATTGCTCTGCCTGAAACGGCTCGCTTGGTAGAGGGAGAACTTATCGATTACTATTCTCCAGAACTTCTATGGCTTTATCAATAACTACATCTTTCCCACCAACTGCATCGGAGTATGTATTCAGCACT
>ENA-ORXT01001286-ORXT01001286.1-marine-metagenome-genome-assembly--contig:-NODE-1286-length-34551-cov-9.371265_pt1 | contig 34551 bp, 31 predicted proteins | sample MGYA00237868_ERZ511482 | MGnify/ENA metagenome assembly ERZ511482 | reverse complement strand
CCGACCGAGGCCACCTCGACCATGACCGATCCGGTGGCCGCACCCGGCGGGTCGAAGGCGCCGATGCGAACGTCGCGCACGCCGTGCATGAATGCTGCCTTGCCCATCGATCCCGTCTTCCCGCCGGCTGTCCGCCCGAAGCCCCTGCTACATCATGCGTCCCCGGCATCGGCCTGTCGAGCGCCGCTACCCGTTGCCTCGCCGCTGTCAGGGCTCCACCATCGCCCGGTACGCGTGCCAGGTGGCGTGTCCCACCAGCGGCCCGGTCAGAACCAGCGGCAGCAGCCCCGCCAGCAGCGATGCACCGATCACCAAGACGATGGTCACGGCCCAGACCAGCATCGGCAACGGGTTGGCGGCCAGGGCACGAACGCTGGTGAACACCGCGGTGAGAGTATCGCTGTCACGGTCCAGCATCATCGGCACCGCCACCACCGAGATCGCGAACACCAGCGTCGCGAACAGCGCACCGACCGCGGCCCACAGACCCAGGAACGGCAGGTTGTCGAGCGAGACGATCTGGCCGAGCATGTTCGCAAGCGTCGGGAAGCTCGTGTTCGAACTCAGCGCGAACAGGATCACCGACACGCGCGCCCAGACGATCATCACGAACACCAGGATCACCGCGAACAGGGCGATCGAGCCGAGGTTGGTGCGCCAGCACGTCGAACTGGCCACCAGGCCGATCGACCGGCCGGCCTCATGCCGCCGGGACAGGTCGTACAGCCCGGTGGCGACGAACGGCCCAAGCAGGAAGAAGCCGCCGATCAGGCCCATCGTCAGCTGCCAGTAGTGCGCGTAGACGGTGACGACGGCGAAGCCCATCGCGGCGAAGACCACACCGTAGGCGAGGCCTGCGAAACGAGTCGCGACCAGGTCGGCCCAGCCGGCGGCAAGCCAGCCGAACGCGGCGCCGGGTGGCACATGCCGCAGTTCTGGTAGCGACGGTGATCCTTCCCGGCTCGCTCGTTCGACCGTCATGCTCGCTTCTCCTGCACCGTCACCGACACCTCGAAGGCGGACCACGGCACCTGCATCGGCAAGCGCACCGCACGCGAACGTGCGTAGCGGGCGGGCCGGGCAGCTGCGTTGCTCACGTACCGGACTCCGGCGGCAGGATCTCGAAGGTGTCGCCGCTTTCGAGAACCAGCACCGGGCTCACCAGTCGCCAGTCACCGCCGAACGGCTCGATGTGCAGCCGGTAGCGTCCCTTGGCCGGAAACGGCGACGGTGCGGGGTCGGGTCCGACCACCGCGGCGTACCGGCCACCGCCTACCGGACGCAGCACCGCCTCGCCATCGCGGGTGTCCTGCGTGACGTGCGCCCAGCGCACCAGGAACTGCGCTGGCAGCATGTCGGCGGAGACCGTCGTGCCATCGCGCGCGCCGACCTGCAACGTCAGCACCTCACCGCCCGTCTCCAGGCTGGCGAGCACGCCCAGTTCGGCGGCGCGCCGATCGCGCTCGATGCGCTGGTTGATGGCCTTGCCCTCTCGGTAGTAGTCATCGACCACCAGCGAGTTGTTGGTGTTGAGCGCAAGCGTCAGCATCAGGATGCCGAGTACCACCGAGGTGCTCGGAATCGCGATCAGGATCCACGGCCAGGGCTCGCGGTACCAGGGGCCGGTGTCGAGCGTCCGTGCGGTCATCGCGAGCCTCGCGTGTCGGGCAGGAAGAAGGTGGCCCCGGATGTGGCGACGGCATCCGGATCGTCAAGCGCCCGCACGCTGATGCGGATGCGGTTGCTGCCCGCCTCGCCCGCATCCGGCGGTGCGCGCAGGCGTACGCCGACGCTACGACGTTCGGTCCCCGCCACCTCGAACTCGGGGGCGGAGTCGATGCCGAGCCCCGGCAGGCCGTCCGCGCCGATCACGAAGCGTCGCGCCCGTTCGACGCCGTTGGTGACCTGCAGACGGTAGACATTCTCGATCACCCCGTTCTTGACCTCGCGCAGCAACGCGCCGCGATCGCGCACCACGTCGAGCTTGACCGGCGAGCGCGTCGCGATGCCGAGCGTCGATGCGCCGCAGATGGCCAGCAGCACGGCGGAGTAGACCAGCACCCGCGCTCGCAACAGCGTGCGCCAGCGCGACGCGACGGACGCGGTGGCCACGGTGGCGCCCGCACCGCTCCTGCCCGCGGGCGTCGGCGCCGCCATTTCCAGTCCGCGCAGCGTGTCGTAGCGGATCAGCCCACGTGGGCGTCCCACCTTGTCCATCACCTTGTCGCAGGCATCGATGCAGGCCGCGCAGCCGATGCACTCGTACTGCTGACCGTCGCGGATATCGATGTCGGTCGGGCAGACCTGCACGCAAAGCCCGCAATCGATGCAGTCGCCGAGCGGGGCGGACGGCGGCAGCGCCGCGCCGCGCTTCACCGATCGCCCGCGCGGTTCGCCACGCCCCGGATCGTAGGTCACGACCCAGGTGTCGCGATCGAACATCACGCCCTGGAACCGGGCGTAGGGGCACATGTACTTGCACACCTGCTCGCGCAGGAACCCGGCGTTTCCCCAGGTGGCGAACGCGTAGAAGCCGATCCAGAACAACTCCCACGGCGTGAGCGTGAAGGTCGCCAGCTCGTGCATCAACGTGCGGATCGGCGTGAAGTAGCCCACGAAGGTGATGCCGGTCCACAGGGCCACCGCTATCCAGGCAGCCTGCTTGGCCGCCTTCATCCGCACCTTCTTCGCACTCCAGGGCTCGGCATCGAGTGCCATGCGCCGGCCGCGCTCGCCCTCGATCCTTCTCTCGATCCACAGGAATATCTCGGTGTAGACCGTCTGCGGACAGGCGTAGCCGCACCACACCCGCCCGGCCACCGTGGTGAACAGGAACAGCGACAGCGCCGCGATCAGCAGCAGGAGCGTGAGGTAGACGAAATCCTGCGGGTACAGCACGATCCCGAGCAGGTAGAACTTCCTCGCACCGAGGTCGAACAGTACCGCCTGTCGGCCACCCTCGCCCCACGATCCGGCCAGCGGCGGCCAGCTCAACCACGGCAGACCGTAGAACACCAGTTGGGTCAGCCAGACCATCGTCCAGCGCCAGCGGGCGAACACGCCGCTGACGCTGCGCGGATAGACCTTCCTGCGCAGCTCGAGCAGCAGGTCCTGCTCGGGCACGATCGTCTCGTGCGAAGCGTTCATCCACATCGCTCCCGCATCGGCGCGCTCAGTCCGCAATCATCGGTCGGTCGACGGCGGGCGCCGACGGCTGCCCGGCCCCTTCGGCCGGCACGTTCGACAGGCCCCACACCCAGGCGGCCAGCACGTGCGCCTTGCCCTCGCCCAGCAGATCGCCGAACCCGGGCATGTGGTTGTCCAGGCCGTTGTCGATCGCGTGTTTCACCGAGTCCAGGGAACCGCCGTACAGCCAGACATCGTCGGTCAGGTTCGGCGCACCGACCGCCGCCAACCCCTCCCCGTTCGCGCCGTGGCAGGCAGCGCACACGGCGAACTTCGCCTCGCCGCGAGCCGCCGCCTCGGCATCGTGAACGCTGTCCGACAGCGACAGCACGTAATGGGCGACATCGTCCACCGACTCGCCACCACCGATGGCCGCGGCCATCGACGGCATGAGCGCCTGACGTCCGTTCAGGATGGTCGTCTTGATGTAGTCCGGGGTGCCCGCGCCGAGCCAGTCGTCGTCGGTCAGGTTCGGGAACGAGCGTCCGCCCGCGGCGGTCGAGCCGTGGCACTGCGAGCAATAGGTCAGGAACAGTCGCTCGCCCATGGCGTTCGCCTCCGGGTCGAGCGCGACATCAGCGATCGGCCGTCCGAGATACTCCGCGAACAGCGGCGCGACGGTCTCGTCCATGGCGGCCACCTCGTCGCCGTACTGCTGCGTGGAGGACCAGCCGAGCAGGCCCTGGTAGCGCCCCAGCCCCGGGTACAGGAGCAGGTAGAGCAGCGCAAAGATGCAGGTCAGGTAGAACAGGTAGAGCCACCAGCGCGGCAACGGGTTGTTCAGTTCGGCCAGGTCGCCGTCCCAGACGTGACCGGTGGTGCCGACCGAACCGTCCGGCTCGCGCGCAACGCGCACGCGCGAAGTGCTCCAGGCGAGCCAGCCGCAGGCGGCGATCGACAAGGGGACGACCAGGGCGATGAAGACGCCCCAGCCGTCGTGCAGGAAATCGGCCATCAGCGAGGCTCCCCCGACGTGGTTGATGGTGGGGCGGGCGGATCGCTGTCACGACCCCCGCCGCCACGCTCGGCCTCGAGCGTGGCGCGTTGCATCTCGTCGTCGGCGAACGGCAGGTTGGCCGCTTCCTCGAAGCGGCGCTTGCGACGCCCGCTCCAGGCCCATGCGACGATGGCCAGGAAGGCGATGAAGGAGACGAGCGTGATCAGGGCGCGAACCAGGTCGATGTCCATGCTCAGCGCACCCCGCCGTGGATGCCCAGACCCTGCAGGTAGGCGATCAGCGCATCGAGCTCCGTCCTGCCCTCGAGCAGCGCCGGCGCAGCGGCGATCGCCTCGTCGGTGTAGGGGTCGCCGAGCGTCTTCAGTCCGGCCATGTGGCGCGCGGTGCGCTCACCGTCCACCGGCGTCCGTTCCAGCCACGGGTAGCCCGGCATGTTCGACTCGGGCACCACCGAGCGCGGGTCGTTCAGGTGCACGCGATGCCATTCGTCGGAATAGCGGCCGCCGACCCGATGCAGGTCCGGCCCCGTGCGCTTGCTGCCCCACTGGAACGGACGGTCGTAGACGAACTCGCCGGCGACCGAGTACGGCCCGTAGCGCTCGGTCTCGGCGCGGAACGGACGCACCATCTGCGAGTGGCAGTTGTAGCAGCCTTCGCGCACGTAGATGTCGCGTCCGGTCAGCTCCAGCGCGCCGTAGGGTTCGAGTCCCGCGACGGGTTCGGTGGTGGAGCGCTGGTGGAACAGCGGCACGATCTCGACCAGGCCGCCGACCGATATCGTGAGGAGCACCAGCACGATCATCAGGCCGATGTTGCGTTCGATCAGGTCATGAGTGAATTTCACCGCCCGCTCCTCTCAGGCCGTCGCCGGCACGGGCGTGCCGTCGGTGCCGTCGGTGCTGCCGGTCTTGCCGGTGTTGCCCGCTTGGCCCGGCAGGCCCGGAATGACCGCCTCGGCGGGCTGCCCGGTGCGGATCGTCATGATCATGTTCCACAACATGATGAACATGCCCGAGGTGTAGAGCATCCCGCCGCCCAGGCGGATGACGTAGTACGGCCCGGTGGCCTTGACCCCCTCCACGAACGCGTAGGTGAGCGTGCCGTCGGGGTTGGTGGCGCGCCACATCAGGCCCTGCATGACGCCCGCGATCCACATGGCGGCGATGTAGGCGACGATGCCCAGGGTGGCGATCCAGAAGTGCACCTCGATCGCCTTGACCGAATACATCCGCTCGCGCCCGAACAGCCTGGGCAGCAGGTAGTAGATCGAGCCCATCGAGATCAGCCCGACCCAACCGAGCGCCCCCGAGTGCACGTGCCCGACGGTCCAGTCAGTGTAGTGCGACAGCGCGTTGACCGTCTTGATCGACATCATCGGCCCCTCGAAGGTGCTCATGCCGTAGAACGACAGCGAGACGATCAGGAACTTCAGGATCGGGTCGGTGCGCAGCTTGTGCCACGCACCCGACAGCGTCATGATGCCGTTGATCATCCCGCCCCAGCTCGGCGCCAGCAGCACCAGGCTGAAGGCCATGCCCACCGACTGCGCCCAGTCCGGCAGGGCGGTGTAGTGCAGGTGGTGGGGACCGGCCCACATGTAGGTGAAGATCAGCGCCCAGAAGTGCACGATCGACAGCCGGTAGGAGTAGATCGGACGCCCGGCCTGCTTGGGGATGAAGTAGTACATCATCCCGAGAAACCCTGCGGTCAGGAAGAAGCCGACCGCATTGTGGCCGTACCACCACTGGATCATCGCGTCCTGCACGCCGGTGTAGGCCGAGTAGGATTTCATCGCGCCGACCGGCAGGGCCGCGGCGTTGACGATGTGCAGCACCGCCACGGTCAGGATGAACGCGCCGTAGAACCAGTTGGCGACGTAGATGTGCGGCGTGCGGCGTCTGGCGATCGTGCCGAAGAACACGATCGCGTAGGACACCCACACCAGGGCGATCAGTATGTCGATCGGCCACTCCAGCTCCGCGTACTCCTTGCCCTGGGTGAAGCCCAGCGGCAGGCTGATCGCGGCGGCGAGGATCACCACCTGCCAGCCCCAGAAGGTGAAGGCTGCCAGCAGCCCGCCGAACAGCCGCACCTGACAGGTGCGCTGCACGACGTAGTAGCTGGTGGCGAACAGGGCCGAACCGCCGAACGCGAAGATCACCGCGTTGGTGTGCAGCGGGCGCAGCCGGCCGTAGGAGAACCAAGGCGTGTCGAAGTTGAGGGCGGGCCAGGCCAGCTGGGCGGCGATCACCACCCCCACCAGCATGCCGACGATGCCCCACACCACCGTCATGACCGCGAACTGGCGCACCACGGTGTAGTTGTAGGTGTCGGCTGTCGCCGTCGCTTTCGCGGCGCGTGTCGCGGGCGGCCGTACGGTGCTCGCTTCGATGCCTGTCGCACTCGTCATCGTGTGGATTCTTCTCGGGCTTCCGCATGAAGGCGGCTCGTTCGGCAAGCGTCACACGGATGACCGGCAGGCCTCTTGACATGGATCAAGGATGATCGGATGGCTCGTTCTTCGCCGCTGCGGCGTCATCGTCCATGAGCACGCGGTAGGCGGGAGCTTCGCCCTCGTCGAACTGTCCGTCCGAACTCATGCGCAGGAACAGCCAGGCGGCGACGCCCAGCGCCACCAGCGACAACGGGATCAGGAGGAAGAGGGCATCCATCGGGTGGTGCTCGGTGGGACGGCGGGGGAGGCTCGGTGCAGCAGCCGCAACGCGTTGGCCGACACCGCCACGGAGCTTGCGGCCATGCCCACCGCCGCGGCCCAGGGCGGCACGAGACCGAGTGCCGTCAAGGGGATCGCCAGCGCGTTGTAACCAAGCGCCCAGGTCAGGTTCTGGCGGATCACGCGGGCGGTGGAGCGTGCCACGGCGAGCGTCTCGGCCACCGCCTCCAGACCGTCGGCGAGCGAGACCGCATCGGCTGCGGTGCGGGCCAGATCGGTGGCGCGACCGAGCGCGAAGGAGACGTCGGCGAGCGCCATGACCGGTGCATCGTTGATACCGTCGCCGATCATGAGCACGCGTGCACCGTCGCGCTGCAGGCAGCGCACCGCTTCGCGCTTGTCCTCGGGCGAAGCCTCGGCGCGCACCGCCTCGATCCCGACGCGCGCGGCCACCTCCCGTGCCGCCGGTTCCCGGTCGCCGGAGAGCAGGTGGACCCGGCAGCCGTGCTCGCGCAGCGCGCTCACCAGGGCGGCGGCCCCCGGGCGCACCGGGTCGCGCAGTGCGAAACGGGCAAGGATGTCCACCATCCCGTCGGTCGCCCTTGCCGGCGCGTTGCCGGGCGCGGTGCCGCCCGCCGCCCGCCGACTCAGGAATACCTCGCTCGCGCGCTCCGCCCCCTCGCCCGCCAGCGCTCGCCAGCGTGCAGCCACCGCCTCGTCAATGCCGCACCAGACAGCCGAACCGAGCCGCAGCACGCACGCCGCGTCCTGCCCGGGGCCGGCCGGCAGCGTCGCACCGACGCCCGCACCGGGCACGTGCTCGATGTCCTCGAACGGCAGGGACGCTGATCGGGCAGCCAGCTCGGGAAGGCGTTCTGCGGCGGCCCGGCGCAGGGCGCGCGCGTGCGGGTGGTCCGAGCCCGCCTCCAGCGCCGCGGCCAGCCCGAGCGCCGCATCCCTGCTGGTGCCCTCGCCGGTGCGCATCTCGGCAAGCTCCGGCTCACCGGCGGTGAGCGTGCCGGTCTTGTCGAACACCACGTCGGTGACGCGCGCGATCGTCTCCAGTGCGTGCCCGCGCGTGACCAGCACCCGCCCGCGCAGCAATCGTCCGGTGGCCGCGGCCAGGGCCGCCGGAGTCGCCAGCGACAGCGCGCACGGGCAGGACACGACCAGCACCGCGATGGCGATCTCGGGCGCGCGCGCCGGGTCGATCCGCCACCACAGCGCGAACGTCGCCGCCGCCACCACCAGCAGGCTCGCGACGAACACCCGGGCGATCCGGTCGGCGAGCCGTACCGCGGCCGGGCGTTCGGCGGCACCGCGATCGACCAGCTCGCCGATCAGCGACAGCGTGCTCGCCTCGACGGTGCGCAGCACCTCGATCCGGATCGGCGCACCCGCCACCAGCGCGCCACCCGGCACCGTCTCGCCGGCACGCACGCTCGCCGGCACGCTCTCGCCGGTCAGCAGGGACCGGTCGATCGAGGCCGCGGCATCGAGCAGACACCCGTCGACCGGCACGCGCTCGCCGGCGAGCACCGCGACGCGGTCCCCGATGCCCAGCCGCACCGCCGGCACGCGCTCCTCGGTGCCGTCGGCCGACAGCCGCCGGGCGGTCTCGGGCGCCACGGCCAGCAGCGCATCGAGCGAGCTGCGCGCCCGGCGCCGGGCCGACCATTCCAGCCAGCGCGCGGTGAGCAGCAGGAACACGAACATCGACACCGAGTCGAACCAGACCTCGCCGCCGCCGCGCAGCGTGTTGAAGACGCTGGCACCGAACGCGACCAGCAGGCCGATCGCCACCGGCACGTCCATGCCCGGCGCGCGCGCGCGCAGGTCCCGCCACGCGCCTGCCAGGAACGGTTGCGCCGCGTACAGCATCACCGGCGTGGTCAGCACCAGACTGGCCCAGCGCAGCAACTCGACGAGGTGCGGCTCGATGCCGCCCTCGCCCGACAGGTACACCGGCAGTGCGTACATCATCACCTGCATGGCGCCGAGTCCGGCGACGAACAACCGTCGCAGCAACGTGCGCGAGCGGGCGGCATCGGCCGCCTCGCGCAGGCTCGCATCGAACGGCACCACCCGGTAGCCGACCTTCGCCGCCCCGCGCAGCAGCGCCGAGAGCGGCAACGCGTCCGGGTCGAACACCACGCGAGCGCGCTCGCTGGCGTAGTTCACCTCGGCGACGTGCACGCCGGGCAGCGCACCGAGCCTGCGCTCCAGCAGCCAGACGCAGGCACCGCAACGCATCCCCTCCACCGCCAGGTTCACCTCGCAGGCATCGGGCGGTGGTGGCGTGCGCCCGCGCGCACCCCTGCCGGCCCCGTGCACGTAGCGTTCACCGACCTCCGGGGCGTCCCAGATCGCGAACGCGTCGAGCTCCTGCGTCAGGCTACGCGGCAGCGATCCGAACGCCGCGGGTTCGCTACGAAAGCGATAGTAATCGCCCAGTCCGGCCTCCAGGATCGTCGCCGCGACCGCTTCGCAGCCCGCACAGCACACCTCGTGCACCGCACCGTCGAACACGACCGTCCAGTGCCCGCGATCGGCCTCGGCGACCTGTTCGGTGCAGTGAAAGCAACGCATCAGCGGGGCCGGAAGCACAGTTCGCCCAGCAACGGCATGCCCAGCACGGTATCGATGCGCAGCAGGCCGACGAGGGCGAAGCCGATCAGGGCCGCGCCGAGTGCCCGGCGCAGCCCGGCATGGCGCCGCACGCGTGCCAGCCAGGCCGCCGAGGTGCCCATGAGCACCAGGTTGGGCAGCGTGCCGAGCCCGAAGGCGGCCATCAGCAGCGCACCGTCGAGCGCGCGACCGGTGGTGAGGGCGGCGATCAGCACGGTGTAGACCATGCCGCAGGGCACCAGCCCCCACAGGGCGCCCCCCAGCATCAGCCCGCGTGTGCCGCCACCCCCGAGCGCCCGTGCGGCGACGGGCCGCACCCGGCGCCACAGCGGTGCACCGAGCGACTCGACCGCCACCACCAGCCGCCGATACCCCGCGACGTACAACCCCATCGCCAGCAACATCAGGTTCGCCACGACCAGCGCTGCCTGCTGGACGGGCAACATCCGCTCCATCACCAGGCCGAGCGAGCCGAGCGTGCCCGCCACGGCACCGAGGGCGGTGTAGGTCGACACGCGGGCGAGATTGAAGGCCAGCACGCGCCCGGAGAGGCGCGCCGTCGCGTTCGCGAAGGTAGCGGTACCCGTGGTGCCGGGCGTCATGACCGCGTTGCCGGCGACACCGATGCTCGCGATCGGCACGCGGGCGACGGTTGCGGGAGCGGCGACCGGGGCTACCGGGGCGACCGGCACCACCGCACCGCCACGGCGCGATGCCGCGAGTCCGAGGGCTGCGACGATGCCGCCGCACATGCCGGCACAGTGCACGCCGCCGAACAGCCCGATCAGGAACACCGCCACGTACGAGGTCTCGACCAAGGCCTCAGCGCTCCAGCCACCATTCGAGCACGGCCTTGGCCACGAAGCCGACCATGCCGAACGACAGCACGAAGAACAGCACGATCGTGCCGGTGCGCCCGGCCTGCGACTCCTTCGCCAGACGCGCCACGATGAACAGCATGTACAGGATCAGTCCGCCCACACCGGCGGTCATGCCGAACGTCGCGATCTGGGGCTCGCTCAGGCCGAACATCTACATCGCCCTCCCGGCGGACAGGTAGTGATCATCATCGAACAGCGCCACGCGGCGCGGCAGGTAGACCACCAGCACGGTGATCACCATGCCCGCAAGCGTGGCTTCGCCACCGAGCAGCAACAGCCCGTAGGCGAAGGCATCGCTCGTGCCCACCGTGGCGACGCCGGGCGCAGCCCTCAGCGCATCCAGCGCGAACCCGGCTGCCAGCTGCACCGCACCGATCGCGAACACGGCGAAGACGCCCATGCCGAACAGGAAGACGAACAGGTTCTGCGGCCCGTAGCGGCGCAACAGTGCGGCCAGCACGCAGGCGCTCCATACCGGCAGCAGCGCATCCACCAGCACACCGCTCCCCCACTGCATCGGCGGCACGGTCAACGCGAGCACCAGCGCGAGCGACAGCACCGCCCGGCAGTAGCCGAGCACGATGGCCAGGAAGGCCGCCCCCTGGAACCCGAGCACCGGTGCGCCCGGCAGGGCGATGGTCATGGTGTGCGCGCCGAGCATCGCCACGGTGAGCCCGATCCACAGCGCGAGATCGGTGCGATCGAGCGCACGCCGCTCCAGGCGGCGCAGCGCGTCACCGACCAGCGGCAGAGCGACGGCCAGCGCGAGCAGCGACACGATCATGGCGGCGTCACGACGCTGTCACGGCGCTGTCACGGCGAGATCGCGGCGCATCCGGGCCCACCCTACGACGGCGAACCGCTCGCGTGCTGCACCATCGCCTCGAGCGCCTGCACGTCCCGCAACCCGATCTCGCGCCCGTCCACCTCGATCAGCCCCGCTTCCTGCAGACGCGAGAACGCGCGCGAGACCGTCTCCAGCTTGAGCCCGAGGTAGCTGCCGAGCTCCTCGCGCGTGGCCCGCAGCCGGAAGGCCTCCCGCGAGTAGCCGCGCGCGCCGAACCGGCGCGACAGGTTGACCAGCAGTGCCGCGACGCGCTCGTCGGCCTTCATGGTGCCCAGCAGACGCATCACGCCCTGCTCGCGCACGATCTCCCGGCTCATCACCTTGTGCAGCTGACGCTGCAGCGCAGCGCTCGCGCGCGACAGGCGTTCGAGTTCCCGGTACGGCAGGATGCAGACCTCGGCATCCTCGAGCGCGACGGCGTCGACCGTGTGCAGCTCGTCGGCGACACCGTCCAGACCGAGCAGCTCGCCGGCCATCTGGAAACCGATCACCTGGGTGCGACCGTCGCTGCCGGTGGCCAGCGTCTTGAAGAAGCCGGAGCGCACCGCGTACAGCGCATCAAAGGCCTCGCCGCTGGAGAACAGCGACGTACCGCGTGCCACCTGGCGCCGGCCGGTCACCATGCCGTCGAGTTCGGCCAGCTCGGCATCGCTCATGACGCCGGTCAGGCACAGCTCGCGCAACTTGCAGTCCGCGCACGCCACGGCAAGGGAATCGCCTTCCACGTACGCCTGGGCGCCGGGTCGATCGTGACTGCGCCCGAGCGGGACGGTCCGGGACCGGTCGTGTTCCATGCTCCACCTCCGTGGCGATCGTCTCCGGATCACGATACGCGCGAACGGCGCACGGACCGCGCCCCGGCCGCGCCCGGACCGAACGCATCGCCGTGCCCTTGACCTCGATCAAGGTCGGTGCACGTGATCCGTCACACCATCCGGTCTCCGCCGTCGCAGGTTCCCGCAACCGATGCCCGCAGCCGCCCCATGCCACACCTCCTACCCGACCGCCGATTGCATGAGCGACGGCTTCTGCGCGCACGACTACGCCCGCCATCTGGGCGAACGCGGAACGCGCGGTCCCGACCTGCTGTCGCTGCACGTGCACATGCCCGATCACGGTTCGCCGTGCGCCGACGGTACCCGCATCTCGCCAGCGACGGTACGGTGCGAGAGCGGCACGCGCTTTCTCGATGCACTCGAACGCGAACTCGATCTCGTCGGCGAGCATCTCGGCGCACGCCCGGCAGCCGGTGGCCTGCACCTGGGCGGTGGCACGCCGACCCGTCTGGACGGTGCCGGACTCGCTCGCCTGATGCACGCGTTCGAGGCCCGCTTCGACCTGCACGCCCGTGCCGAACGCACGATCGAGATCGATCCGCGCCGGGTGGACGTCCGACACGTCGCGCACCTGGGCGAACTCGGCTTCCACCGCCTGCGTCTGGACGTGCGCCTTCCCGCTCCGCACACGCGACAAGCGATCGACGGCTCGGGAGCGCTCGCCATGACGCGCACGATCATCGACTGCGCGCGCGGCGTCGGCGTGCATGCCGTCGACGTGGAACTGGCCTGCGATCTTTCGCACCGGAACGCGCCGGGGGTGGTGGCGATGCTCGATCGGATCGTCGCACTGCAGCCCGAACGGATCGTGCTGGTCGACGTGACGGGTACGGTCGGCGGCGACGCCTGCGATGCGCGGCCGTCGGTGGGAGCGGATGCGCGCGAGCGGTTGCGAAGGGCGGGGTACGTGGCGATCGGGCTCGACCATTTCGCCGTGCCGGAGGACGAGCTGGCGGTGGCCTATCGCAACGGTCGCCTGCACCGCGATATCCGGGGCTTCACCACCCGCCCCGACCGTGACCTGCTGGCGTTCGGTCCAGGCGCGATCAGCGATCTGCACGATTGCATGGCGCAGAACGAGCCTGCCTCCGATGTCTGGATCCACAGGATCGAGGCAGGCGGACTGCCGATCGCGCGAGGTCTCGTGCGCACGCCCGACGACCTGTTGCGCAGTCGCCTGATCCAGAGCCTGCTGTGCACGGGGCGCATCGATATCGGCTCGCTCGAGATCGACTGGCTGATCGACTTCCGCGCCCTCTTCGCCGACGAGCTGGCCCGACTCGAACGGTTCGTCGCCGACGGGCTGGTTCTCATGGACGACGAATCGATCGAGATGACGACGACCGGACGGGAACGGGCACTGCAGACGATCTCGGCGGTGTTCGATCGTCGCGGGCGCGGGACGGTTCCACGGAACGGGTTCCCGTACCCGTCGTGCCCCTGACCGGCCCTGACCGGCCCTGACCGGCCCTGACCGCCGCTCCCGGCCGTCACCTCGCGCCCGCGCGACGGGTCACGGGCGGGCGCGCTCAACCGCCGAGCAGCAACGGTCGTGCCGCGTGTTCGAGCAGATGCCGCGTGGTGCCACCGAACAGGAACTCGCGCGCACGAGCGTGCAGGCGCGCACCCGCGACCACCAGACCGGCTTCCTGTTCGCCGGCCAAGGCGAGGATCGCGTCACCGATCGCGAATCGGTCCACGTCCGAGTGCGACAACACCACCGGCACGCCATGGCGCGACAGCGTGGCGGCGAACGCTTCCGCCGTGCCGACGACGTGCTCGCGCGCCGCGCCCGCAGGGTCGAACCGATGCACCCGCACCTGGGTCGCCGTCCGCAGCAACGGCAGCGCATCGAACACCGTGCGGACGATCTCGGTGCCGTTGTCCCAGGCCACCAGCACCCGTTCGGCCGTGAACGGCCTGCCGCGCGTGTCCGGAACCAGCAGCAAGGGGCACCGCGTCATGCCGATCATGCGTTCGCCCAGGTGCCACGGGGGACGCAGCGCCTCGCGCTCGTGCCGGTGGCCCAGCACGAGCGCATCGCAGGCATTGGCAAGCTCCGCCAGCACACCACCCGCGCTCAGCACCGGATCGTCGATCACGCGCCATTCGCTGGAGAAGGCGTCGTCATCCCGATGCGCCTCGTAGACATCGTGCACCGCCTCGACGTACCCGGTGACCGACTGGCCGTCGCGCCAGGGCTCGTGGGGCGACGCGATGTGCACGACCAGCAGGTGCGCGCGTTGCCGGGTGGCGAGCGCCGCGGCCGCGGCCATGACGCGGGGTGCGACGACGGGGTCGGCCAGCCCGACCAGCAGTTTGCGAAAAGTCATCGGCGGTGCCCTCGAACGTCGGAGAGATATCGTGGTGAACGCTCAGCAACTCGTCAGCAGCGGCACGTGCAGATGCTCCAGCACGTGCCGCGTGGTGCTGCCGAACAGGAACTCGCGCGCCGCGCCCTGCTCCTGACCGCCCGCCACGAGGGTGTCCGCCCCCCAGTCCGCGGCGCAACGCAGGATCTCGCTGCCGATCTCTCCCGCGCGCGCCTCGCCGTGGAACACCTCGACCGTCACGCCGTGACGCGCGAGCGTGTCCGCCAGCTCCTCGGTGGTGCCGATCGCGTGCCGGCGGTCACGTGGTGGCGCGTTGATGCGCTGCAGGCGCACCGCCTGCGCCCGTTCGAGCAGCGGCAGCGCTCCGAACAGGGCCCGTGTCGCGGCACGCTGGCCGTCCCAGGCGACGAACACGCGCTCGCCGAGCGTGGAACCGGTGCGCTCTGACGGCACCAGCAACATCGGACGTCCGCTGCCGGCGAGCGTGCGCGCGGCGAGCTCGGTCCTGGACCCGCGCCGGCTCCGGTCACGGGTCTGTCCGGCGATGATCAGGTCCACGGTGTTGCCCTGTTCGATCAGGGTCCGCTCCAGGGGATGGCCCACCCCTTCGAGCAGGCGCCACTCGGCAACCAAACCCTCGCCCCGCGTGGCGGACGCGAAGCGCTCGGCGAGTCCGGCGACGGCGGCCTGCGCACGCGCCTCGACATCGCGCAGCACCGCGGCCGGGAACTCGATCGTGTACTGCGGCTCGATCCGTGGCACCACGTGCAGCCCCGTCAGGTGGGCCGCGTGGTCGCGTGCCAGGGTGGTCGCCACGCCCAGCAGATCGTCCGACGCCTCGACGGGCAGATGGACCATCAGGCTCTGGTAGGCCATGGGTGCACTCCGGACAAGAGAGGGGCGTACAGGGTGCCCGTGCCCGGCGGCGCACGCATTGATCCCGATCAAGGGTCACCGATCTGCCTCCCGCAACGGACGCGGCCGCATGCTGCCCGATGCGGACCCGCTCAGTGGCCGAACCGGTAGCCGTGCCCGCGCACGGTGCGGATCCAGGCGCCGTGCCGGCCCAGCTTCTTTCTCAACCGGGCGATGTAGACGTCGACGACGTTGGTCAGCGGATCCTCCTGCAGGCCCCAGACGGTGTTGAGGATGCGTTCGCGCGCGAACACCTTGTCGGGGTTGGTCACGAACAGCGTCAACAGGTCGCGTTCCCGGGAGGTCAGCTCGATCTGCGCACCGTCGATCGACACGCGCAGCGATCGGGTGTCCATCTCCAGCCCCTCGAAGCGCAGGACATCGCCTTCCGGCCCCTCCCGGAAGTCGTGCCCGCGTCGCCCGAGCGCCTGGAGCCGGGCGACCAGCTCGTCGAAGTCGAACGGCTTGGTCAGGTAGTCGTCCGCGCCGATGCGCAGCCCCGCGACCCGTTCGGCGACCGCATCGAGCGCGCTCAGCATCAGTATCGGCGTGGCGATGCCGCGTGCCCGCGCCAGCCGGCAGACATCCTGCCCCGACATGCCGGGCAGCATGAGATCCAGGATCACCGCGTCGAAGACATGCAGTCGCAGGGACGCCAGCGCCGCCTCGCCGGTGGACACGTGCTCCGTCGCCCACCCTTCCGAACGCAGCCCGCGCACGATGAAGTCGGCGACCCGGCATTCGTCTTCCACCAGCAGTATGTTCACGGGGTGCGCGCGCTCAGCGAGGCAGGTGCAGGGTCGCCACCAGCCCCCCACCGCACCGGTCGGCCAGCGTGACGGTACCGCCGTGCGCCTCGGCGATCGACAGGGCCACCGGCAGGCCTAGCCCGGTACCTTTCCTGTAGCGCTCGGCGGCGTTGCTGCCGCGAAAGAAGCGCTCGAAGGCCAGCGCCTTGTCCGCATCGTTCATGCCGGGGCCGGAGTCCTCCACCGATACGGTGAGCCCGGCAACGTCGGTACCCGTCCGGACGTGGATCCGGTCGCGGCCGTGATGCCGTGCGTTCTCCAGCAGCACCAGCAGGGCCTGACGGATGCGCCCCGGATCGCATCGCACGGTACCGTCACCGCCCCCGCCCTCCACGCTCACCTCGTGGCTGAAGATGTCGCGCGCCTCCTCGACCACCGTGTGCAGCTGCACGCGTTGCAGTTCCAGACGGATCTCGCCGGCCTCGGTACGTGCCACGAACAGCAGGCCGTCCACCAGTCGCGCGGTATGGTCGGCGGCCTCGCTCACGCGGCGCAACGCGTCCTGGTAGACGTCGCGCGACTTGTCGTCACCGCGCAACGCGATGTCCGCTTCGCCCTTGATGATGGTCAGCGGCGTGCGCAGCTCGTGACTGACGTCGGCGATCATGCGCTTGCGGCCCTCGTGGGAGCGCTTGACGTCGTCGAGCATGACCGACAGCTGCCGGGTCCTGTCCTCCACGGCCACGCGCAGCGTCTCCCTCTCGCTGGTCAGGCTGCGGTTCTCGTCGGCCACGCGCCGCGCCATCGTGTCGAACGCGTCGCCGATCTCGGCCAGTTCGTCACGTCCGTCGATGTTCATCCGGTGCGACAGCTCGCCCTCGCCGAACCTGCGCACGCCCGACAGCAGGTGATGGATGGGACGGGTCACGCGGCGGTCCAGCATGACCAGCGCCGCCAGGGTCGCCATGATGGCCACCAGCCCGAACGGGCCGGCGAACCACTGCTGGCGCAGCATCGCCGCATCGATGGCGTCGGAGATGCGTTCCACGTCCTGCTCCTCCTCGACCAGTGCGGCCCGTATCAGGTCGTGAAAGCCCTGGTCGATCTCGGTGTCGAGCAGGTCGGACAAGCGTTCCCAGTCGGCGGCCCGTTCACCCGAACCGGTGGGCGAGAACCGGTCCAGGCGCGTCACCAGCCGCTCGATCGAGACGTCGATCATCGCCAGCGTGTCGAGCCTGGAGCGGGTACGCTCGCCGGTCAGCGAGATCTTCTCGCCGATGAGCCCTCTCAACCGGCGGGTGCCCTCGTCGATCTGGCCGATCAGCGCCTGCTTGCCGGCCCGCTGACCCGCATCGCCGATGATGATGGCGTCGCCGTACTGCTTGAACAGCTGGTAGGTATGGCTCTCCAGGGTCAGGTAGGTCGCATGGATCGCGTGCGACAGCTCGATCTGCGCCACGTGCGAGCGCGAGCGTTCCAGGTTCCACACGTTCAGCGCCGCACCGGACAGCCCCAGCAGCAGGATCATGAGCAGGGTGATGCGCAGCTGCGTGACGATCTTCATGCGGTGAAGGGCCTGTCGACGGTACGGATCGCCTGCGCATGATAGGGCCCGATCGCCCGGCCCGAGCGCATCCCGCGCCCCGTTCATGTGCCGTTCATGTGCACGACAGGGCGTCGTCACGTCACCGACACGGGCCGTTCAGCCCGGTCCGTCACCATGGCGACACTCTCCCGTAACCGTCGAAGGTCCCATGCCCCGTTCCCCCGTCACCCTCCTGGGCGCTGCCGCCGCCCTGCTGTTCACCGGCACCCCGGCGCAGGCCACGTCCATGCCCGACCCGGCGGTCACCGACGACACCATCGCGGCACAACGAAGCGCCCTGGCCGCCAGTACCGAAGGTGCCGGATTCGGGCCCCAGTCCCCCCGGGACATCGACGCCGTCACCGGCAGCAATGCCCGGGTGTTCGAGGCCGCGCCCGCCCACACCGAGATGAACCTGTGCAACATCCACTTCCACGAAAGCGCCGAGCACAAGGGAGGCGAGTTCACGGACTTCCGCGGCAACGGTGACGGCAAGGGCGCCGGGACCGGTTACGTCTATTCCGGCGACCTGAGCGAGGCGGAGCTGGCCGGACTGGACGAGGAGATCGGTGCCGGCCCGTACGGCAGCGTGGTGCCGGGGGACACGATCGAGGTTCACTACGTCTACTCGACCGCCCAGGTCGTGCCGGGTCCGACGCTCGGTGCCTGCCTGAGCGAGTCGGTCATGAACCCGCAGTTGCGCGTGGAGGCCCAGGTGTTCGTGCTGGTCAACGACGAGGACGCCCGGGACTTCGTCGAGCTGACGAGGATCGCGGAGATCGACGGCCTGCAGCAGGCACCGAACCTTTCGTCGGATACCGGCACGCCGGTGCAGTACTCGGGCTCCACCACCGGTCCCGGGCACAACGAGGCGGCCTCGCCGCTGAAGGTCACCTGGAGCGTGCGACCGGGCGTGGCCCGCGTGGACATCCGCTCCGTGGGCGCCTGGTTCGACGACAACGTGTTCGACGAGCACCATGCCCACGGCGTGCGCAACCTGGTCATGAACCCGGACCTGCTGTCGCCGATCGTGAACTGAATCGTCCGGAAGGCCCGCTCGTCGTGCCGGCCGGCAGCCCCCCGGTCAGACGCCGAGCGGGCTGACCCCGATCAGCGCGCGGTGCGCCCAGAACACGAACACCGCCCAGATCACCGTGCCGCCGACGATGGGGATCGCCCAGCCCGTCACGCCTCCGGAAGAGGTTCGCACCACGCCGGCCGCCCGGTCGCGCCGCCGGCTGGAGGCGTAGTCCACGATCGCCCACACCAGGAAGCTGCCGAACAGCAGCAGCGCGGCCAGCGTGCCGTTGACCAGCAGGTGCGCGAACGCCCAGAGCTTCACCCCCAGCACCATCGGGTGACCGACGGCTGCGCGCACCGGGTTGTCCGCCGCCTTCGGTACCGCCAGCAGCATCAGGGCCACCAGCACCAGCAGCCAGTTGACGGGTGTCAGGAAGGCCGGAGGCACCCACAGCACGGTCGGTGACAACCTGGCCTGACCGTAGCCGATCACGATCAGCACCAGGCCCGCCAGCGATGCGATCGAGTAGATGCCCTTCCACGCGTGCTCGCCGCGCTCGGCGATCACGCGCGAGCGCACGCCGTCGAACAGGAACCGGGCGGAATGGGCCCCGAGGAACAGCACGAGGCCGGACAGCAGCAGGATCATCGAAAGTCGCCGGGCAGGGCGTCACAGGATAGCGTGCGGCGAGGCCCCGACCTGCGACGACGTCCTCGGGCGTGGCGCCGGGCACGGCGTCGGCTGCCACCGACCTCTCGTCGCTGCTGATATGTCTGTTGAGCAGTCAGAGATATCAGGCTAGAGTCGTGCCATGAGTTCTCCGGACCCGTTCCTCACCAGCCATGCCGAGTCCCTGCCGACGTTGCTGGAGGGCGTGGTACTCGATCCGGCCAGCAGTCTGGTCTGGCAGATCCAGCAGCTGCTGACCGGACTGATCGTCAGCGTTCGCCTGCGCCCGGGTCAGCTGATCTCGGAGAAGGAACTGGCCGACTGTCTCGGCGCCAGCAAGACGCCGGTGCGCGAGGCGCTGATCCGGCTGGAGAACGTCGGGCTGGTGACGGTCATCCCCAAGAGCGGCACCTACGTGACCCCGATCCGCATCAGCGCCTACCTCGATGCCTGCTTCACGCGGCTGCAGCTCGAGACCGGCGCCGTACGCCGGGCGGCCGAGCGCCACGAGGACACCGCGCGACTGGCGGAGCTGGACGGGCTCCTCGCCGAGCAGGCCGACGCGATCGCGCACGAGGACTACCCGCGGTTCTTCCTGCTCGACCAGGCGCTTCACCAGGGCTTCTTCCGGATGGCGGGCGTGACGGGTGTCTGGTCGATCCTCGATCGGAGCCAGTCGGAGGTCATCCGCATGCGCCACCTCAAGCGCCTGCAGGGCATCCGTCGTGTCGACAAGGTGCTGGCCGATCACCGTCGGATCGTCGCCGCGATCGGTGCCGGTGATCCCGATGCGGCGCAAGCGGCCCTGGTGCATCACATCGGCTCGCTCGATCGCGAGATGGAGAAGCTGGCCCAGCACCCCGGTCTGATGGCCTTCATCGAAAGCCAGGGAGCGGTCGGCCCGCGCGCGCGAGCCGGCGCCGGCTGAACCCTTGTCCGCCCTTCCCCCCCTTCTGACGAGTGCCACGCCATGACCGGAGTACGACTAGAGAAGCTCGTCAAGCGTTACGGCGACGTGCAGGTCGTGCACGGCATCGACCTGGAAGTGGCGGAGAAGGAGTTCGTGGTGCTGGTCGGCCCCTCCGGTTGCGGCAAGTCCACCACGCTGCGAATGATCGCGGGTCTGGAGGAGATCTCCGACGGGACGCTCTCGATCGGGGAGCGCAAGGTGAACGATGTCGCGCCCAAGGATCGGGATGTCGCGATGGTGTTCCAGAACTACGCGCTCTACCCGCACCTGGACGTGGCCGAGAACATCGCCTTCGGGCTGCGCATCCGGCGTGTCCCCAAGGAGGAGATCACCCGCTCGGTCACCGAGGTCGCCGCGATCCTCGGCCTGACGGATTACCTGAAACGCAAGCCTGCCGACCTGTCGGGCGGTCAGCGCCAGCGTGTCGCGATGGGGCGCGCGATCGTTCGCCATCCCGCGGTCTTCCTGTTCGACGAGCCGCTGTCGAACCTCGATGCGCAGCTGCGCACCCAGATGCGCGCCGAGATCAAGCGCCTGCACACCCGCCTGGGCGTGACCAGCGTCTACGTGACCCACGATCAGGTCGAGGCGATGACCCTGGCCGATCGCATCGTCGTCATGAGCGGTGGGCGGATCGAGCAGGTCGGCACGCCGATGGAGCTGTTCATGAACCCGGTCAACCTGTTCGTGGCCGGGTTCATCGGCTCGCCGCCGATGAACCAGCTCAAGGCGACCATCGTGGCGGGTGCCGACGGCCCGGAGGCGGTGCTGGGCAGCAAGGCATGCATACCGCTGCCCGCGGCCGAGGGACTGCACGCGGCGATCGGTCAGGACGTCATCCTGGGCATCCGTCCCGAGGATGTGCTGCTGGACGGGGACGGCGAGCGCAACCGGGTACCGATCGAGCTCGAGCTGGTCGAGCCGCTCGGCTCCGAGGCGCTGGTCCACGGCCTGGTCGACGGCGAACCGTTCGTGATCAAGACCGACACCTACGGCGACATCTCGCACCTGCAGCGCATCACCCGCTTCCATGTCGATGCCGCCCGGGTGAAGGTGTTCGACGCGGCCAGCGGTGCGGCGCTCTACCGGGCGGACGGTGTCGCCGGCCAGGCACGAGGGCAGATCCTCGACAAAGCGCGGGCACGGGCCCCCGATACGGCACGCCTGTCCCTCCCCGAAACGTCACGGGGACAGGCGTGAGCGTGCCACCGGTCGACCCCGCCCTGCCCGCCGGCACGGCCGCGATCGAGCGCACCGGGGCGCCGCTGGTGTCGCCGGGTGCCTCCAGCACGCTGCTGCCGATCGGCACCGACGCGTCGACGGACGCGGTGACGCCGCCGCCGCGGCAGGGCGTCGGCGAGCGACTGCGGTGGCTGGGTCGCCACCTGCGGCGCGAGTGGCAGCTCTACGTGCTGCTCGCGCCGACGATCATCTGGCTGCTGCTGTTTCTCTACAAGCCGATGTACGGCCTGCAGATCGCCTTCAAGGACTACTCGATCTTTCGCGGCGTCGCGGCCAGCCCGTGGATCGGCTTCGAGCACTTCCACACGCTGTTCGGCAGCGACCAGTTCCTGCGGGCGCTGAAGAACACCGTCATCATCAGCTTCTACTCGCTGCTGATCGGGTTTCCGGTGCCGATCCTGCTGGCGCTGATGTTCAACGAGGTGCTGAACAAGACCTTCAGGAAGAGCGCGCAGACCATCGTCTACCTGCCGCACTTCATCTCGTCGGTGATCATCGCCGGCATCGTCATCACCGCCTTCTCGCCCTCGGCGGGCGTGATCAACACCGCCCTCGGCTGGTTCGGCATCGAGCCGATCTACTTCCTGACCAAGCCGGAATGGTTCCGGCCGATCTTCATCGGCACCGGCATCTGGCAGGAGGCGGGCTTCCAGTCGATCGTCTACCTGGCCGCCATCGCCGGTGTCTCGCCGACGCTGTACGAGAGCGCGGTCGTGGACGGTGCATCGCGCTGGCAGATGATGTGGAAGGTCACCGTCCCGTGCATCCTGCCCACGATCATCATCATGCTGATCATCCGCATCGGCAGCATCCTGGAGGTCAGCTTCGAGATGATCATCCTGCTCTACCAGCCGGCCACCTACGAGACCGGGGACGTGGTCAACACCTTCATCTACCGGCAGGGCATCCAGGCCGGGCAGTACGACTTCGCCGCCGCGGCGGGCCTGTTCAACGCCGTGGTCGCCTTCGTGCTGGTGGTGGCGGCGAACTCGATCAGCAAGCGCTATTCGCGCACCTCGCTCTGGTAGGGCCGGACACCTCATGGCCAACATGAAGCTGTACTCGCGCGGCGACAGGATCTTCGTCGTCACCAACATGGTGCTGATCGGGCTGTTCACGCTCTCGACGCTGTACCCGTTCATCTACATCGCCTCCCTGTCGTTCAGCTCAGGCTTCGAGGCGCGGGTCGGCAACGTGGTGCTGACGCCGGTGCAGGTCACGATCGAGGCCTACCAGTACGTGCTGTCGGACCCGCAGTTCTGGATCTCCTACAAGAACACCTTCATCTACACCATCGGCGGCACCCTGATGAGCCTGGCGTTCATCATCCCCGGTGCCTACGCATTGTCGCGTCCCCAGCTGCTCGGACGCCGGTTCTGGAACCTGACGGTGGCCTTCACCATGTGGTTCAACGCAGGCCTGATACCGTTCTTCATCAACATGCGCGACCTGGGCCTGCTCGACAGCTACTTCGGCATCATCATCGGGTTCGCGGTCAACGGGTTCAACATCATCCTGCTGAGGAACTTCTTCGAAAGCGTGCCGCAATCGTTCGAGGAGGCGGCGCGGATGGACGGCGCCAACGAGTTCCAGGTGCTGTGGAAGGTCTACATCCCGCTGTCCAAGCCCGCCATCGCCACCATCGCGCTGTTCTGCATCGTGTCGCGCTGGAACGGCTTCTTCTGGGCGATGGTCCTGCTGCAGGACGACGACAAGATCCCGCTGCAGGTGTTCCTGCGCCACACCATCGCCACCCTGTCCGACGACCAGGAGTTCGGCACCTCGCTGATGAACGCCAGCTATTCGTTCGAGACCGTCTCGGCGGCCATCATCGTCTGCTCGATCATCCCGGTGCTGATCGTCTACCCGTTCATGCAGAAGTACTTCGAGAAGGGAATCCTTCTCGGGGGAGTCAAGGAGTAAGCGTGTCAACCCACTGGAGCAATGCGACATGAAACCGACCCCTCTGGCCGCCGCACTGGCGACCTGCCTGACCGGCACCGTGCTCGGCACGTCCGCAATCGCCGATCAGCACCTGCGCATCGTCGACGAACCGCTCGAACTCACCATCCAGATGAACCATGCCCGCTACCCGGTCTACGACGAGGACTGGCCGGTCGAGCAGGCCGCGCGCGAGATGACCGGCATCAGCCTGAAGAACGATACCGTGGGCGCCAACATGCGCACCGACGAGAACTCGGGCAAGACCGAGGCGCTGAACCTGATGCTCGCCTCCGGCGACATCCCCGACATCGTCGGCTCCAGCCGACTCAAGGACTTCGTCAACCAGTACGGCCCGGAAGGGGCGTTCCTGCCGCTCAACGAGCTGATCGAGGAGCACGCACCGAACCTTGCGGCCTTCCTGGCGGAACGTCCGGAGATCGCCGCGGCCATCTCGGCCTCCGACGGCAACATGTACTACGTCCCGTACCTGCCGGACGGCAAGTACGGGCGCGGCTACTTCATCCGCTACGACTGGCTGGACAAGCTGGGCCTGGAGATGCCGCAGTCGGTCGAGGAGGTCGAGGCCGTGCTGCGCGCCTTCAAGACCAAGGATCCGAACGGCAACGGCCTGGCCGACGAGGTGCCCTACTTCGCCCGCCAGTGGCCCGAGCTGATCCGCCTGGTCACGCTGTGGGACGGCCGGTCGTCGGGCTCGGACACCGCCCACGACTTCTACGTCGACGACGGCGAGATCAAGCACCCCTATGCCGGCGAAGGCTATCGCGACGGCATCGCCAACCTGACACGCTGGTACGCGGACGGGCTGATCGATGCCGAGGTCTTCACGCGTGGCTCCTCGGCGCGCGAGTACCTGCTGTCGGAGGACCTGGGCGGCATGACCCACGACTGGTTCGCCTCGACCGCCGGCTACAACAGCCTGTCGGCATCGATCGACGGTTTCTCGTTCAAGGCCTTCGCACCACCGGCGTCGGTGTCGGGCAAGCGGATCGAGGAGCACCGTCGCATCCCGATCAAGCCGGATGGCTGGGCCATCGGCCACACCAACGAGCATCCGGTCGAGACCATCAAGTACTTCGACTTCTGGTTCAGCGAGGAAGGCCGGCGTCTGGCGAACTTCGGCGTCGAGGGCGAGCAGTACGAGATGGTCGACGGCGAGCCGACGTTCACCGAGGCGGTGCTCACCGACGACCAGCCGGTCAACCTCCAGCTCTACGGTGTCGGTGCCCAGCTGCAGGCGCGCGGCTACTTCCAGGACTACAGCTACGAGGAGCAGTGGTCGAACGAGTTCGCGCTCGAGGGCATCGCGCTGTACGACGAGGGCAACTACCTGATCGACCAGTTCCTCGGTGTCGCGTTCACGGCCGACGAGCAGAAGGTCTACGACCGCCACTGGGCGTCGATCCGCGACTACATGCTCGAACGCCAGCAGGGCTGGATCCTGGGCAACGGCGACGTCACGAAGGACTGGGACGACTACATCGAGACGCTGAACGAGATGGGTCTCGACGACGTGCTCGAGGTCATGAACAGCGCCTACGAGCGACAGTACGGCTGAGCCGACACCCGATCGCGCGGCGGCCGACGCCGCCGCGCGATTCTCGATCTCCCTGCCCGGAACACCTACAGAGCGTTCAATGCCTGCCACGAACCTTGCGCCCCTCGATCAGCCGAGACCGGGTCGGCTGACGATCCGCTACATGCCGGACGAGACCACCGACATCGTCGAGAACCCGCCGCGATTCTCCTGGCTGCCGGTGATCGAGGACGAGGCCCGCTACGCGCTGCGCCTGTCGCGGGACCCGACCTTTCCGGCTGCCGGGACCACGGTGTTCGATCGCATCGCGCACAATTTCTTCACCCCGGACGTCACGCTGGCGCCCGGCGAGTACCACTGGGGCTACGCCGCCTGCGACCCCGATGACGACCGGCCGGCAACGCCATGGAGCCGGACGAGGACGTTCCGTCTCGCACCCGGCCTGCCGGAGACCCCCCTGCCGAGCGCAGGGATCCGGTTCGCGGAGGCGACGCACGCCCACCCCCGCCTGTGGTTGACGCCCGAACGCCTGGACGTCTTCCGCCGGGACATCGCGGCCGATCCGGAGCGGTATCGCTGGAGCACCTTCCTCGACCGCTCCGTGCGGCCGTGGATGGAGCGCGACATCATCGCCGAACCTGCCGGCTACCCCGATCACCAGCGCGTCCCGTCGGTCTGGCGGCAGACCTACATCGATTGCCAGGAGCTGCTGTACGCCATCCGCCACCTGGCCGTGGGCGGCAAGGTGCTCGAGGAGCGTGCGCTGACCGAACGGGCCAAGGCCTGGTTGCTGGCAGCCGCCGCATGGGACCCGGACGGCACCACCTCGCGCAGCTACACCGACGAGTGGGCGTTCCGCGTGGTGCTCGCCCTGGCCTGGGGCTACGACTGGCTGCACGACGAGCTGGACCAGGACGAGCGCACCCGGGTCAGGGCTGCCTTGCTGGCCCGCACGCGGCAGGTCGCCGACCACGTGATGCATCAGGCGAAGATCCCGCTGTTCCCGTTCGACAGCCACGCGGTGCGCTCGGTCTCCTCGGTGCTGGTGCCCGCCTGCCTGGCGATGCTGCACGAGGAGCCGGAGGCGCGCGTATGGCTCGATTTCTCGGTCGAGTTCCTGTGGACCGTCTACTCGCCCTGGGGGGATGCCGAGGGTGGCTGGGCGGAAGGGCCGCATTACTGGATGACCGGCATGGCCTACCTGATCGATGCGGCCAACCTGCTCAGGAGCTACGCCGACCTGGACCTCTACCGCCGTCCGTTCTTCCAGCGCACCGCCGACTTCCCGCTCTACACCAAGGCGCCCGGCACGCGCCGCGCCACCTTCGGCGACGACTCCACCATGGGCGATCCGCCGTGCCTGAAGATCGGCTACAACGTCCGCCAGTTCGCCGGCGTGACCGGCAACGGCGCCTACCAGTGGTACTTCGAGCGGATCCTCGCCGACGACCCCGGCACGGAGATGGAATTCTACAACTGGGGCTGGTGGGACCTGAACTTCGACGACCTGGTCTACCGTCACGACTTTCCCGACGTCGAGGCCGTGCCTCCGTCGCGGACCGATGCGCTGCGCTGGTTCAAGGGGGTGGGCTGGGCGGCGGTGCAGCTGCGGGCCGCCGATCCGGACGAGCACCTGCAGCTGGTGTTCAAGTCCAGCCCCTTTGGCTCGATCAGCCACAGCCACGGCGACCAGAACGCGTTCGTGCTGGCCGCCTTCGGCGAAGATCTCGCGGTGCAGTCGGGCTACTACGTCGCCTTCAACACCACCATGCACCGCCACTGGCGCCGGCAGACCCGCTCCAAGAACGCCATCCTGATCAACGGCGAAGGTCAATACGCGGGCGAGGACAAGGCGCGCGCCATGCAGGCGACCGGGCGCATCGTGTTCGCCGAGCAGCACGACGACCACATCCATATCCGCGGCGACGCGACGGCGGCCTACGCCTCTCTGACGCCCAGCGTCACCTCGGTACTGCGCGACGTCTACCTGGTGCGCGGCGAGTACCTGGTCATCGTCGACAGCATCGATGCCGACGAGCCCGTGACGATCGACTGGCTGCTGCACGCCAACGGGCCGTTGACGCTGGGCAGGAGTTCGTTTCGCTACTCCGGCGAACGTGCCGGCTTCTACGGCGAGACACTGTGGTCGGAGGCCGGTTCGCCGAGCTTGTCGCAGATCGAGGGGTATCCGGAGGTCGATCCTGCGGAGATCGAGGGCCTGCCGGTCGGCTCGCGCCTGAGTGCGGGCTTTCCCGCCGCCCGACGGCACCGGATCGTGACCCTGCTGGTGCCCTACCCGATCGACGCCCCGCGGCGGGTGTTCCATTTTCTCGACGACCAGGGTTACGACTGCAACCTGTACTTCACCGACGCCCAGGAGCGCTCGTTCAAGCTGACCGTGCAGAAACTCGCGAAGGCCTGAACCACCGTTCCTTCTTCTTCCTCCCGCTACACACTCCACGAACAGGACATTTCCGGATCATGACTCTCCAGGGCAAGACGGCCATCATCACCGGCGGCGGTCGCGACATCGGCCGCGCCTGCGCCATGCGGCTGGCCGCCGACGGTGCAAGCATCGCGATCAACTACCATTCGAGCAGTGCGGGGGCGGACTCGGCGGTGGCCGAGATAGAGGCGGCGGGCGGCTCGGCCTTCGCCCTGCAGGGCGACATGACGAACGCCGACGATGTGGCGGCCCTGGTCGCGGCCACCGTCGAGCGGCATGGTGGCATCGACGTGCTGGTGCACGTCACGGGCGGGCTGGTCGCGCGCAAGACCCTGCCCGAACTGACGCCGGAGTTCTGGCAGCAGGTGATGGACCTGAACGTCACCTCACTGCTGCACCTCGTTCGTGCCGCCCTGCCGCACATGGGCGCCGGTGGCTCGATCGTGCCGATCGCCTCGCAGGCGGCGCGCGACGGTGGCGGACCGGGAGCGATCGCCTACGCCGCGGCGAAGGGCGCGGTGGCGACGATGACGCGAGGCATGGCCAAGGAGCTCGGCCCGGACATCCGCGTCAACGCGGTCTGCCCGGGCATGATCGATACCGACTTCCACAACACCTTCACCAAGGACGAGGTGCGTGGCAACGTCGCCAGGGCGACCCCGCTCAAGCGCGAGGGACGTTCCGAGGAGGTGGCCGATCTGGTGCGCTTCCTGGCCTCGGACGAGTCCTCGTTCATGACCGGCGGCAACCTGGACATCAACGGCGGACTGCTGTTCTCCTGATCGTCGGGCACCCGACGAGCCCCGCCGGATGAGCCACGTCGGCGGAGCACGTTCCGACGCCGCAGGATGACGACGGGCTCGACGGCGGGCTCGTCCAGGTCCGGCCCGTCGACGCGGGCGGTCTTCGCGCTGGCGTGGCCGATGGCGATGAACGCGATTCTCCTGCAGGGGATCCTGATCATCGACACGCTGCTGGTCGCCCCGCTGGGCGAGGCGTCGCTCGCGGCGATGGGGCTGGCCGCCAGCATCGTCGCCATCGTGCTCGGCGTGATCTTCGCCTTCGCCAACGGCACCCAGCTGCTGGCGGCCCAGGCCGAGGGCGCGGCCAACGGTCCGGCACTGGGCGCGGCGTTCTGGTCGGGGCTGCTCATCAACGGCGTGATCGCCGCGATCGGCACGGTGCTGATCCTGACGTTCGGACGACCGGTGCTCGACACCCTGTCGCAGACGCCGGCGATGGGCCGGCTCGCCTGGGACTACATCGCCTGGTTCACCCTCGTCATCGCCGGTGTGGCGCTGTGCCAGAACATCACCGTGACGCTGTACGCGACCGGGCGCAGTCGGTTGCCGCTCTACGGCAACCTGCTCGAACTGCCGGTCAACGCGCTGCTGAGCTACGCGCTGATCAACGGCGCCTGGGGATTCCCGCTGCTGGGTCTGAGCGGTGCGGCGATCGGCAGCGCGGTGGCGGTCGGTCTGCGCGTCGCCTTTCTCGTCGGCGTGCTGTGGGTCCTCAAGCCCGGTTACGCCAACTTTCCCTGGGCATCGGGTCGGGGTGCCCGGCGTGCCGTGCGTCGCCACTTCGACAGCGCGATACCGATTGCCGGCACCTTCGTCAGCGCGACCCTGTCGCTGCAGGCCTGCATGCTCGTCTACGCGCAACTGCCGATCCGCCAGTTCGCCCTGCTGACGCTGCTGCTGCCCTGGATGAAGGTGGCCACCCACGCGGCGACCGCCTGGGCGCAGGGCACGGGCATCGTCGTGGGGCAGCTGCTCGGCCGCAACGCCATGGGTGCGCTCGACGAGTTCGTCTCGCGTGCCTGGCGATTCGCGTTCTGCATCGCCGCAGGGATCGCGCTCGCCTACACCGCGATCTGCCTCGCGATCGGGTGGATCTATCCCGAACTGGACCGGCGCACCGTGCACGTCGCACTGACGATCATCCCGCTACTGATCGTGCTGCCGCTGGTGCGCACCTCGAACACGATGTGCGGCAATGTCCTTCGAGCGGGAGGGGACGCCGGCTACTCGCTGAAGATCCACATGGGCGTGCAGTGGTTCGTGACCGTGCCGCTGTCGATGCTGTTCGTGCTCGTGCTGGAGCTGCCGTTGATCTGGGTGTTCGCCATCATGGTGATCGACGAGCTGGTCAAGGCGCCGCCGTTCCACCTGCGCCTGTACAGCGGGCGCTGGAAGCGGCGGCTGGTGGCGTAGCGTCGAGCACCCGGTGACCACGCGCCGACCGACCGGTAGACATCGGCATTCATCAACAAGGAGTCCGCGCCCGTGTTCAAAACCACCTCGGCTCTCCTGGCCGGCTCGATCATCCTGATCGGTGCGATCCGGCGCGTGCAGACGATCGACACCGCAGAGTTCGTGGTGACGGTACGCGTCACCGTGTTCCTGTTCGCCGCCTTCGCGATCGGCCTGTTCGTGGTCGATGCCGACACGGCGTTCACGCTCGCCTCGCAGCTGGTGCCCGATCACAAGCACGCCGATCAGGGGATCGCCTGGATACCGCTGCTCTCCTTCTCGCTGCTGCCGGTGGTCTACCGGATCGTCGAGGGCGAGCGCTTCACCGAGGCGTGGAAGCATGCGTCCGGTGGCTTGCCGGTCTGCCTGCTCGTGCTCATCGCCACCATCCTGGTGCACAACGTCGGCGAGTCCGCGCTCGGCGTTCAGGGCATGCAGGCGCTGTGGCTGGTGGGAGTCGCCGTGGTGCTCGGGTTCGCCCACGCGGTGTTCAGCCCCGTGCTGGCCGCCTTCAACCTCTCGCTGATCGTGGCCAGCGTGATCGGCGCCGGCGTCTTCTCGGTCTCCCTGTTCGATGTGTTCGAGTGGCTCGGGCATCTGGGCATCTACTCCGAGCCCCTGAAGTGGATCCTGCTCGCAGGCTCCACAGCCCTTGGGCTGCACGGCACGGTGAGCTTGGCATCGCTCAGGGACCTGATGCCCGGCACCTGGTCGACCTCATGAAACGGTATCCATAGACAGGCAAGAGACGGGTGTGGCGCCCTGGCCCGCCCGCCCCCACCCGACGCCGTAGAATGAAGGCGGCGGCGAACGACGACGCGTCTGGCCATGCTCTGCGCGAACGACGTGATCAGGCCAGTCCCACGTTCTGCTCCCGTGCTGCCGCAGGTGTGCGGGATACCTGGATGACGAGGCAGATGGCGATGTGCGGTGGCATTTCGGGCGTAGGCCGTTGATTCTCGATCGGGCCCGCAGGGTGTTCAGGTTTACCGATACCTGCACACCCCCGGACCATGTAGATCGCCGTCGTTTCGAGACTGGCGTGACCGAGCATCCGCTACACGAGGTGCGGGTCGCGGGTCTTGATCGCCTGCCGTGGCATAGCCGCTTGAGCAAGCCTGCGTGTCGGCTGTCCGGAATTTTGAAGTTTCAGACACTTCGGCGGGCGGAATGTGAGTGGCGGTATGGTATCGGGTGATTGGCGAGCGGTTCCTATTGGGAACTACAGGAATCCGTGCTATTGGTTAGAAACTTCTTGCAGGAACGGGAATCACTTGTTCGATGGATAACGTGCTTTTTATAGCGCGATCTTTTGTTCGGACTAGAAAGGGCCGCCTTGTGTGCTTGCGGTACTATTAGCTCTTGAGCGACTCGGCTTATTCCAAACGGGAATGAGTGCGAAATACGTAATATGGCCGACTAACCCGGTAATAGTTGAATTACTAACTATAAACCCTACAAGAAAGACACGATATGAATCCTATCCCTCTGGATGCGAACGAAGCATGGGTTGAAGACTTTGACTTCAGTTTTTCGTATCGAAACTATAGTTCGTCTGGCGAAGGAAGAATTTTTGTTGTCCTAGTGCCTGTTCCCAGGATTGAGTTGCGCATACAGTTGAGCGATGTACCCGAAAACCTACGGTACACAATCGGAATGCATACGGACGAGTTTCTGTTGTCTGCGAACGAAATTAATTTAAATATGCTTATAACCGGCATACATGGACAGAGCGGTAACGGGCCTATCGATGTAACAGTTACGCCAGTTGCGGAGCCTTCTACGTTGCGAGGTTTTGCCAACGATGAATTCTCGAAGATTCAATTCCGTATATTCAACATGCGCGACGTTGTTGGGACTCGGCGCGAAATTGAAGAGCACGAAGGTGATCAGTGCTGGGTAGATCATATGGATCTTGTAGGAGTCGGTTACTCAGTAGATCTGTTTGCTTTCGTAGACACACGCGAAAGGGTAAAGCAGATGCTCGCCACGGGACAGTATCAGCAAACTCATGGCGCGCTAGTTGAAGGGGCAGAATGTTTCACTAATGACACTGCAAAGCGAGTGCTGGAAGATGTAATGCTTTTCTTGAGTTTCTCGAATGGAAGTTACATGCGTCCCTGCTGTGCGCAAGGAGTGGCAGAGGAGGGTCAAATTGTCTGGAGCCATCTTGGTTCTCCCGATAGTCGGAAACCAGCGTCACACTCATGGTTCGATTGTCGTCACGGTAGTCAATTAGTAGAGGCGTATCCGCTATGGTCCGCTAGAATGAGTTCCGAATCGTGGAGGAAATGCTTGTTCGAGGTTGTTCAGCTGTACTTGGCCGCTGCTGACCCTTCGAAAGGTGTAGAAGGTGGATTGATCCTTTCTCAGACCGCTTTAGAGCGTCTTTCTTACGAGATTTACGTGCTGAATAAATAATTTATTTCTATAGATGGGTTTTCGAGACTTAAAGCGAGCGATAGAGTAAGGATGGTCGTTAGTGCTATGCGTGTATCTACGGATATTCCTGAAGACCGCGCTGAGCTTCAAAGATTGGCTGTTGCACACAACTGGCCCGATATGTTGGAAGGGTTGAGCCAAGTGCGAAATTCAATTGTGCACCCTCAGGCTAATAATAGAGAGTCGTTCTCCGCTGCGGGGTACGAGGCTTGGGAATATTCTATATGGATACTAGAACTCGCCATTCTGCACTTTATTGGATACCAGGGGACTTATGCTAACCGTATAACGCAACGGTTCGTGGGAACTGTAGAGAAGGTGCCTTGGGCGCAAGAGATGAATAACGGAATTTAACAAGTGCATGGAGCGGCCAGGTTGACTAAGATCAGCCGAAGCGGAAGCGCAGGGCGAGCTTAGTCAACCTGCCGCTCATGCTGTTGTTAGTCGTGTCGGCTCGGTCTTGGGCTAGGCTTTGGAATGATCTATAAAATTGAAGTGAGATAAATACTGAGCTTGAAAATATTAAAAATTATAGGAGCGATCGGGCACCATATTTCCTATGGTCCTATGTGGTCATTGCTGAGCGGCTTGGGGAACAGCCCGATCATGAAGCTAGTCTTGCTTGGTCCGCTACTGGCTCAACTACTTATTCACCAAGATTGGATTAAGAGCAACATAGGTATTGATCTAAGCCAGCTCGATCTCGTGTATTGGGCGCTGGTGGCTTTGTTCGCAGCCCAGTGTGTGTATCTGGCGTTCGCCCCAATGGACATCAAGAAATTCCCGAACAGACATGAATTCATACAAACTTTGAGAGTCACTTCATCGGCTCAGGAGTTAGCCGACGAAAAAATACGGATTGCTAGTAGGCGCTTTCGTCCGATAGGAAGTCTTAGTCTAAACCATCATCTTTCACCGAAGGATATATTGGACTACCTGACTCTTCGAGAGCAAAAGCATAGACGCGACGGTGATGGACCACTCCGTGCCCACACTCTTGGGGAAGCTGCAGACTCAATCAACAACTTGAGGGCGAGTCTCAATCCAGGCCGCGCTCTTCCTATAAATTGGCTTGCGGTGAAGGAATTCACTAAATCCGACTATGGGATTTTCTTCGAAGATGATGCGGCTCGCGAATCGAATAGCTACTTTTTCCTTGTGAAGGATATTGACCAATATTTCATTGGAGACGAAAGCGTAGTAGAGCTTCTTGGCAGAAAATATGAGCGCCTCAATATGAGGTGCAGTTTTGCGCGATGGGCGTGTCTAGTATTGTACTTTGGAGGGCTTGGCTACTTCATATTGAGCTCACTAAAAATTATGTGGCAAGTACTAAGTAGTTACAGCTTCATTCCGTGGTAGGGGATTGTCTGCTGATACTTTGTAACCACGATTAACAACGCACTGAACCTGTCAAACTGATCCAGGCCTCCTTGCGCTGCCGCTTCAGTCGATCTGCTTCAATTGCAGGTTAACGCTGTGTTCGGTGAGCTTACGGCCAGCACGCGTGACCGGGCGGCGTGACTATGCCTTGGCCGTTTTCGCCGCCGCCTCCGCCTCGGCGCCCGCGTAGTTCCAGGGCAGCCAGCGCTCGGGCTCGCGCCTCACCGTGTCGGCATGCCGTTGCACCGCGCACAGGTAGTCGAACGCGTTGATCCCGTTCTCGTGGCAGGTCGCCAGCACCGAGGTGATCACGTCGGCCACCTCGGCACCGAGTCCGCTCTTGAAGTGACCGCTGTTCTTGCGCGATCGGACCACCAGCTTGAGCAGCCGCTCGGCTTCGTTGTTGTCGATCGGGGCGCCGGGTACCGACAGGAACAACGTCAGCGCCTCGTAGTGACGCAGCACGTAGTTCATCGCACCGCCCAGCGTCCCGTTCGCCTCGACCTCGCCGCTCGCAAGCGAGCGTTCGCACCACGCCCGCAGCTCCTGCATGGCCGGTGCCGAGTGCTGCTGGTGGTAGGCCAGGCGCGCCGGTGGATCCAGTCCCTGCTCGTACACCTCACCCTCGTTGCGCCAGATTCGCGCATACGTCTCGATCGCCAGGCGCGCCTGATCCGGGTAGTGGGTGGCCACCTCGACGAACCCGCGTCGGGCGTGCGCGTTGCACGCTGCTACCCGCACCGTGTGTCCGTGCGCCCGGTTGGCGGACAGGGCATCGCTCATCACCACCGGGGCGTCGAGCCCGGGCGCCCGATGGGCCAGGATCTGCTCCAGCCACTCCCCGGCGTGTCCGATGTTGGTTTGATACAGCACCACGCGCCAGGCCCGGTCCTCCTGCGGATCGGACACCGTGCCCGAGAGCACCGAGGTGTAGACCCCCGAGCGCAGCCGCGTCACCTTGCCGCGCGTCTTGCTGATCGGCACCGCATCCAGAACCCGGTTGGTGGTGTCGTCGATGTGGAACACCGCACT
>ENA-ORXT01001285-ORXT01001285.1-marine-metagenome-genome-assembly--contig:-NODE-1285-length-34567-cov-39.752711_pt1 | contig 34567 bp, 29 predicted proteins | sample MGYA00237868_ERZ511482 | MGnify/ENA metagenome assembly ERZ511482 | reverse complement strand
GTTGTGGCCGATAGCCAGGTCGCGTCGATGTGTCGGTGACGGATCGCCATCAAAAAGAATCTGCTTGTGTCCGACTGCGATGCGGTGATCCTCGATGGCGGCGGTGTAGTTTCCGAGACGGCCGTGGGCAACTCCCCGAATGCCGATGCCCGTGGCCAAGATTCCTCTGGCGTTGAGGCTTTGTGCGAGTTCGATAGCCCTGGTCGTTGCCGCCACAGCGAGACGTGGCGCTCCGAAGTTGACCAGCTTTATTGAGAGGTCGTTGAGATCGTTGGCAAGCGCTGGGTCGGGCGGGTCGGTTGGAGCGGCTAGCCCCACCGCGACAGCGCTGATGAGGTAGCGCATCTTCGCAGCAACGTCGCTGTGGCCACGCAGCGCCAAAGCGAGTTCCGGTTGGCCGGCGACCCGTGCGGCGTCACCGAGTTCGTCGGCGAAATGTGCGGACAAGCCGTGAGTGGCCTGGGCTGCCTTGAGGGTCGAGACGCCGGCATGATTTAGCGAGTAGCGGTCGTCGAGTTGAAGTTGCGTTCGGTAGTGCCACCAGATTGCTTCGGATGCAAACCGATATTTCCAGTGCGTGAACGTCAACCCAGTCCTGTCGGTGGTGCTGTGGTGGCTAACAGTGTCGAGCAGCCAGGGCCTATCAGCGTGCGGGCACAGATCATCGAAAAGATCCTCCACGACTTCAGGCGCATGCCCGCTCGTCGACGCGGCCGCATGGGCCGCCGCCGTGCCACTAAATGTGCGGCCCTGCACCGACGCAATCGTCAACGCCTTTCGCGCCAACTCCCAATACTCAGAATCGACCCGCTGCGTGACAGTGTCGTTCGCGACCGAACCCGCTCCGCTCGACGTTCCCGTGTCGCTACTCAACGTGATGCGACCCTGCAGATCCCGGACCAGAAATCCGTCGTCGCTCCACAACCGCACTGTTCCATACGCCTGGAACGAGTCACCACCCGCCATCGACACGACCGCTTCACCAGCCGCCGTGTCAATCGGCCCCAACCAGCGCTTAACCGCCATAACCGTAAGCGCATCGATGCGCTCCACAACGATCCTTCCGGTCTCGATCGCGACCTCGTGACCGGCCAGCAACGGAAACTGCGCGACCACAGGCGACTCGGACTCGACTGCCGGGTGCGCATCCATTCCCGCTATCACCAACACCGGGTGCTTCGACGAAAGCTCTCCCAGCCGGTAAACAATAAGGCGCCATGCGTTCTTCGAATCCTCAGACCCCGCATCAAAACCGCCGATACACAGCACCAGCGGCTGCTCCAAAGTCAACTGGTTCACGCTCCGCCGCAACAACTCCCCCCAAGACAGTTCCGGCGTCTCGCTGTGCTGGTGCGCACGCCACGCTTCCGTCGCCAACGCCGCCCCATCGGCCACTTCGCCCAACAACGCAGCAACGGCTCCAACCACCGCCACCAGACCCCCACTCGCGAACGCCGCCGCTGCGCCACCCACCTTCAAAACCGTCGCAGCCATATCAGCCGGCACCGAACTCGCAACCTGCTCCGGCATCGACGTGAACGCCCCCGGCGAAACAACAACACGAACACCCGCTTGCTGCAGCTGCTCTTCAATACACGCGAACACATGCCGGTAATTGCCGCCCAACACAACCAACGGGCCATCAATCGCCCCGGGCGCACACAACCCCTCAGCCAAACCCGAAATACGGCCCCACAGCGCCGTGCCCACCGGCGGCAACCCAGCCTCAACCGCGCTCACCACTACCAGCCCGCCTGAACAACGATCATTCCATCACAATACTCTGCCCAAACCTGCACAGCCTCTCGAGCAGATCCTGTGCGTCGAAACGGCGATTCGTTCCCTCATCAGCGGAACGGGGTGCACGTATCAAAAGCCGAATAACGGCCACTTAGATTTACCGTTGTGTTACACCCGACGTTTCCCAGCGCTGAATCGACCGAAGCTGGCAGGTTCTCAAGCCCTCGAATGATTTTCAAGGAGCTGGCGCGCAAGCTCCTCTGCTTCGTCGCGTGCAAAGGCCCCTTGTTGTGCTCGCGCCGCCTCGACCAGTTCAGCGACGGGAAACCAAGAGGGGAAGATCGGAAAGCCGCTCCGGCGGTAACTTCTTGCGGTCTGGCTCCAGCGGTTCGTTTCACGGTCCATCGAGTCCAGTACCGGCGCGAAGGCCAGCAGGACCCCTTCTAGACAGTTTCCAGCGATAGCCGCAGAGATTGCCGCCGCTGTTCGTTCTTCGCCAACGCCGGCGACGACTGCGTTGACCGCCGAGCGGCCATACCAGTGGTTGCGTTCCCAGAAGTCAGGGTCGTCGAGCTTGTCCAGGACTGATTCGCCTAGGGCGGCCCGAAGGTCGTCGAGCTTCACGACTCGAGCATCGTTCGATGCCTCCTGATAGCGCTCTCTGAGGTAGCCGATGTGCAATGCAGCGACGGCCTCGGGATGGGCGCTTTCCAAATGAGGGACGATGTTGGTCGTGAACTCTTCATCCGATGCGTTGCGACATACAGCTGAGGCGAGCACGGCATTCTGAGTCGCCGTCAATGCCTGGGTCAGGAAGTGCGGGCTATCTGGTGCGCCGAGGAGTGTTGGGCACGTTTCAAGTAGTCGAGCGTGAGCCTCTTCGTCATATGGCAACTGGTCGACCCGAGTGAAGCGAAGGAGCCCGTCGTAAAACTCCCTGTAGTCAGCGACGAACAACTCAAGCGGCGTAGGTTCCGGCTCGGCCGGCGGCTCAGGTGGAGGCGGGACATCGACAGAAGCACCGGCAGCGCTCCGCTTGAATGCTTCGGCGACCTGGTCGAGTTCGGCCAGGGCTGCTCTGACCTGCACATCGGGGTCTTCCGATTCGATGTCCCAGCTCATGACTTCATCGAGCACTGCCTTCAACGTTCGATCGAGCCAGGCTTCGAGGCCGTCAGGGCAATCGATCGCCGCCGCCACTCCAGCAGCGTTCTCGAGCACGCGTTCGCTGACAGGCTCGAGTTCGACATGTGTCTGATTGAGCGCTGCAACGAGCGCATCTCGATGTTGTTGCTCCTCGTTGCCAGATAGCCGCGCACCACTGGTGTCGACCACCTCGCCCGTTTCTGCATCCCACATCTGTCCAGCCATCGAGGCTCGAAGGCTCGCCAGCGCAGCGTTGCGGCGGCCCCAGACAGCTGCAGCATTGGCGCGATTCCGTTCGGCCGTGGTGCGCATCGCCCGAACCGCTTTCGCGAGATCGACCAGAGCCGCTGTGGACACATTGGACTGCGCCACCGCAGTCACAGCCTCGACGACCTCCTCGTCAGTGAGCTCGAACGTTGCCCCCAGAATCTGCGAGTTGGCGACCTGTTCGGCTTTCCAGTCCTCGAGCATCGAGATTGAGTGCTCGTCGACGTGATCGTCGACCTCTATCGCATGAAACAGACACAGCACTACGAGGTTTTCGAAGTCGTTCACCTCGGCGCAGGTCATGTAGGGGTCCGCACGTGGTCCGGTCGGCGATGAGGCACGGATATGAGCGATTCGGCTGTTCAGCGTGCGGCGGCCATCGACAACCTTGAAGAGCGGCTCGTTGCAGCCCGGGGCCGCACATGCAGAGGCAAGGCCATAGAGCTGTCGCGTGACCGTCTTGCCTGGGTCAGCGCAACGCTTGGTCCGTTTCGTTCGTTCTGCTGCGGCCATGAAACCTCCTCAGCCAACATACTATAGACAGTATATGACTTCAATGGTATACTGCTCGTGTGGTAGAGGTTCTCTTCCACCCGAAGTTCGAAAGCCAGTATCGGGCGTTGGGTGAACAAAGTGAGGCGTCGGAGCAGATGGCTGTGTTGTTCGGAGAGATCTCCGCCCTGCTTCGAGCACTTGAGGACTTCGGCCACGGTATTGAAGGCGACCAGCCCGGCGACGCAAGTCACCCAATCGTCATCTCTCGATATCGAACCTTTGCTCTTCGTCGGACACCACCAACGAACTACACCCCATATGCCGCTACCCCACCTGTGATCCGGATTCCATATGTCTGGTTCGACCATGATGACGGTTCTGAACTCGTCGTCGTAATGCTCGCCGGAGACAAGGCCGAACTCGGAAACACGTGGTACCCCGGCATCGTGCAGCAAATCGAAGGAACTCTGATTCCTGAATGGGAACGCAGACACAACACCCATCACGCTCAGATTCGGCGCACCCGTTAAGAACGCACCCAACCACCCAGTGAGATCAAGCTATGAACAACCGACACGGAGTCATCCCACCTGGTGACGACACGTTCACCGACGACGACTACGCGAAGTCGACCGATCGTGTCCGAGCTACTAGAGAACGAGTGCTCGCGAATAACCCGAAGGCTGCGGCCGCGGAGGCGGCCGCCTATGCCGAGATCGCGAAGCGAGTTCAAACTCTGGCGGCAATTCGCAAGGCTCGAGGTCTAACCCAACAACAAATCTCTGCTCAGCTCGACGTCAGTCAGGCCGAGATTTCGCGTATGGAACGACGCGGCAACTTGCATCTCGACACGCTCTTTAGATTCATCGAAGCAACCGGTGGCAAGCTCCGAATCACCGCTGTCTTTGATGACGAGGAGGTTGAAGTCGCCATTGGGGATCTTCTTCCCGCCGACCCATCGTGATCGGCGGGATCTGCCTCGTCGGTAGCTGGTCCAGAAGGTGACCGGGGTTGAAGTCCTTGTCGGGCCTTCAATAGGACTAACGACTCGGGCGGCGCAGGCCCTTTACGGCCGACGCGGCTGGGAGGGCATCCTGGCGAAGTCTGTGTCGAAGAAGCTCGAGTTTGACATCTCAAAGCGCAAGCTCAAGAAGCTGCTTAAGACCGATGAATGCAGAACGATGTTGGAAAGGCTTGATCAGGGACGCATCGAACAACTCGAGAGCATGCTCTACCCGGTCGTAGCTGGCGGCCGGCGCTCCCAGCTTCTCCCCGGCGACGTTACCGAACGGGCCGTGACGCTTGCATCGCTGTTACAGCAAGAATTTCTGCGTCACCTTGACGCCCCGTATGCGATCTCGTTGGCCCATGAGCGTTCCGAACTGCGCTTCGCCGAGCAGGCCGATAGGAGCACTGTCGAGGACCCTTTGCTACGTCTGCCGCCCCCGTGTAGAGCGAGCGTCGCGGCCCTCGCGTCAGCCGACCAGCCCACAGGCGCTCAACTCCAGCAGCTCCTGCTCGATCCAATGAGCCCAACTGAGGGTGTATTGGCTGCCATCGTTGAGAATCCACCGGACTGGCTGCAAAACGCTTCGTATCGAGCGTGGGAGGCGCTGTACTACTTCGCGAGCGCCTATGACCTGACTGGGACCGCCGAAATCGTTCGAGCAAAGGCCATCACCGCTGGCTCTCCACTTCGTGAACTGTTCGAAGTCCACCAGGCTCTGGCAGCCACAGACGCTGCAACCGCACGCGATTTGATCGTCGACATGCCCGTTCGCTCTGGGCTAGTCGCCGTTGCGAGCGCGCGAATAAATGAAGATCCAGCCGCCGTGCTCGAGATGCTGAGGGATGGCAATCTTGAGCTGTCGACTTCGCCTCAACTTGCACTATTCGGCCTACAGATGAGGTTGTGGGCCGAGATCGAACAAGGTGATCTCGAGCTAGCTCTAGAAACCTCGCGACGCGCTCGGGATCGATATCCCAACCGCGGATCGCTCTGGCTGCAGGCCGCGGAACTATCCAGAGTCCTTGGCCAACAAGCACTGATTGGCAGCGCCGAAGGAGATCGCCTCCTCCGACAATCCATTGAACTAGCGGTCGAAGCTCGAAACAAACACCGCGAATGGTATGGCCCCTCATGGCAGGGCACCAAGGCCGCAACCGACATCCTGATCGCGTTAGACGACCCCGAAGAAGTCCTCCACCTCACAACCCAGCGACCCCAAGGCGACGCCACCGACACCGAAGCCAATCATCCCGAGGTGCGCTCAAATCGCGCGATTGCGCTGCTGCGCCTACAACGACACGAAGAACTCGCCGACCTCGACCTCGCAGGAGTATCAGACTTTGACCGCGCATTGCTTGCCGCGATGCAGGCCCACAGCGCAGGAGAGACCAACGCCGCTGACTTAATGCGCGACGCCCTAGACAGTGCGTCCGACGATCCCTCAACGATGACCGCGCAATACGGATTGGCGCTGCTCGGCGAGGTCGACGACGAGTCTCTATCCGGGCTCCCACCAGAGTATGAACCCGCGATCGAGCTGATCCGAGCGATCGCAATCTTCCACACGCAAAGGTATCAAGATGTCGTCGACCGCCTAATTCCGTACCGGTTCGAATCGCCGAACCATGCGCACTGGCTCGCAGAGTCCTATACCCAACTCCACGACACTCCCGCCGCGGTCTCGACGCTGCTCGAAGCCAGCGAACGACTTGGAGTCTTCAGCCTGAAGGAGTCAGCGATTCAGCTGCTCATGAACGATGACTTGCTTGACCGCGCCGAGTCGTTGGCCATGGCAAGTCTGGTCCAGAGTCCCCCGCCTCGCAGTGAAAGCCGTCTACGCAGACTCCTGGTAGAAATCGCCAACCGACGCGAAGACTGGCAGACGCTATTCACCTACGCAGATGCCTTGTACCGCCAGTTTCCTGAAGAACAGGAGGCAGCGTGGTGGGCCACATCAGCCCTGTATTGGCAAGAGCGTCGCCGTGCAGCCTGGCAATACATTTCGACCAACGAATTGCGCCCGGTCGACGAGCAAGGCGCTGTCATCGATATCGACCTACGGGGCAGCTACGACAGCTCTAGTGAAGGTATTGACCAGATCCTGTCACTCGCCCATCGCTTCCCAGACTCAGAGCGCGTGGTCGGAGTAGCAATTGCCACCCTCCAGCGCGGCGGCGCTCACGGCCCCTTCAGCGAGCATCAACTCACGCACCTCGGCGACCTCACGACAAAGTTCTTCGACGACCATCCCGACAGCACGCTGCTCCAGACAATCACCGGCTCTGACATCGATGACTTGGTGAGCCAGGTCAAGGCTCGGCTCGCCCCAGGAGCCGAGTTTCGGCGCAAACTCGTAAACCAAGTCCGCCACGGACAGATGCCTTATGGCGCATTGCAGATCATCAGCTCACTCCCTTATGCCGAACTGCTGTTGGGGCGAAAAGCCGGAGCACTGACTGCGGTTTCATCCATCGCCGAGCGACGTTCCGGCGAACACGCTATCGCACGACAAGCACTCACCGAATCAGTCATACTCGACACGAGCGCCGCAGTGGTCTGCGACCTAATCAGCCAGGACCCGCACGAACTCGTACCCGACCTTGTCGTTCCAGACGAACTCCTCATTGATGCCCGCCAAGCCGTAACAAGTCTCACTGCACCCGTGAGCGGTCACATGGACTACGACCCCGCATACGAGCAGCTCGTGTTTACCGACATCGACACCATCTCACGTGAGAACGAACTCGCCACAGCCCACCGCATCATCGAGACGCTGGAGTATCAGCGCATTGTCGCATCGCGACAGATCAAATGGCCCGATGCCGAGCTGCACCACGACCTCGCCCCATGGGACGCTGCGCTCAGGCTTGCCAGCGACACCAACAGCGCAGTATGGGCAGACGATCTCGCCTACCGCGCACTTGCCGAGTCCCTTGGGATCCGCACCTTTGGCACCTACGCGCTCCTTGAAGTACTAACCGCCCAGAGCCCAAACCAGCACCTACCGAAGCTCCCAGAGCTGAGAGCCCAATTCATCAACCACAACCTCGCCGATGTACCACTGACCTTCGAGGAACTGACAGAGATTTCAGCAACGAGCGGGTACTCCCCAATCCCGACAGGACTAGTTCTCGCCCGCCCAGCAAGCTGGTCAGACCCCATGAAGATGATTCAGTGGCACAACCGCAACCTCGCCGAAGCACTCCAAAGTAACCACAGGCCGGGCATTGCTGACCTTGTGTTCTGCGCCTCGGTCGGACTTGGATTCTCACGGCAACCACACGCCCAGCGCACAGCAATGGGACTCATTCTCGCCGAAGCGCTAATGCTCACAGCCGATCCGACACTGACATCGCCAGTGCTCTATGCGGCGCGGCGAGCATGGAACCAACTAGACCCCTCAGGCACACTCGATGCCACCGCCGAAGCGCTCACGCTGATCCTCGAAATCATCGAACCAGACCTCGGAACCGAGCAAGCAACTCGTTTCATCGCCTACCTATTCAGCGCCGCCGAGCAAGAACACAGATTGGCAGCAACGTCTGCGCTACTCGGGCAACGCAGCTAAAACCAAACCAGGTTTCATCAACACGATTACTACGGCGCCTTCGCCGCCGCAATGCTCCTCGAATCACGCAACCCACAAGACTAAGCGATAACCCGTGGGTTCGTTCGGGTGAGCAGTGTCGGTGAGACCGCTGAGGCGGCTTGGTGTTGCGGTTCTACGGTGGTTTCCCGCGGGATCATGAGAATTGAACTATGTTCATGATTTGTGAAGCAATCGCAGCATAAGCAAGGTTCCTGCAGCCTAAGTGAACCGGTGGCGGCGTTATGGCTCTGACTGCGGTTACTGACCTTCGCGAGGTTCGCCCGTTGGCGGACTTGGCGGAGATCGAAGCGTTCGAGGTTGATGTGCTGGCCGGGTTTGTGTTGGCGCGTGCCGCGGCGGGGTTGGCGGACGGGACGATTGCTTCGGATGTGGGGCATCTGACACAGGTTCGGATGTGGTTCGAGCGTCCGTTGTGGGAAATGGAACCGGTTGACGCTGACCGCTATTTCGCCAATGTGTTGGGCGGTGCTGCGAAGGGCACCCGGCTATCGCGTGCTGGTTCGCTCCGAACCTATTTCGCGTTTCTCGAGCTGCGGCACAAGGTTGAGATCCATAATCTGGCTGGGCGGGTCGTTGAGTGTCCGATCGACGAGATGAACCGGCCGCGCGGCTCAAAGAATGCTCGGCTTCGGATCCCGCCGTCGGCGCCGCAGGTGGAGTCGATGTTTGCTGGCTGGCGTGATGAGTTGGTGACGTGCCGCAAATTCGCTCCGACCGCTCGAAGCTATGCGGCGTGTCGGTTGATGGCCGATGTCGGGTTGCGGGTGAGCGAGTGCTGTGGCCTTGACCTAGAAGACGTGAAGTGGGATCTCGGCCGGTTCGGAAAGCTCCACGTCCGCAACGGCAAGGGTGCACGCGGGTCAGGTCCGCGTGAACGGATGGTGCCGTTGATCAACAACGCCGGGTCCACGTTGCGATGGTTCGTTGAAGATGTGTGGTCCCAGTTTGATCAGGACCACACCCGACCCGGTGCGCCACTGTTCCCGTCTGAACGCAAGAACGTCGACGGCTCCGCTGCTCGGGTTGGTGCCGAAGCAATCCGGTCAACACTCGCGACAGCCGCCGCCACGCATTTGGCTGAGTGGCCCGAGGAGTTGACGCCGCACGTGTTGCGGCACTTTTGTGCGAGTGAGCTGTATGGGTCGGGGATGGATCTGATTGCGATCCAAGAGACTCTCGGCCATGCGTGGGTCGCAACGACGATGAACTACATCCACGTTCAACGGACACACATCGAAGACGCCTGGATCAACGGACAACAACGCGCTGGTGCCCGACTGGAAGGACTCCTGCAATGAAGTGGAACCTACGACTCACCGCCGCAAACCGAGGCGTGTGGAAAGCAAGCGAGCTGCAACGCATGCTCGCCGAACGCGGCCTTGTCATCTCGGCCGGCAAGATGTCGGGCTTGTGGTCCGGTGAACCGGCGAGCATCAAGCTCGATGACCTCGACGTGATCTGTGCTGTGCTCGACTGCAGCGTCGACGAGCTCCTCCTCGCCGAACCAGACAAAGTCCAACCACTCGCCGGTCAGACCAGTGATGAGGCCAAGGCCGTCGGCGCGAACGCTGCGGGATCGGTGACACCGAAACGGCGCGACGGCCGCTCACTGCCCCCGACCTGATGCCCGCTGGTCAGGGCACGACGTGTGCGAGCTGTCTGTCCTGGGGCGAGTTCGCCGGCCTGTCGTGCAGAGCATGCCTGTCCTTTGACCGCACCCACCAACCCGGATCCTGTGCCAGTTGCGCCCGGACGGTGTCATTGAAGAAGGCGCACTGCCGGTTGTGCTGGATGCAAGCAAGCGCCGACCGCGACGTCGTCGGCGTTCTTCAACCGTTCCTCGATGCAATCTGCTCGCACCAGCTCCGCCTCGCCGGGATGCAACGCATCCGAACGAAAGGACCACCAATTGGAAAGCAAGGCCGACGAGCAGCAACACGAGCGCCACCAATCCAGGTCCAAGTCGTCGAAGCGTTGGGATGGCAACCGCGCCTCATTGATGTTCCGAAGGACTTCCTGCGCTTCGATCGTCGCCGACACGCCAACCTGTCAAACCCGTTCCTTGCCCAAGCACGCCGTAGCGCAACCAGGATCAGCGAAGCCCGAGGATGGTCAAAGAGACTGATCGAGTGCGTCGATCGAGCACTCGTCATTGTCTTGTCAGACCACGCCCTCGGCGACACGGTGAGCTACTCCGAACTGTTCCCGGTGATCCGCCGCTACAAGCTCAGCATCGCACGCACTGTCGAAGTTCTCGACGACGTCGGCATCTTCCATGACGACCGCATCGACAGTTTTGAGGCGTGGATGGCCAGCAAGCTCACCGACGTTTCACCAGGCATCCGCAGCGATGTCGAGGACTGGGTGCGAACGCTTCGAGAAGGAAGTCATCGCTCCGCGCCACGTTCGATCGACACCGTCTGGGGCTACCTGAACTCGGCTCGACCCATCCTCAATGACTGGTCCACTCGGTGCGAACACCTCCGCGAAGTCACCCGAGACGACATCGACGAAGCCATCATCGATCTGAAAGGCGAACGCCGACGACACACGACCACCGTGATGAGATCGCTGTTTCGACACTGCAAGAAGACCGGCACCATCTTCCAGAACCCCACCACCCACACCCACGTCGGCAAACAAGAGGACGGCATCATTCTCCCGTTGAACCCCGTCGAGATCAAACGAACACTCGCGGCCATTACGACGCCAGCAGCGCGGTTAACGGTCGCACTCGCCGCCATCCACGCCGCACGAACCAGTGCGATCTGTGAGCTGCGCCTCGACGACATCGACATCGGCAACCGTCGGCTAGCGATCGGCGGCCGAGTCCGGCCCCTCGACGACCTCACCCGACAAACCATCGTGACATGGCTCAACTACCGCCGCCACCGCTGGCCCAACACCGCGAACAAACACCTCATCATCAACGCCCACACCGCCGTAGAAACCGGACCCGTGAGCAAAGTCTCAATGACCGCCCCATTCCGAGGCCAAACCGCCACAATCGAACGCCTCCGAATCGACCGCCAACTCGAAGAAGCACTCCACCACGGACCCGACCCCCTCCACCTCGCCACCATCTTCGACCTCGACCCAAAGACCGCTATCCGATACTCCAACGCCGCCCGGCAGCTACTCGAACCGCTGGACGACAACACCGGCACGAAGTGACACAGCACGTCAAACGCACTGTCGATATCGAGCAGAGCGAAGCAACGCTCCCGTCCGCCGGATCGCCGGTCAAGTCCGAAGCTGCCCAACACCCGTGATTACGAGCTAGCGCACTTGGGCCGGAGTCGTGCGGTCCCTGAACTCGGTTGGTCGTGATTCTGGGCGTTTGTTATCGAGCGCTTGCATGCTTGGAGGTCATCACGTCGCTCGACGCAACGGACTCTGGCCCCAAAGGCTTCAGGCGTCGAGCGGATAGGTCCGCGACGGATCCAGTGGGCTCTTCAAGGGGCGAACGTTGTGGTTCATCTTGCGCCCTCGCCCGTTGTTGCCCGAGTGGCAACCTCTGAGCGCGCGCTGGTCCTTATTCGGGGACCTTTTGAAGCCCTCGTTACCGATAAGGATCTCCAGCTGGCTTGGCTATGCCCTGCCGTAGCGGTCGTTTAGGCGTACGACATCATCAAGCTGGGTGGTGCTGGCCTCAAGAACAACTGAATCCTCGATTGCCGTCATCCTGTGCCGCGTGCCTGGCAGCAGATGGATGGCTTCTCCGGGTAGGAGCTCGAACGACTCAAGGGCTTCTTCGTCTGTGCCGATTTCGAATTGGAGTCGACCGGTTTGAACGGACACCGTCTCCTCCTTCTGTTCGTGGTACTGCAGGGATAGCGCGTGCCCAGCCGAGATGTGAAGCGTCTTTCCGCAGTACTTGCCGTCAGAGAGAGCGAAGTGTTCTTCGTGACCCCACGGCTTGTCGACGACTCTGACCTTCTTTACCCAGTCTGATTTCGACATTGACGTTCGTCCTTTGTGGTTGACCAGTCCGGCGAAGCTACCAGTGCGCAGCAACTCAAGCGTCACGTATCGTCGCAGCGATCGGTGTTGATGACCAGATCGAACTGCTCTTCGGTACGGATGTGGTCAAAGAACCAACGTTCGGCTGCGTCCCAACGTTCCAGCCAGCTGACGGTTGCATCCGCCCTCGAGAGCTGGCGCCGGTGACGTACCTCTGCTGGAGCGGATACCAGGACTGAGAAGTCCACTGCGTGTTGAAGCTCCGGCCTCGAGACAAACAGGCCCTCGACGATCACGACGTCAGATGGTTCGATGGTTATCGCCGAGTGGGCGAGGTCATCTCGTTCCCAGTCATAAGGTCTGAAGGAGGCGGCCCGACCAGTCATCAGAGGCTCGATTGCTGCGTTGAGCATTCTTTCCCAGTCGTAGAAGACGAGCGCGCCTTCCTCGGGACTCAGGGCCCCTCGGCCGACAGGATCCATCACCCGATAAAAGTCGTCTCCGTGTACCAGTGATCCGTGGAGGCTTTGAGCGAGGGCTTCAGCGAAAGTCGATTTTCCGGCAGCGCTATGACCATCGACCGCGATTACTTTCACGCTGCTGCCCCCGGACACGGAAGTTTCAACTCCCTGTCGAATCTTGGCGATCGCAGATTCGGTGCGCACAACTCAATGTTGCCATCTCAAATGGTCTTGGCGTTACCGGCGAGCCCGGGCTTCCGGCAAACGCCCGATAGGGGACCACTATCCGATGCAGCTTCGACAGCTATCGTCTTTGGATAATCAGGCACACCGGCGATAGCTACAACGACAGGCTCAGCGCTACGGGCAGAGTCCCGTCTTGTGGTGGGGTTTCGAGCGTTGCTCGGTGTGGTCAGCTCTCGAGTTGAGGCTGGCTGGTTTGAGTATGGCATGTCTGATTGAGTTCGGCCATTGAGGCTTCGGATAGGTAGCGGCGGGCGATGGCCCATTCGTCGTGTTGGTCGGCGAGGACGGCGCCGATGAGTCTGATGGCGGCGGTGTTGTTGGGGAAGATGCCGACGACGTTGGATCGTCGTTTCACTTCTTTGTTGAGACGTTCGAGCGGGTTGTTGGACCAGATTTTTCGCCAGTGCCGTTTCGGGAACGGGGTGAACGCCAGGACGTCGGTGCGGGCGTTGTTCATTGAGTCGGCGGCTTTGGGGAAACGCTCGGCGAGCATCACGGTGATCTCGTCGTAGCGGGCGTGGACCTCTTCGGGTGTGGAGAGCGCGAAGATCGAACGGAACGCGGCTGAGACCATGTCGGTGTGGGCCTTGGGCACTTTGGCGAGCAGGTTGCGGGCGTAGTGGACCCGGCATCGCTGCCAGCTGGCGCCTGAGAAGCATTTACGGATCGATTTCTTCAGGCCGGCATGAGCGTCAGAGATCACCAGGCGGACCCCGGCAAGGCCTCTTTGTTTCAGTGAGCGCAGGAACCGGGTCCAGAACGTCTCATCCTCACTGTCACCAATATCGACGCCCAAGACTTCCCTGGTGCCGTTCGCACCAATTCCGGTGGCGATCACTACCGCCCTGGATACGACTTGGCCCAGGGCGTCGTCGCGGACATGGATGTAGGTGGCGTCGAGGTACACGTACGGAAACTCAATATGACCCAGAGTGCGTCCGCGGAACGCTTCCACTCGTTCGTCGAGACCCTCGCAGATCCGCGACACCTCGGACTTGGAGATGCCGGTGTCGATCCCCAACGCGTTAACCAGGTTGTCGACCGATCTGGTGGATACGCCGTTGACGTAGGCCTCCATCACCACCGCATACAACGCCTGATCGATACGCCGGCGCGGTTCAAGGATCTCGGGGAAGAACGACCCCCGACGTAGTTTCGGGATCCCCAAATGCAGATCACCCGCCTTGGTCGAAAGGACCTTTGGGCGGTGACCGTTGCGATGGGTCACCCGTGTTGGGTCGCGTTCCCACAGCCCGGCACCAATTGCTTCGGTGGCTTCGGCCTCGATCAACTGCTGCAACGCCCACTGGGCAAGCTCACGGACAAGATCGGTTCCGTCCCCAACGCGGATGATCGGACCTGCGGCGCGCAGCCGAGAGTGCGACGTCTCACGTGTTGGATTGTGTATCGACAGCGCAGCGCGCCACGACCAGTCAGCGATCCTCCTTGACTGCGGGCCCGCCCCACCGCCGACTACGAACACGGTGACAAAGATGTCGACTGATGAGCAACATCACGGCCTGCCGACGTCACCGACTACGACATCAGCCACCTATCAGGTGATCTCATCGCTCTGCTCGATCACTACGGATACCAAGACGCCACCTTCGTCGGACACGACTGGGGCGCAATGGTCGTCTGGGGACTCACCTTGCTACATCCACAACGCGTGAAGCAGTTGATCAACCTGAGCTTGCCGTACCAAGAACGCGGCGAACAACCCTGGATCGATGTCATGGCAGCAATCTTTGGAGGCGACTTCTACTTCGTCCACTTCAATCGACAACCCGGCGTCGCCGACGCCGTGCTCGACGAGAATACCCACCAGTTCCTGTCAAACCTGTACCGCAAGAACGTACCCGCCGCGCCGCCTGCGCCCGGGATGACCATGATCAATCTCGCCACAGCAGAAACACCACTCGGCGACCCAGTGATGGACGACAGCGATCTAGCGGTATCCGTCTCAGCCTTCGAATCAACAGGTTTCACGGCCAGCATCAACTGGTACAGAAACATGGACCGAAACTGACACCTGCTCGCAGACGCAGACCCAATCATCCGCCAACCCACCCTCATGATCTACGGCGAACAAGACCCAATCGCCCGGTCAGACAATCTGACAACATTCGTGCCCAACGCCGACGGCGTCAACCTCGCCTGCGGCCATTGGATCCAAGAAGAACTGCCTGAAGAAACAACCCATACGATCTTGAGCTGGCTTCAACAGCGGGACGCCTAGTAGAACTTGATTCTCGCCCAATGCTCGACAAATCTGCACCATTTCAACGATGTCAGCGTCGCTACTTCACAGGGTTTTGCACGGATAATGGGAAGTATCCGTGTTGTGGGCCTCGAGATTCCGCACAGCTACCAAACCTCAGTGGTACCAAACTCCGGTCATAGTCAGATGTCTGACGCCGGCTGAGGCTACGTGTGCTCAAGCGGTAGCTACGGCCTCGAGTCGCTCGAGCGTCTTCTGCATGTTGGGTAGATGTTTCTTGGGATAGCCCGCAAGCTCGATGGCCTTGGGTACGAGAGCGGTGGACCAGTCGAACGTTTCGGTGACCATGGTGCCGCCATCGACTTCTTCGAGTTCGTAGCGCCAGCGGTGTTTGCCGAAGTGCGCCCACGCCAGCAGCTTGTTCTCTTCGTACTCGACAACGGTGCTACGCATGTCGTAGGGGACGAAGATCTTCATTTTCATGCCGAACTTGGAGCCCAACTGGAGCCGTTTGGGGGTCTCATCTTTTGTTCCTCGCACGGTGCCGGATCCGTCGATCTCGGCGTGTCGTGACGGGTCGGCCAGGATGGAGAAGATGACATGTGCGGGGGCATCGATAAGTCGTGATGCCGAAACGCTCTGTTCTTTTGCCATGGTTCCTACTTTTTTAGAATGCGGCGCAGTGCCGGTTCGAGTTCGGGGTCTTCGAATATAAAGCCAGCGCTGGTGAGAATAGCGGGCATGCCTTTCTGGCTGGCCAGAATCAGTTCCTCGACGAGCTCACTGCCAAAGAGCAGTTTGGGGCCGAAGAGCGGCACCGGGATCAACGTGGGCCGATTGAGCACACCACCCAGTGCCTTGGTGAACTGCAGGTTGGTGACCGGGTTGGGCGCACAGAGATTCACGGGGCCGCTCATGTCACTGTTGTTGATCAGAAATTCGATGGCGCGAACCTCGTCGGCCAATGAGATCCAGCTCAGCCATTGCGTGCCGGGGCCGAATCGGCCGCCGAGGCCGAGTTTGAAGAGCAGTAGCTGTTTCCCGAGGGTGCCTCCCTTGTCGCTCAAGACGACGCCGGTGCGAGCAAAGGTGGTGCGGATTCCGGCATCGGCGGCTGCCGCGGCGGCTGCTTCCCAATGGATGACCACGTCGGCCAAGAATCCCGAGCCGGCCGGAGCCGTCTCGGTGAGCACCGTGTCACCTTGGCTGCCGTAGTAGCCGATACCGCTACCGCTGACGAGTACCGAGGGCTTCTTTGTCAGACCTGCGAGCGCGCCGGCCAGTAGCGCGGTGCCCTTGGTGCGACTTTCGAGGATGACGCGCTTGCGGTCGTCGCTCCACCTCTTGTCGGCGATACCGGCGCCGGCAAGATGCACGACGGCATCGCAGCCTTCGAGGCTGTCAGCATCGATGGTGCCACCGGCCGGGTCCCAGGTGATCTCATCGGCTCCCGGCTTGACCGCCCGGCGCACGAGCGCAATCGGACGGTGTCCCTGGCTGGTTAGGGATTTGGTGAGTGCCGTGCCGATGAGGCCAGACGCTCCGGAAATGACAATGTCCATTCCAACATGCTTTCAGATGCCGCACACGCATGAGGTGTTGATCCGCAATCCCTCTACCCAAAGAGCAGCAAAGGCACCAAAGCAGTGCTCAAGTTCGGCGTGGAGGCGATCTGGGTCTGCGTGGCCATGAACGTTCCGCCCGAAGGGCAATCACCGGCGGGGCCTGCGTGGCCTTGAACGCCTCGCCTGGATGGCAATCACCGGGCAATCAAAGGCCGAGTCGTAGGCTGAGGTCGCTGCGGAAGCGCTTGTCGGGGTCGATCTTTGCTCGGATGGCTTTGAATTCGTTGAGGCGGGGGTACATCTGCTCGAAGTGGTGGCGGTGTAGGCGGGCGTCTTTGGCGAGATAGATACGGCCGCCGGCGTCGGCGACGATCTGGTCGAGCGGTGTGAGACCGGCGAGGGTCTTCGGGGATGCGGGCAGGTCGACTGCCAGCGTCCATCCCGGGGCGGGGAAGGATAGCGGCGACGGGTTGCCGGGTCCGAAACGTTTGAGCACGGTGAAGTACGAGGGGAGTCGGCCGAGCTGTTCGACGAGCTCGTAGAGCTGGTTGGTGGCGGTATCGGGGATGACGCATTGCCATTGCACGAATCCGGTTCGGCCGTAGACCCGGTTCCAGTCGGTGATGGCGTCGAGAGGGTGGAAGAATGCGGTGATGGATTCGCCGGTCACGGTGAGTTCTGCTGGCGCCTTTCGCCACCACAATTCGTTGAAGGCTTTCACGCCGGGTGTGACTGCAATCCGTGGCAGCGGGATCGGGGGTAGGCCAACGCTTGGTGTGGGCGGGCGGGGGTGGGACCCTGCAGCCGTGCGACGCCCGAATTCGGCGAGTTGCGATGGCGTGGCGAAAGAGCCTTGCGTCAGGACCGAGCGGGCGTTGCCGAGCAGGTCGACCCACGCCACCGAGAAGTCATGCTGGTCATCGCTACGCCGCATCTCTTCGAGCAGATGGTCGAGCTCGGACAACCGCTGTGTGCTGACAGCAACGATCGACGTGGGAATGTTGGCGAGTTCGATGTCGGCGTCGATGATGATGCCGGTCAGGCCCATGCCACCGACGGTCGCCCAGAACAGTTCGGCGTCGTCGGTGGGGGACAGGGTGACGATCACATTGCTGGCCAGGCGCATGCGCATGCGCAGAACGTGCTGCCCGAAGCTGCCGTCGACATGGTGGTTCTTGCCGTGGATGTCGCCTGCGATGGCGCCACCTACGGTCACGCGCCGGGTGCCGGGTGTGACCGGAACGAACCATCCTTTCGGTGTGAACTGATCGATCAACTGGCCGATGCTGACTCCGGCGTCGGCTCGCACGATCCCTGCGTGGGGGTCGACCCAGCGAACCCGATCGCACTCGGTCGTGACGACCGCGGTACCGCCGTCTCGTTGGGCGGCGTCGCCATAACTACGCCCTAGACCCCGGGCGACGAGATCGCTGCTCGGGAGGTCGGTCTCGGCCAGTTCGTCAGCGGTAGCGGGTCGCACCACCTGCGAGGTGGTACCGCGATAACGACCCCAGCCTTCGAGGCGCTCGTGTTGGCCGTGACTGGTCATAGGTAGAGGCCGATCGCGTACAGGATGACCCAGGAAGCGCTGGCAATCAGCATCAGCGGGTCGCGCACAATCAGCGATTCGGGTGTTTCACCGGCGCCTCGCCATGACAGAATCAGGTAGCGGCCGATGGCGAGCGCGAACGGCACAACGGTCAGGCGCAGCAAGATCGAGTCGCTGGAGTCTGGTGCCTGGTTGTTGGCTTCGGCCGCAGCCCACGTTGCGTAACCGCCCACGGCCAACCCGGCGGCGACGGTGGCTACCAGCTGTAGTTGCTTGCGTTGGTAGCCGGCCAGGACTTTGCGGCTGGCCGAACGTCCACCCAGTGCAAGTAGCTCGCCCAGGCGCTTGCCGGAGATGACGAGCAGCGCGCCAGCCGACACCACCAGCAGGAACCAGCCGCTGATAGGCGTGTCGGTTGCCGCACCGCCGGCGACTGCTCGCAGCAAGAATCCGCCGCTGATGGCCACCAGTTCGATCCATGGGATTCGTTTGAGGAAGGTGCTGTAGGTCAGGCTGATTGCGGCGTAGCCGGCAAGGGTGAGTACGAAGTTCCAGCCCAGCACGAGGCTGAGCAGTGCCGCTGGCACGCCCAGCATGGCCATGACCTGTAGCGCGCGCTGGGTACTGACTTCGCCGCTGGCGATCGGTCGGTACTTCTTGCTCGGGTGCGCCCGGTCGGCGTCTACATCCAACATGTCGTTCACGACATAGCCAAGCGATGACACTGCGCTGAAGAGCACGAATGCCAGCACGGTCGTGGCCACGATGTCGGGTTCGTCCAACCGCCCCGCTGCGCCGGGAGCGGCAAACACCAACAGATTCTTGGCGTACTGCTGAGGGCGCAGGAGGCGCAGGAGTGGCGGCACAGCAGTGAGAATTCAGCGTTTGGAGATCTGGCGCCACACGGCGCCCGGCAGGTTCTTGAGCACCAGGCCAACCGGCGCCAGCACCGCAGGACTGTGAATGATGGCTCGACCTTTTCTGAGTCCCTCGACCATGTTGGTGGCGACCTCGTCGGGGGTGGTGGCGAACGGGGCCGGATCCAGTCCTGTGGTCATGCGACTGTGCACGAATCCGGGACGCACGACCACGACCTCGACGCCTACCTGCTTGGCTGGTGCGGCCAACTCGCGAGCGAAGGCATCGATACCGGACTTGGCGCTGCCGTACACGATGTTGCCGATGCGGGGTCGCACCGCAGCTATCGAGGAAAACACGATCAGTCGAGCGTGGGGTTCGCCACGCAAGATCGACAGCGATGCCAGGCAACTCGACACTGCGCCACCGAAGTTCACCTGTGCGAGTTCGGCCATGGCTGCCGGGTCGGCGTCGATCGTGAACTCGTCGCCGAGCTGGCCGAATGCAACCACCACGGCGTCGAATGGTCCGTGCTCGCGGTTGATCTCGGCGAGGCGGGGGCCGTGGCTGACACTGTCTGCTCCGTCAAAGTCGGTGACCGCGACCGCGAGGCCTGCGTGGCCCGTGGCCAGCTTTTGGGCCGCTTCGTCGCGAGAACCACCGGCGCGGCCAGCCAATACAACGAGTTCCAGCTCTCGGGGCGCATCGTGAGCGAGCTTGGAAACAAAGGCGACAGCGATGTCGCTTCCACCGCCCAGGATTAGGAGTCGTTTGATCATGTGTCTTGGCATCGAGGCTCTAGGCTGACGCCTATGAGTACCCGTATGCTCATCTTTCTCTCTTTGCTGTGTGGCATCGCCATTCTGGTTGCGTTCGCAGTTCAGGTCACCCTGAGCTGACGTACTTTTCAGCTGGCTAGGCTGTTGCGTATATGGCTCATCATGATCTCATTGTCATTGGCGGTGGACCGGCAGGATACGCCGCTGCACTCTACGGAGCAGGGGCAGGCCTCGATGTTGGCCTGATCGAACGGCACAAGCTCGGTGGTACTTGCCTGAACGTCGGCTGCATCCCTGCCAAGGAATTGCTCGAAACTGCGGCCGTGTTCCGAACGATCGGTCATGCCGAGCAATTCGGTATCACCACTTCGGCGCCGGTCATCGACTTCGCGAAGAGTCAGGTGCGTAAGCAGTCGATCATCGACACGCTCGTCGGCGGCCTCGGTTCGCTGCTGAAGGGCCGCAAAGTCACGGTGTACGACGGCAACGGTGCACTGCAATCGGATCGGTCCGTGCAGGTGCGCGGCGGTTCTTCCGGCGACGTCGACCTGACCGCAGACCATGTCATGCTCGCCACCGGCAGCGCACCGCGCACTCTGCCCGGTTTCGAAATCGACGGCACACTCGTCATGACAAGCGATGAATTCTTGTCGCTCGATCGTGTGCCCGAGTCGGCCGCCATCATCGGCGGGGGCGCTATCGGCTGCGAGTTCGCATCGATGCTGAGTGACCTGGGTACCCAGGTCACGGTCATCGAATACATGGATCGCCTGATCGCCGGCGCCGACGCCGATCTGAGCAAGGTCGTCGAACGGTCGTTCAAGAAGCGCGGCATGAAGGTACAGGCCGGTGTCGGCGTGACCGGTCATGAACCGCTGCCAGGCGGTGGTACTCGTGTCATGTTCGGCGAAGGCGAGACCGTCGATGTCGAGATCGTGGTGATGAGCGTGGGTCGAGGCCCGGTCACCCATGGGCTCGGTCTGGCCGCCACCAATGTGCAGGTCGACGATCGAGGTTTCGTCGTAGTCGACGAGAACCTGCGAACCGGCGAAGCCAACGTCTTCGCCGCTGGCGACGTGATCGACACCGCCCAACTTGCGCACATCGGTTTCGCCGAAGGGATGCAGGTCATCAAGCAGATCCTGGGTGAACCAGCAGCTCCGATCGACTACACCACCGTGCCTTGGTGTATCTACTCACATCCCGAGGTCGCGTTTGCCGGCATGACCGAAGCACAGGCCACCGACGCTGGTTACGACATCGTGGTCGACAAGCACCGATTCGCCGGCAATGGCCGAGCCATGATCGTGGGCGAGACCGAGGGCTTGGTGAAAATCATCGCCGAAAAGAACGCGGCTGGTCATGGTGGCCGCATTCTTGGTGTACACATGGTCGGCCCGTGGGTCACCGAGCAGCTGGGTCAGGGCTATCTGGCCGTCAACTGGGAAGCCACCGTCGACGAGATCGCCGCCTTCATCCAGCCGCACCCCACGATCAGCGAAACATTCGGTGAGACCATCATGGCCCTCACCGGTCGCAGCCTTCACTAGCACGCTCGTCCCCCCCCAGCCACACTCCTTTTACACACAGAGAGATCGAAATCATGGCAGATGTAACGATGCCCCAACTCGGTGAAACCGTCACCGAAGGCACCATCACCCGCTGGTTCAAGCAGCCTGGTGAAATGGTGGCGCTCGACGAAGTCTTGTTCGAGGTGTCGACCGACAAGGTGGACAGCGAGGTGCCTTCTCCGGTGGCGGGCACGCTGACCGAGATCATTGTTCCCGAAGGTGACACGGTCGACGTCGGCGTCGTGCTGGCCGTCATCGGCGACGGCGACGGCGCACCCGCAGGCGCCCCGGCCGCACCTGCAGCCGAAGAACCTGAACCAGCGCCCGCGCCAGCCGCACCTGCAGCCGAGCCGGCCCCTGAACCAGCGCCCGCGCCAGCCGCACTTGCAGCCGAAGAACCTGAACCAGCGCCCGCGCCGGCAGCACCTGCAGCCGAAGAACCTGAACCAGCGCCCGCGCCAGCCGCTGAGCCCGCGCCCGCTGCGCAGCCTGCTTCGACTACCGCTGGTGTGTTGTTGTCGCCGGTGGTGCGCCGCCTGATCTCCGAGAACAATCTCGACGTCGGCGCCATCAGTGGTACCGGCGTCGGTGGACGCATCACTCGAGCCGACGTCGAATCGGCCATGGCCAGCGGCGGCGCCGCAGCCGCACCAGCCCCTGCGCCCGCGCCGACCCCGACCCCAGCTCCTGCTTCGGCTGCTCCTGCCGCCGCGCCTGCTTCTGCACCGCCTGAGCAACTCACCGCTGTGGTTGCGCCCCTCCCGGTGCATGCTCGCGACACCATCGTGCCGCTCAACCGCATTCGCAAGACCACCGCCGAGTACATGGTGCAGTCCAAGCAGGTCTCGCCCCACGTGCTCACCGCAATCGAAGTCGACTTCGAGAACGTCGAACGAGTGCGCCAGGCCAACAAGGCCGAGTTCAAGTCACACGAAGGCTTCAGCCTGACCTACCTGCCGTTCATCAGCCGGGCCCTGGTCGATGCACTGGTGGACTTCCCGCACATGAACGCGTCGATGGGCGACGGCGAACTCATCGTGCATGGCGCCGTCAACTTGGCGATCGCGGTAGACCTGAACTTCGAGGGGCTATTGGCTCCGGTCATTCGCAACGCCGATGGCATGCGCATGCGAGCCATTGCTCGCAACGTGGTCGACCTGGCAACACGAGCTCGGGCCAAGAAGCTCACGGCCGATGAGATCACCGGCGGCACGTTCACGATCACCAACCCTGGTCAATACGGCACGATGATGCAGTTTCCGATCATCAACCAGCCTCAGGTGGCGATCCTCTCGACCGACGGCATCAGCCGCAAGCCCGTCGTGGTCAAAGACGAATTCGGCAACGAAACCGTGGGTATCCACTCGGTGGGTGTGCTGGCCCTGGCATGGGACCATCGAGCATTCGACGGCGCCTACGCAGCCGCATTCCTCGACCGGCTCCGCACGATCATCGAGACCAAGGACTGGGAAGCAGAACTGCAGTAGTGCCTGATCGCCGCCAACCTCTTCACGTACGCTGGCTTGGACGAGTCGCGTACGACGAGGCATACGCATTGCAACAGCAGTTGCAGCGTGGTGATCGAAATCATTTGCTCCTGCTCGAACACCCGGCGGTGTTCACCCTGGGCCGCAGCGCAAACCCGGCGCACATCCTGGTGGATCCCAACGACGTCGGTGCCATCGTGCGCGACGTCGATCGTGGTGGCGACGTGACCGTGCACGCCCCCGGCCAGCTCGTGGGGTATCCGGTGCTCACGGTGCCGGGTCGAAGTGGCTTGGCCGACACGGCCAAGTTCGTCGAGTCCCTCGAAGAGCTTCTGATCGGTGCGCTCGGCGACCTGGGCATTGCTGGCGCATCTCGGTATCCCGGGTACACCGGCGTGTGGCTCGATGCCGACGGCCCGAACCCACGCAAGATCGCTGCTATCGGCGTTCGCATCAAACGCAACCGCTCGCTTCACGGCTTCGCGCTGAACGTCGACATCGATCACGCTTGGTTCGATCGGCTGGTGCCGTGCGGTATCGCCGACAAGGCAGTCACATCGCTGCGAGCCGAGGGCAGCTCCGCCACGATGCGTGAGGTCGTCGATGCCATCACCAACCGTGCTCGTGGACGTTGGGACACCCAGGGGATAGACCGCGCCGACGTGGCCTGGCGTCATGTTCCTGAAGATCTCAGCGCGTTCTCTCGTGGTGAAGGTCCCGGCGACACACCGCGCCTCGAGCAGCCATCACCAGCAGAGCCCACGGGCACGCCGGTCCGCTTGCTGGGCAGACTCGCAGCGGCAGGCGTCGATCAGAGCCTCGAAGTCACCGCACCCAAACCCGAATGGATGCGGGTCAAAGCCAATATGGGACCCGAGTACACCCGACTCAAGGGCATCATGCGTGATCTCGAACTGGTCACGGTGTGCGAAGAAGCAGGATGCCCCAACATCTTCGAATGCTGGAACGATGGCACTGCCACGTTCATGATCAATGGCGAACGCTGTACCCGAGCCTGCGGGTTCTGCCTGGTCGACACCCGAAAGCCAGAACCACTCGACGACGACGAACCACGTCGGGTGGCCGAGGCGGTCGAAAAGCTCGGCCTCGAATACGCCGTGATCACCACGGTGGCCCGAGATGATCTGGCCGACGACGGAGCCAGTGGCTTCACCCACACCGTTGCCGCGATTCGCGACCGGGTGCCCCACTGCAAGGTCGAGTTGCTGATCAGCGACTGCAAGGGACACCAAACTTCGCTCGACGAAATTTTTGCCACCCGCCCCGAAGTCCTCAACCACAACATCGAGTCGGTCGCGCGACTGCAGCGGGCCGTTCGCCCATCAGCTGGTTATGCCCGGTCACTTGCGGTGCTGGCCCAGGCCTCTGCCGCCGGGCTGACAACCAAGTCGTCGATCATCGTTGGAATGGGGGAGACCTTCGACGAGGTGGTGGGCACCCTCGCCGACCTTGCAGGTATCGGCGTCAACATCGTGACCATTGGTCAGTACCTTCGCCCGACCACGAACCATCTGCCGATTCACCGGTGGTGGACGCCCGAAGAATTCGCCGAACTCAAGCGTGTTGGCGAGGCCATGGGTATCGACCATGTCGAGTCGTCGCCGCTCACCCGCAGCAGCTATCACGCACGCCAGGCCGAGGCCGCTGCCACCTGATCGGAGCCGCCCGATGTCCCCACATATCAGCTACCACCCGCTCGGGACCGCCACGATTCGCCGGTACGTGAGCTACATGTCCTCGCAGGATCCTGCGGGTCTGGCCGGCGTGCACTACGACGGTGCCGAAGCCCACGACCGTTTTCGTTCCGCCTTCGTGGAGATGGCAGGTGCGGCCCCCACTCTGTCGGGGGTGTTCGACACCTGTCACGGCCTGAACCTGGCCATCACGCAGGGCTTCTTCGGCCGATTCCACTATGTGCACCAGGCGCGCCTTTCGGCAATGAGCGCGCTGCTTCAGCCGTACTGTCACACCTGGCAAGGACTGCTGCCGACTTGGCCGGCAACCGACTCTGCCGTCAACCAACTGGGCGACGTGCCTTCGAGTGGCGTGTTCATCGCGGCCGAACAGCTAGCGCAATTCATGAATGACGCCCACCACGAGCCGCAGCTGAGGGCGGCGCTGGCTCAGGAATTCCCGGGTGAGAAGCTGCAGGTGCTGTGGCTGGCGCTCACCGACGCCCATGAGTCCGGGTTCGGGCTGCTCGAGGCCAGTGGCGTGTTCGAACCCGACCCCAACGACATCGTGCGGTCTCGATGTCGCACTAACCAGACGAACTGTGATCCGGCTGGCCTGCGGCTGTTCCTGGCGCGACCGCCAGCGCCTTCTGCTGCCGAGCCTGCGCCACCGGCGGACCATGTTGCAGAGTTTCCGCCGCCTCCACCGGATGCTGTTGCTGCTGAGCTGCCGCCTCCACCGCCACCGTCGGATGCTGTTGCTGCTGAGCTGCCGCCTCCGCCACCACCGCCACCGCCTCCGCCACCGCCACCGCGTCCGTCGGATGCTGCTGCTGAGCTTCCACCGCCGCCGCCAGCGCCGACCGAGCCTGCGGGGTCAATGCCGGATCCTGCTCCCGCTGCTGGCACTGCTGATGTCCAGTGCAAGATGTCAGGTGCCCCGAGCCTGGGTCAGCGAATGCGGGAGCGAGCGGACGATCTCGATCCGCCCTCTGACGCTTAGAAGACGGTCAGCGTAGGCGGTCGAAAGCGTCGAGGATCTCGGCGGTCGAACGGCGAGCCCCGGTCTGCAGATACTCCATGGCGTTCAATGATGCCGTGTGCGCATCAAGGCTGGAACCCGCGACACAGTCCTCGACCACACGACAGAAGTAGTCGTGCTGATGGGCATCGACGAAGGTGTAGTGCACACAGACGTCGGTATGACCGCCGATCAAGATGAGCGTGTCGGCCTTCAATCCCTTGAGCAGAATCTCGAACTCGGTGCCAAAGAAACACGAGTAGCGGCGTTTGCGAATGAAGTAATCGTCGTCGCGCATGCCGACCGCAGGCGACACCGCCGTGCCCGGGTCGCCCTCGAGCAGATGGATGCCCTCGGCCCCGTCGAGCTCGCGACCGAAGTCGATCAGATCTCGCCGGTGGGCCTCCTGGAAGAACACCACCGGCACTCCACAGGATCGGGCCTTGTCGATCAATCCGGGAGCGTTCGTCATCGCCGCGTCGTAGCCCGGCATCAACGGGATGCCCGATTCGTCGCCGCTCGTGGTCTCGCCGCCCTGGATATCGATCACGACCAGAACAGGATTGCCTTCGATGAGCTCACGTTCCATGGTCGAAGTGTGCCTCAGCCCGAGGCAAGCGGTGCAACAACTGCTTCGAGAGCTGTGATGAGGTCGGCGGGGGACAGGCCGATGTCGAGTCCTCTTTGGCCGCCGCTCACATAAATCGTCTCACAGATCTCCGCCGTTTCGTCGATGAAGGTCGGCAACGGACGTTTCTGGCCGAAGGGGCTTATTCCACCCGCCACATAGCCACTCGATCGTTCGGCGTCGACCACTGCGGCCATCTTGGCTCGCTTGGCTCCGGCGGCACGGGCCAGCGCCTTGAGGTCGAGTTGGTGGGTGACGGGCACGATTGCCACCACCAGTGGGCCTCGGTCATGGTCGAGACGTGCCATCAGGGTTTTGAACACCAGATCCGGCTCGAGGCCGAGTTTCTCGGCCGCCTCGAGCCCGAACGAATCGGCTGCACGATCATGCTCGTAGGGGTGGACTCGATAGCCGATGCCGTGTGCTTCCAGGAACACTGTGGCCGGAGTTTGCACGGCCCAAAACTATCGCGTTTCTGTGTTTTGCCGCTCGCCTCGCGGCGACGTTGGTCGGGCAACTTATGGGAACCGCAGACGCATAGAGCTCAGACAGTCGCAGAGCAGTTGCGAAGCCTTGCCGGGTCCGGCACAGCCCGGCGACAGGGCAGGGTCGCTACCATCACCTAGTGATTGCACGTCAACCGGGTCGTAGGCCAGTGTGATTGAAGTACATGGCGCCACGGTGCTGCTCATGTGGGCAACCGGTGGATTCTTCTTTCTCTGGGTGACAACTCGAGAACGCCTGGTCGGGATCGGCTACGGCTGGACCATGCGCATCACCTTTATCGGTATCGCCGGGCTGGCAGTGGCCACCGGCTTTGCATCGGGGGTGTACTGGCCGCGAGAAATTCTCGGTTTGGCGGCGATTGGGGGCTCGCTGTTTGCACTCGGTGAGTCGTGGTTCCGGCGGGGTGCAGGTGTGGCCGGCCAACGAGATGTCGTAGAGCGCCGCAGTCAGCGTGTCGCCGCTATGACGGGTATCGACAAGGACGAGCAACGCTTCGATGCCGACGCACCCGAGTTTCGGCCTGCGCTCGATCTGCTCGCCCCCGCTTTTGGTGTCATCGCAATCGTGTTCGGCGCCATCCACGCCGACGGTCCCGCGTGGCTTTCCGTTCTGCGCGTGCTCGCCGGAGCTGCTTTCCTCGGTGCCGTCAGTGACGCCATGCTTCTCGGGCACTGGTATCTGGTGCAGCCGGGGCTGGCCCGGTCGCCCATTCTCGACCTGGTTCGCTACACCATGTATGCGTGGGTTCCGCATGTGATCGTTTTCATGTTGCCAATCGGCATGTGGTCGGTACTGAACGGGTCGATCGACGATGGCTACGGCGGCATGCTGGGCTGGTTCTGGGCAGCAAGCACGATCGCGACCATCGTGCTCGTCTTCGTCACCCGTGCGGCCCTGAAAGAGCGCCAGTACGCCGCGGTGATGGCGGCAACGGGGCTGATGTATCTGGCGATTCTGACGGCTTTCGGCCAAGACGTCGTGGCCCGAATCTTGTTGGATCGCTGATTCCCCGCCATACTGCAATCAGCGCTTGACAGCAGCAACACCAGAAACAGACCGAACCCAAGGACTGCGATCCTTACGAGATGAGGGACCAACATGCCTCGAGCAATATGGAGCGGTGCAATCAGCTTCGGGCTGATCACTGTGCCCGTGCGGCTATACAGCGCCGTGTCTCGCAAGTCGGTGCGGTTCAATCAGCTCGACCAGCGCACCGGTAGCCGAATCAAACGCAAATGGGTTTCTGCGCTCGATGGCGAAGAAGTTCCCAACGACGAGCTCGTGCGGGGCTACGAGATCACGAGCGGTAACTATGTGACCGTCAGCGATGAAGAACTCCGGTCGCTCGATCCCGAAGCATCACGCAGCATCGACATTGTCGAGTTCGTCGATCTCGCCGACGTCGACCCGTTGGCCTACGACAACGCCTACTATCTCGAGCCCGACGAACTTGCCGTCAAGGCATACAAGGTGCTGCTGATGGCCTTGGAGCAGGCGGGAAAGGTCGCCGTTGCTCGCATCGTCATGCGTCAGAAGGAATACCTGGCGGTCATCCGCCCGACCGAAAACGCATTGGTTCTGTCCACATTGGTCTACGCCGACGAGATAAATCCGGTCGAAGGCATCGAGGGGTTGGAGAAGGTTGCCACCATCGAGGTGACCGACGCCGAGATCTCGATGGCCGAGACGCTCATTGGTGCCCTCGAAGCCGACTATGAGCCCGAGAAGTACACCGACGGATATCGAGAGCGTGTGCTCGAACTCATCCAGAAAAAGTCCGATGGCGAAGAGATCCTGATCTCCGAAGACACTCCGGCAGCATCGTCGTCTGAGGTCGTCGACCTGATGGCTGCGCTCGAAGCCAGTGTGGCGGCCGCAAAGGAAGCTCGGGGCCGCCATCCCTCGGCGACCGACAAGAAGAAGTCGGCGGCCAAGAAAAAAGCCACCAAGAAGTCGGCGGCCAAGAAGAAGGCCAGCTGACCAGCCAATCGGTCTGGTCTCTCCCCCATGGCGCCCAGTGAAGTGATGGTCGAGGTGGGCTCTCGCACGCTCAAGCTCACCAACCTGGAAAAGGTGCTGTATCCCCAGACGGGATTCACCAAAGCAAGCGTGATCGACTACTACGTGCGCATCGCCCCGATCATGCTCGCCCATATTGGCGACCGTGGTATCACCATGCGGCGCTTTCCCGATGGGGTCGATGCCGAGTCGTTCTTCAACAAACGTTGTCCGGACTGGCGACCGGACTGGCTCACTGCGGCCCGGGGCCCGGGCGAGAGCGACGGCCCGATCGACTACTGCCAGCTCGACGAGGTGGCATCGATTGCGTGGGCGGCCAACCTCGCTGCATTGGAGATCCATGGGCCCATGGCACGAGCTGGCGACATGGAGACACCGACCATGCTCGTATACGACCTGGACCCGGGCGAGGGGACCGGCATGACCGAATGTTGTCAGGTCGCGCAGCTGCTGGCAGAAGTGCTCGACGCCGTTGGTTTGCAGGCGTGGCCCAAGACATCGGGCTCCAAAGGCCTGCAGTTGTACGTGCCGCTGAACACGCCCCATACCCACCAGCACACGAGCGCCTTTGCCAAGGCCACCGGCCAGCTGCTCGAGCGTGACCGACCCGATCAGATCACCACGACCATGGGCGCAAGCAGACGGGTCGGCAAGGTGTTGATCGACTGGAGTCAGAACAGCCGCCACAAGACGACCATCGCGCCCTACTCGTTGCGCGCTCGGCCCACACCGACCGCCTCGACGCCGGTCACGTGGTCCGAGGTCGACGAAGGCGCCACTGGTACTCCTCTGGTATTCGAAGCAGACCATGTGCTCGAGCGAGTCGAGGCACACGGTGATCTCTTCGCTCCAACGGTGAGCACGCAGCAAACCCTGCCAGGAGCTTCCACAGATAGCTGAGGACTTCCGACTCGAGAGCAAGCCGCACCGTGGCGGCGACCTGTGAGCGGCTGTCTGAGCTTTGTGCGTCTGCAGTCCCGGGTGAAACATCGGAGGCGCTAGCGTCTGAAGCATGTCAACAGCGCCCGTCATCAAGCTCGCTCGCAAGGTTCCGGCCTCGGCTGAAATCCACGGCCTTCCGCTCACCACCGACCAGGTCAAGAACGAAGACGGCTCTCTACCGTGGAAACAGATCACCGCTCAGGGTTTCACCGGTGGTCTCGGAGAAAGCGCAATGGTCACGGTGTCTGATTCGGTTCGTTGTTTGGTGGGCATGGGGCCCGGCGACGACGCCGACGAGGCTACATGGCGACGCGTCGGCGTGGTGTTCGCTCGTGCGAGTAAGCGGTGCAAAGCCACCTCGATCGCCGTGACCGGCGTGACCGATATCGAGGCACTCGCCGAAGGGATCGCGCTCGGAAGCTATGGCTATACCGAGTTCAAAAGCGATCCCGCCAAGGTGACGCTGAAAACCGTGTCGCTCGTGGGCACTACGAGCAAGAAGTCCGAAGCGGCTGTCGAGAAGGGCCTGGTGCTGGCCGAGGCAGTCAACCAGGCTCGCGACTGGGTGAACGAGCCGGGCGGGAGCTTGACCCCCGAACGATTCGCGAACGAGGCCAAGCGCATCGCCCGCCAACCCAAACTCACCATCAAGGTGCTCGGCCTGGCCGAGATCAAGAAGGCCAAGCTCGGTGGACTGCTGGGCGTGAATCGCGGCAGTGATCTGCCTGCTCGATTGGTCGAGATGGAATACAAGAGCGGTGTCCGCGGCGCACCCACTATTGCACTGGTGGGCAAGGGCATCACCTTTGACGCCGGCGGCTTGTCGATCAAGCCGACCGCTGGCATGGCAACAATGAAATGCGACATGGGTGGTGCTGCGGCGGTGCTCGGCGCCATGTCGGCACTGCCATCGCTCGGCCCCGGAGCCAACGTCAAGGCATGGGTGCCCATGACCGACAACATGCTGGGTGGCGACGCCACTCGTATGGGCGACGTGCTGACGTTTCGAAACGGCAAGACCGCCGAGATCCTGAACACCGACGCCGAGGGCCGTTTGGTCCTGGCCGATGGGCTGTCTCTCGCCAGCGAGGCCAAGCCCGACGCCATCATCGACCTGGCAACACTCACCGGTGCTGCCATGGTCAGCTTGGGCAAGGACTACTCGGCGCTGATGTCGAACAATGATGATCTCGCTGCCCAGGTCGAGGCCGCGGCCGACGATGCCGGCGAGCTCACCTGGCGCCTGCCGCTGCCGTCGCGCTATCGCAAGTTGCTCGACTCTCCGATAGCCGACATGAAGAACGTGGGCGGTCCCTATGCCGGGTCGATCACTGCGGCGCTCTTCTTGCAAGAGTTCGTAGCCGATGGCATTCCCTGGGCTCACCTGGACATCGCCGGTCCGGCATTCACGGATTCGGTGCAAGAGACCGGGCCCAAGGGCGGCACGGGATACGGCGTTCGAACACTCATCTCGCTGATCTCGAACTTCACCAAGCCCGAGTAAGGGGCCTGGCTGCGGATTCGGTGCGGGTTCTGGCGTTCGAACACTCATCTCGCTGATCTCGAACTTCACCAAGCCCGAGTAAGGGGCCTGCGCCGACGACGTTGGGCTTCCCGATCCTCGGCCGTCGACGCAGGCAAATCTTGAGCCGTCTCAGGGCAGATAACTCGAATCGGTCAGCGCCCACTGCACCGCGTGCCACGCAATACTCGGATGGAAATGCCACTGATGTAGTTGACGTTCGGCGTCGTGTTGGGCTTCACCCAAGGCCAACAAGGTGCGGGCCAGATGTGTGGCTCGCACCAGTTCGGTACGGCGCTCGGCTCCATCGTCGTCGGGGTCGATGGTCCAGCTGCCGTGCAGTATCTGCAGCCGGCTTCCAAGGCGTTTTACCTGGCGATGGCTCAGCGGCGGGATGCGCCGGCGCACATACAACACATCGCCTCGCTGTTGCAGCATGTGAAACTTGGCGCAGCGTTGAAGCGTCTTTGCAAAGGCGCCCCGCCGATCTGTTCTTGCTCCCAGTCCGATCTCTCGGCTGAGCACCCCGGCTTCGATCTCGAACCCATCGGGTTCGGCATCGAACTCGTCGGCGAGTCGACGCAACAACAATGTGGTGCTGGGACCAACTACAGGCAGCCAGAAGGTCTCCACGTAGGCCGACCGCGGATCATGACCCTGCTCGTCGCGCTCGGGATCGAGCCAGGCAAGCACACCGAATCGCTGGGGCAAGTCGTGGACCGCTCCCGCGTCCGCCACCCCGCTGTCTTGCACCCCGGTGTCCAGACGCCCGGTGTCCGAATCTTCTGTGTCTTGCACCCCGGTGTCGGGTTCGGCGGTGCCGTGAGCAGGGGGTTTGGCGTCGGGAGTCTGGGAGATGGGTGGAGTGTCGGTGAGTGACATGCGGCGTTCCGTTTCGTTGCGCTTGGTGTTGCTAGGTACGAGGCGGGAAGCCGTGGAACCATCTTTCATGTCTTTTCATTGATTGTCAATACCCAATTTCCCGAAATGGGTGCCATCGCCTCGCAACCCCTAAGGTCACGGTGTGCAAGAGAGCGTGAACGAGGCAGCATTGCGAGCTCGTGCCCTGGTCGAGGCGGCGTCGTCGATTGCGGTGCTGACCGGTGCGGGTATATCGACCGATTCCGGTATTCCTGACTTTCGTGGGCCCCAAGGCGTGTGGACCAAAAACCCTGAGGCAGAGAAGAAGTCACATATCGACACCTACATACACGACCCCGAGCATCGCAAGGCGAATTGGCAGCGGTTGGCGAAACGGCAGGTATGGGCCGAGGTCGACCCCAACGACGGCCACCGTGCGCTATTGGCGCTCGAGCGACAAGCGAAATTGCACACGTTGGTCACGCAGAATGTCGACGGTCTGCATCAGGTAGCCGGATCAAATCCCGAACTCGTCGTCGAAGTGCATGGCACGACTCGACGTGTCAAATGTCTCGACTGTGGCGACGGTGCACCCATGCAAAAGGCGCTCGATCGTGTGCTGGCCGGCGAAGACGATCCACCGTGTAAGACCTGCGGTGGCATTTTGAAGTCGGCCACGATCTCGTTCGGGCAATCGCTCGAAGTCGACTCGCTCGAACGAGCACAGATCGCAGCACAGGAATGCGACCTGTTGATCTGTATCGGCACCAGCCTGGGAGTCTTCCCGGTGGCGAACATGGTGCCGATAGCCAAAAACTTCGATGCAGAGATCATCATCGTGAATGCCGAACCCACCGGTTTCGATGAGTTGGCGTCGGTCCTGGTGGGCGGTTCGATCAGCCAGGTGTTGCCGATAATGCTGCGCTCCAACGAATAGCGCTCACCCGGGCCCTTCGCTCCGTGCGAACAACCACAAGCCGGGGAGGGGCGCAGCGCAGTGTCCCGGGCCGCTGTGCGATGAACATCGGCCCGAGCGGAGCGGTGGAATGCAGATAGCGTTTGGCCATGGCATCGTTTCGTGAGCTGTTGAAGCAAACCAAGGCGCAGATCACCGAGGTCGACACCGAACGGGGCAGCGAACTGGTCGCCGGCGGGGCTCGCTTGCTCGACGTGCGCGAGCCCGACGAATACAGCCAGGGGGCAGTTCCTGATTCGCTACACATTGCTCGCGGTCAGCTCGAATCGAGCATCGAGAACCGAGTGCCCGACAAAGATGCTGCGCTGGTGGTGATGTGTGCGGGAGGCGCTCGATCGGCATTCGCTGCCAAGACGCTCGCCGAACTCGGCTATACCAACGCCGTCTCGATGGACGGTGGCTTCAACAAATGGAAAGACGAAGGCCGCCCCTGGTCGGTGCCGACCACATTGAGCGCTGCGCAACGAAATCGGTACCAACGTCACCTCTTGATCCCCGAGGTAGGCGAAGCCGGCCAGCTCGAACTACTCGATTCGCGGGTGCTCTGTCTGGGGGCGGGCGGACTGGGTTCTCCGGCGGCGCTCTATCTGACGGCGGTCGGCGTGGGCACGCTGGGCATCGTCGACATGGATGTTGTCGATGAATCGAATCTGCAACGCCAGATTCTGCACAACATGGATCGCATTGGTGATCGTAAGGTCGACTCGGCCAAGAAGACGTTGACGGCGCTGAATCCCGACGTGAACGTGGTGACCCACGACGTGCGCCTCGATGCCTCGAACATTGTCGACATCATTTCCGGCTATGACATCGTCGTCGACGGCACCGACAATTTCCCGGTGCGGTACATGCTCAACGATGCGTCGGTGAAGTTGGGGATCCCCGTGGTGCACGGTTCGATCTTTCGTTTCGAGGGTCAGATCACGGTGTTCGACCCTCGTAATGGTCCGACCTACCGAGACATGCTGCCGGAACCGCCGCCGCCTGAACTGGCACCGAGCTGTGCCGAGGCCGGCGTGCTGGGGGTGTTGCCCGGGATCGTTGGTTCGATTCAGGCGCTCGAGGCCATCAAGCTGATTCTCGGTCATGGCGACACCCTGGTGGGCAGGTTGTTGGCCTTCGACGCAGCGGCGATGGAGTTCAACGAGTTCAAATTGAACCCCGATCCCAAGAATGAGTTCACCTACGCCAACCGCGACCGCATAGAGGTGGTCGAGCTCGAAGGCCTCTGCACCGGCGTACTGCAGTAGTTGCTGCGCCAACGACAGAGCCCGGGCGAACGGCAGTTGAGGGGTTGAAACCACCAATGTGTGAGCGAAGCGGACGGTGGTCACCCGCATGAAACCACCAATCTGTGAGCGAAGCGGACGGTGGTCACCCGCATGAAACCACCAATCTGTGAGCGAAGCGGACGGTGGTCACCCGCATGA
>ENA-ORXT01001284-ORXT01001284.1-marine-metagenome-genome-assembly--contig:-NODE-1284-length-34579-cov-16.783694_pt1 | contig 34579 bp, 29 predicted proteins | sample MGYA00237868_ERZ511482 | MGnify/ENA metagenome assembly ERZ511482 | reverse complement strand
GCCGATGGATGGCAGAAGCCCTTTCAACCAACGGCAGCGCGGTTCGGATCGGGCTGAGCTCGCTCGCATCGGGCGAATACCAATTGCAGGCACTAAAGACGAGCCGTGAGTACGAAGACGGTTGGGTCCCGATCACCCGAGCCGACTCCACAACGTCCACCATTGCGCTAGGCGATAGGGTTTTGCGGTTACATCTCGGATCGGCAAACACCTTTGTCGAGATCGGTGAGTCCGAAGCGGACCTTCGCAGTCTCGAACCCACTTTGCAATCGAGTATCGACGAGCGAGTGACCGAACTGGCTCGCACCATCAACAGATATACGTGGATCTAATGGCATTTGGCAAGAAACTGGTATCGCAAGTTCTGGCAAGCGAACCGCTACAGAAGACGGTGGCCCCTGCCCTGGTGAAGTTCAAAGCCAAGGTCCATGCCGCGTCGGCGCCGCGACCCCATCCCGACGAACTGGCCAAGCCGGTGCCAGCGGGACCGGAATGGATGCATGCGATCCACCACCTCCCTGGAATGATCGACGAGCGGCAGGTCACCACATTGTTCGACCTCGCCACGGCCGTCACCGAAGGCGTCATCGTCGAAGTCGGCTCATGGCGGGGCAAGTCCACCAGCGCTCTCGGTCGAGGCTCTCAGCGAGGCCACAGTGTTCCGGTCTATGCGATCGAGCCCCATGAACCCTTCACGGGGATCTTCGGTGGCAACTTCGGTCCGAAGGACCGCAAGGCTTTCTACCAGTCGATGTTGAAGACCGGCTGCTGGGACACGGTACGGCTCGTCAACCTGTCGAGCGAAGCCGTCACGCCCAATTGGCACAAACCCGTCGGGCTGTTGTTCATCGATGGCGACCACACCTACGAGGGCGTGAAGCGAGACTTCGAGTGCTGGGAACCCCACCTGCTCCCCCACGCCCGGGTGGCGTTCGACGACGCCGTGCAACAAGACGGGGGCCCTTTCCGTTTGATCGGTGAACTCGTTGCCTCGGGCCGGTGGCGTGCACTCCAGGAGTTCGGCAAGATGGCTGTTCTCGAACGCACATGAGAGGCGTATGGCGGATACGCAAAGCCCTCGATCGCATCGATCAATTGCTGCCGACTCCGGAACCCGAATTGGTCGAGATCGCTCCCCCGCCGCAGGCCGCCCCCGCTGACCCCCAGCCCGTGGCACCCAAGGGCTTGTGGATGCCCAAGGAGCATCCGTTGGCCTACATCGTGGTGCCCAAGTCGGCATGTACCACGGTCGGCCAGTACCTGTATTACGCCGATCGTGGCTACTACTACCACGACGACGTGCATCGCATGAACTACGGCCTGTACAAGGCCGGGCACACCCAAGAAGCAGTGCGCGACCGCCTTGCCGAAGCTGGCGAGGAGCTGTTCACGTTCAGCTTCACGCGTGATCCCTATGCTCGCTTGGTGTCTGCGTTTCTGGACAAGGTTGCTGATCTCGAGCAGGGCTATCGGCCAGACTTCAAAGATCATCTGTCGTCGGACTGGGGTGTTCAGCTTGCCGGCGGTAGCCAGACGCAGAATTTCAAAAACTTCATCAGGTTCCTTGAACACCAGTATCAGCAGTGGGAACTTTTCCAAGAAAACGAGGTCGCTGGCGGTGTGGACCATCGAGAAGCCTGGGAGAAGGTCGACATCCATTGGCTGCGACAGTCGTGGTACATGCGCCGTGGTCGTCGACACTCCAGCCAGATCGACTTCATCGGCACCGTAGAGACGATGCAAGATGATCTCGAGCAGCTCTCGGTAGATCTGGCACCACCTCACATCCCACCGCTGGCCGAAATGCCAAAGTTCGGGGCTGGTCCTCGTCGCGAGGCACCGCTCGAAGACTATTTCGATGATGCCGAGACCCGCCGAATCGTCTTGAAGTACTTTGCGCCCGACTTTCGGCTGTTTGGTTACAGCAACGAACCGGGCGGGCCACCAGAGGTTCTTGATGGATACGAACGAGCAGCTCGATTTGAGGACGACTTTGCCGACAAGGCCGAAGCTGCAATGGGTAAAGGTGAGCCACTAGACATCGACGACGACGATCGCCCGTCGTGTGCCGTCCCGAACGAACCGGATCCTGACGAGGCCGTAGACCCGAACCTGCGTTAGACCCGGTATCGAGATAGGTCGCCGATCAGTGTGAGCTGGCTGAGCGCCGGATCGGCGAGCAAGTCGCTGAACGCCTGGTTTGCTTGCTCGAGTACCGCTGGCGGTATCGCTGCGTCGTCGGCTGTTGATGGCGCCGGCTGAATCGTGCCCGAGATAATGTTGGCCGACGTGTCGCCGAATTGCTTGTGACCGGTTCGAGCATGTAGCGGATACGTCGCTGGTATGGCTGGCAGGTCGAGAAAGCTGGCGAGCTGGCTGCGGATCGCTGCGTTGTCACGGACGAGCTCGTTGGCGACCATGAACGCTGCACTGTCAATCTGCGATGCGAGCGCAGCGAGATCACCGATCCTGCGTTGGTAATAGAGCAGCGCTCGATCCGGGTTTGCAGCCCAACTGACAGATGAGTCTTGGGAACCGAGTCGGATCAGGCTGGCGAGCGTGTCGGCTGGTGTCCGGACGGCCAGGATGACATGCACATCGGAGCGGTTGCAGATGGCCGGTTCAAGCACGGGCCGCCGATGGAGAAGCTTGTCGAATAACCGAGTCCCAGCGAGGGGTTCGTCGTAAGTGCCTCGCACATCGATCGCCATCCGTAGCAGGTCAAGCTCAGTGCGATAGCTTTGGTGTAACTCGCTATACCCGTCGACCTCATCACACGCAGCCAGGAGATGTCCGAGCAGACTTGAGAACGACCGCATGTGGCTGACCAAGAAGATGAACGAACGCTCTCGCTCGAACAGGTCCCGGTGTGGCTCAGCGAGCGAGTGAAGCATCAGCTGTGGTCGGCATCGTCTGGAGCTTCAGCCTGAGCCTCTTCGTATGCGGCGACGACTTCGTCGACCGGTCCGTCTTGCACGATCTGGCCCTTGTCCATCCAGATCCCCCTGGTACACGTTCGTTGAATTTCTTGCGTACTATGCGAAACGATCAAGATCGTCGCTGCGTTCCCGCGCAGGGTTTTCAGCCTGCGGATACTGCGGCGTTTGAAGTGCAAATCGCCAACGGCGAGTGCTTCGTCAAGTAGCAGGATGCTGGGCCGTTTCACGGTTGCGATCGAGAACTGCAGCCGGGCGCGCATACCGCTGGAATAGGTCTTAAACGGTCGGTTCAAGGCGTCGCCAAGATTGCAGAATTCCGCGACCTTGGGCGTGAAGTGCGCAACTTCTTCTGGGGTGAGCCCAAGGGACAGCAAACCAATTTCTATGTTCTGAGCGCCGGTCAGCTGGGGCATCAGTGTTGCTGCTACGCCGAGCAGCCAGGGTTGATCGCGAACCAGAACCTGGCCCGAGGTAGGGGCACAGATGCCGGCAATAGTGCGTAGCAACGTCGACTTGCCAGCCCCATTGCCGCCGACGAAACCGACGCTCTCGCCCTTGGTCACCGAGAAACTGATGTCGGTGAGGGCAGGAATGTGCTCGATGCGTCGAGGCCAGCGACGGCCTCCCAAGCGGCTCAAGGTCGAGTAGGTGGTGCAGAGGTCCTTGACCTCGATCATGGTTTCATTCAGTGTCTCGGTCATGGGGCGTTCCGAATCTGACCGAAGCCGTAGCGCAACTCCACCCGGCGCAACCACAACAAGCCGATGATCGCAGTCCCTAGTGACCATGCGAGGACCGCAACGATTGATAAGACCGGAAACGGTGGACGGTCGCCCATGAGAGCCCAACGACCAAGCGTGAGGTAGTCGTATATCGGGTTGAGGATCACGAGGGCCTTAATGAGGAACTCACCGTTGTTGCGGTCGAGTAGGAACCCATCGATGGGGAAGACGACCCCAGATCCGTAGAGCAGGCTCCGAAATACGTGGGTGAATATGTGCGAGAGGTCGGGAACATGGGCTATTGCTCGCGCAAGAATCATGCCGACGCCAGCGTTGAGCACGATCTGACCGCCAATCACGAAAATGATAAAGACCCACGCAAGGCGAGGTGGAGATCCAGTAACTGACAGCAACAGCAGCATGACCACGAACGATGGGACTTGGGTGAAGAACGATGTAGTGACCGAGGAGATCGGGAACAGCGCCCGGGGAACCGGCATCGTTTGTATTTGACCCGCAAATGTCGACATCGATTGTCCAGCATTCTGCATGGACTGGGCACAGTGACGGAACAGGATCTGACCGCTAGCGAGAAAGCCGATGAAGTTGTCGACACCGCGGTCGGCCTCCAGGATCACGCCAAAGATTGTCCCGTAGACGGCAATGAACAATAGTGGCTCACCGACCAGCCAGAGCTTGCCGAGGTTGGTTTCTGCGTTGGCAGACTCGACGCGCGCCTTGCCGACGGTGATCGCATAGTGACGCATTTTCCATATGCGGCGGATGTATTCGAGAAGTGAAACCCTAGAGCCGGGTGGTTGTAGTTGGGAAGTGCCCTCCGCCGTGGCTGTCATTGGTGGGCTCTCTGCAACCCAGCTTCAAGGAGTGCGGTGACTGTTGCTGTCGCTAGCTCGGCGCCGAGAGCGGTAGTGGCCGTGCGCGACGCAACCATGATGTCACTCGATCTCATCAGGCAGGCTCTTCGTTCGAAATTGTGGGGGAGATGCATTACGGACACATGAGCAATTCTGCCAGAAGCGAGCCGCAAAAGTTCGTCTCGCACATCATCGGGCAGCCGACGAGAGCTAAGGGCAGCCGGTGCGGCCTAGGCGACTCACCAGCGCAAGTGGCGTTATGGCAAGCCTCCCGCTCGGCAACGGCTCAGGCGAGGGAGCAGAGTAGGATTGATTGTTCGGAACGGTCGAGCGAGAGGGTCGGTTGATGGCTGCAGTCACGCCAGGTGTATCGAAGAGCAACGAGGTCATTCCCTATGGCCGCCAAACCATCACCGAAGACGATGTAGCTGCAGTTGTTGGGGCTCTTTCGGGGGACTATCTGACGACTGGCCCGACCGTCGCGGCATTTGAGCAGGCAATTGCGGATGCGGTCGAGGCAAAACACGCGGTCGCCTTTGCGAACGGTACGGCAACCTTGCATGGTGCTTGTTTTGCAGGGGGACTGTCGAAAGACTCTCTCGTCAGCACGTCGTCGTTGTCATTTGCGGCGTCAGCTAGCTGCGCCAAGTACGTGGGTGCTTCGGTCGACTTCATTGATATTGATCCAGCGACGCTCAACCTGGACCCAAAAAAGGTCAAGGCAACGATCGACGGCTTGGTTGCGGTCCACTTTGCTGGCCTGCCGGTGGATCTCACCAAGTTGGCCCACCGTCCGCAAGTGGTGATCGAAGATGCCGCCCATGCGCTGGGCGCCTCGACCCCCTTCGGGCCTGTTGGGAACTGTGCTCACTCAGACATGACGAGCTTCAGCTTTCATCCGGTGAAGCCAATCACCACCGGCGAGGGTGGAATCGTTACCACCAACGATGATGAGCTTGCAGACCGACTGCGCAAATTTCGCTCCCATGGCATTGTTCGGGACCAGTCGCAGGGTGGCTGGTACCAGTACGTCGAAGAGATTGGCTACAACTATCGTTTGACCGACATCCAGTCGGCGCTTGGGCTGAGTCAACTAGGCAAGCTCGAGGAGTTCATCGCCGCCCGCCAGGATCTTGCAGGTCGCTATGACACACTGTTGGCCGACTCAGCGGTTGTCACCGCTCCGCCGGCACCGGCGGGTTGGCGCCACGGGTACCACATCTATCCGGTGCGAGTGCGTGAACGCCGCCGGGTGTACGACGCCATGCACGCCGAAGGCATCTTGGTACAGGTTCACTATGTGCCCATCCACCATCATCCGCCATATCAGGACCCGGCGCACGATCTTCCGGAAACTGATCTGGCATACGAGGGACTTCTCTCGCTGCCGATGTTCCCGACCCTGACTTACCGAGAGCAAGACCGGGTCGTCGAGACGCTTCTGCGGGTCGTCGGTTAAGGGACTAGCGGATAGGTGAGCCGATCTCTTGGCAGCCCCAAGAGTTGCGCACTGTTGAAGCTTCGCGCTATACCTATCCGCGCAATCTCTAAGCGTTCTCGGCGACGAGGGCTTCGATGTTGCGGGCGACACGGCCCGGGCCTTCGCCATCAAAGAGCTGACGGCCTCGGGTCATCATGTTTTCTCGCGTCGCTCTGTCGGCGGCCAGGCCTCTCACCGCTGCGATGATTTCGTCGGGGGCTGCTTCGCGGGCGTCGAGCACAGTTGCAATTCCAGCCTGTCCGGCCGATAGAGCCCCATCCTGCTGGTTTTCGGCGGTGATCAGGGCAATGGTTGGGATCCCGAGGTAAGCGGTCTCCCACAATGTTGTTCCTGCCCCGATCACAGCAATGTCGCTGAGGTCGAAGCTTGCAATCAGATCCGGAGTCGCGAACTCGATTGCGTTGTGTTTAGCGACAAGGGACTCAAGTTCTTGGTGCGTGCTGCGGCCCGTATTTGATGCAACCCGTACGATGGTTCCTGGTTTCTCCGCAATCCCGAGGGCCAAGCCCTTTGAGAGTTCGAGCGGATCCGCACCGCCCATCGAGAGCAGCACATTCTGGGCAGACTCTGGTTGGGTGTCGCGACATGACAACGCTGTGAGATCACCACGGAGCAGCGCATACTGCGATCCCGTCCATACTCGGCCTGCCGTCAGCTCGGGGTACAACTCGCGATTTGCAAACAGATTGTGGTTCAGGACTGCGGCAGCTTCGCGAAGTGGAAGCTCTCGGTTGTCATCGACCGCCATCCACAACAAGCCGTTGTCATGGAGCGAGGCAGCAACCTCGCCAAGGTGATAACCATCAACTATCACCAGATCGGGCTGCAAGGCGCGCAGAGCTGTAGCGTCGTCGCCAGTTGGGTCCAGCGGCACCGTATCGATACCAAATCGATCACAGCGCTCTTGGAGCGACGGAACCGGACTGGTCGTAGCCAGAGTCACTTCGTGGCCACGCTGAACGAGCGCGGTGCCCAGGGTGATACAGCGCATCACATGGCCGAACCCGATGGTGGGACCAGCATCGGCACGGATTGCGATGCGCAGCGTTCGCATGCCGCTTAGGCGCTTACTCGTTCACCGAGTAGTTCCCAAGACAGTGGCGTGCCTTCTTCCACGTCTCGGCTCACAACGTGGCCCTCGAAGTCCGCGATGTGGCGGGGGTGTAGGCCGCTTCCTGGTCGGACTGAGCGGATATCGCCAGGCTTGAATGGTTCGCCCGCTTTTAGGTTGCGGGTCACGAACAACGACCGTCGATAGTCGCGACTGCTCAGATCAGCGTCGCTCGGACCGTAGATGGCCTCGCCCATTGCTTCTTCTGTTGTCCGCGCATTCTTGACGAGCTCAGCAAACTCGTGCGGTTCAAGAGAGAACGCGCTGTCAACGCCACCGTCTGAACGGCGAAGAGTGAAATGCTTCTCTATAACTTTCGCACCCATCGCCACCGCTGCAATTGGGACCTCGGGGCCGATCGTGTGATCCGAGAGCCCGGTGATGACATCGAAGGTGTTGGCTAGATGAGTAATTTTGTGGAGCCGGGCTGCGCTCGCCGGAGCCGGATACGCACTAGTGCAGACCAGCAGGGCAATTTCACCGCTGCCGGCAGCCCGAGCGACTTGAACAGCCTCCTCGATTTCGGACAGCGTGCCCATTCCGGTCGACATGACAAGTGGCTTGCCCGTTGCGGCAGCAGCCTCGATCAGACCGACGTCAACTAGTTCGAAGGATGCAATCTTGTAGGCGGGCACGTTGATGCTCTCGAGGAACTCAACAGCAGTCAGATCAAACGGTGAGCTAAAAAACTCGATTCCAGCAGCTGCGCAGGCGTCGCTGATGTCTCCTTGCCAGTCCCACGGCATATGTGCTTCTTGGTACAGGTCATAGAGTGAACGACCTTCCCAGAGGCCCTCGGCCATGAAGTCGGGCTGACGGCTATTGAGTGTGATCGTGTCCGCAGTGTAGGTTTGGACTTTCACTGCCGAGGCGCCACACTCGGCGGCTGCGGCAACCATCTCGAGCGCGTGGGCCTTGCTTTCGGCGTTGCCCGACAGTTCGGCGATCGTGAAGACGGGTGCGTCGCCACCTACCGGTGTAGAGCCGAATTGAAATTGCTTGGCCATGAGGGACCCCTTAGTCGATGGTTGCGCTGCGCCCGGCGGTGCTCGTGCTCGGGCTGCCTGCCGGAGCAGAGTGTAAAGTCTACAAGCAATGCAAAAGCGGCGCTCTAACCACAGGCCTTCGGTGTGCGGATAGCTGGTGGCGTATGCCGGGTGTCCCCTGGCCTACTGGAGAAAAACTGATGACAGCTACTGCCATAGTCCAAGCACGAATGGGATCTACCCGGCTACCGGGTAAGTCGCTTTCTCAACTAGGAACGACCACGGTTCTTGGCGCTGTGCTGAGTCGGCTCAAGCGGGCCGAAACCGTGAGTCAGGTGATCGTCGCCACCACCAACGAGCCAGCCGACGATGGCCTCGCCAACTCGTCCGAGGTGCAACGTCAAGATGTTGTACGCGGAGATACGAACGATGTGTTGTCTCGATTCTTGGTGGCGGCCGAGAGCTCAAGGTCCGACATCTTGTTGCGCGTCACGGGTGACTGTCCTTTTGTCGATCCATCGATTGTTGACGCTGCAGTGAGGACGCTACGTGAGACCGGGGCTGAGTATGTCGGCACCGATATCGATGGCCGGTTTCCCCATGGTCTCGATGTCGAGGCATTTACGAGAAAGGCGCTATATCGGTCCGATGCCTTTGCCACAAAGCATTCCGATCGTGAACATGTCACACCGGCGCTCTATCGCACCGGCCATTTCCGGGTCGAGCGCATCATGCCGCCCGAGTGGGCTCAGCGCCCAGACATTCGACTCACTATCGATGAGCAGGAAGATCTGGATTTCGCTCGCGCTCTTCTTGAGCTGGAACCGCGGGCCTTGGACCTTGGGGCACGAGAGATCATCGGCCTACTCGATGCGCACCCGGAACTTAAGAGGCTCAACGCAACGGTGTCCCACAACGTCAGCCCCGTAGTTGGCTTTCGTGTTGGTGAGATCGAGTGATCTAACGATCGCGCCAGGAATCTAGCGCGACGACGGCGCTGGTCAGCGACTCGGACAGTGCGCTGGGGAAGAGGCGCTCGGCGCGTTCCAAAATGGCGGAGAACTCGCCGTCGGATACCTGAAAACGGATTGTTGCAGGTCCAGCGGCGCCGGCCTGCTCGCCTGCGCTGCCAGTTGGTTTAGTGCGTCGGATCGCAAGTCGTCGATGGATCCCGAGCATGTTCTTGTTGGTCTCGATGACCTCGGCATCCAGAAGCGTCAGACCCCAACCGCGCAGGCCCAGAGCGATTCCCAAGATCGGTAGCGTGGCGCCAAAGCCAGGTGGGACATCGACTTCGCCGAGGTGGCAGCCCCAGGTTGCCTGGGATTTGGGAACGTCGAGCTGGGTGAGCTGAACGACGCCAACAGGGCGCTGATCGTGGCAGACGATGCCTAGTTGGCCCTGGCGGTATTGCTGCAGCCGTTCAAACCAGGCTTCGTGCTCCTCAGCCGGTACGGGATCTTGATCTAGAGAGACCGCCCGCACAGCATCTCGGTTTCGCCACGAGCGAAGTCGATCGCGATCATCGCTGCCCGGAAGTCTGACGGAGATCATGCGGTAGAGCCCGCATCGACGGTGACGGTTGTCCCGGTGATCCCTGCGCCCGCGTCTGAAAGCAGGAAGCCGACTGCGGCTGCAACCTCGTCGACATCGGCAAAACGGCTCAGCGCCGACCGATTGCGAATTCGGTCGAGGTTTTTGTCGCCGAGGTTCGACGTCATTTCGGTCTCGAGAAAACCTGGCGCGACGGTATTGACGGTGATTTTGCGCGGCCCAAGGTCACGAGCCAGTGACCGGGTGAAGCCTTCCATCGAAGCCTTGGTAGCTCCGTATGCGGCCAAGCCGCGGTAGCCGGTTTGTGCGACGATCGAAGAGATGTTGACGACTCGGCCTCGGCGGGCCGACAGCATGTGACGCACGACGTACTTGGTCAAGACGATGGGGGAAGTGACGTTAACCCTGACCAGCGCCTCGATATCGCTGTTGTGCATTGTTGGTAAGACTCCATCGGTTCCCAACGCAGCGTTGTTGATCAGCGCAAACGGTTTGCCGTGATCGTCGACGATGCCCTTGACGAGATCACCCAAAGCATCAATCTCGCCGAGATCTTGCTCGATATGAATGTAGGCATCGCTGTCTTGGGAGATTGATTGGGGGTCGACCGATCGACGAGCAATTCCAGCGACGCGGAATCCGGCGCCGGTTAGATTCGTCGCGATGCTTGCGCCGAGACCCCCGGACGTTCCTGTGACTATTGCGAGTCGTTTGTCCATCAGCGAGCTGCCTTTCCAGTTGGCATGACTTCGAGAGCGTCGACCACGCGCACCTTGGCTGGGACCTGCGGGCCGGGCGCTGTCTTGCGGACCCACGAGCGCAGTCGCTTGCCAAGATCCTCGGTTTGAGCATCCTCGGTAGCGACGACGCTCGCTATGAGGAGAAAGCCTGTCATTGCATTCGGCGTGGCACTGACCTGTGCTTCGAGCACCTCGGGGTGTTCTCGAAGTAGCTGCTCGACCTCTTCTGGCCACACGTTTGCGCCACCAACATTGACCACGCCGGACTCTCGACCTCGGAAGAAGACCCGTTGATCGGTGACTTCAACGACATCGCCGGTCGAGGCGAACCCGTCTTTGCCGGCCGTGCTCACCCCGGGGCTATGAATGTGCAGGATGTCGTCGCGGACCTCGAGCCGAACGCCTCGTGGCGCATTGTCGAGATACGACGCAGGAAAGCCGGCAAGACCGTCCGTTACTGAAAAGGCTGCGCCCGTCTCGGTAGACGCAAAGATGTGCACGATCCGTGCATCAGGGAATCTGCGCGCGAGTGAGTCGAGAATCCGTTGGTCCGCAATTTCTCCGCCGAGCGTGATCTGTCGAAGATCCCATTGCTGGGTCATGCGGACCTGAAGAATCATACGCCAGAGCGTCGGGGTGGCCGAGAGGGCGGTTACTCCTGAGGCAGCCAAGAACCTGACTCGATCTGCCAAGGAGTCAGAGGCGGTCGGCGCAACGACGGTCGCCCCAGATGCGAGCGCGTGGTGGAGCACTTGCAGGCCCGCCATCCGGTTCGGGTCATACAGCAGCCCCCAGGTCAGTGGATCCTGTGGTTGGCGCGACGAAATCGTTCGCGTCAACGTGTCTTGGGTGTGGCGGATTGGCTTGGGAACGCCTGTCGTCCCCGACGTGTATACCACCCAAGCCGAATCAAGCTCCGCCGGGTTGTGCTGGTCCGTCACCGGTTCGTCAGCTATTGGCTCAACCTGGATTACGCCCGGTGGAAGCGCCGCTGGGTCCATGCCGGGAGGGAGAAGGTGTACTTCGTTCGCCCAGCCTTGAAGGCCGACTAGGGCAGCAGCCACGACTTCTGGTCGGTCGGTCTGTAGTGCTAAGGATGCGCCTGGTTTGGCTGATTTGCGCAACCCAAACCAGTCCTTGTCCTCGGTGGCGAATACGAACGACTCAGCTTCGGTCTGGATCCGAAAGGTGCTAGTCATCTCGCAGTGAGGGAGCGAACTTCTCATAGACGGTGATGAAGTCACCGAGTGTTTCTGGATACACCGGTTCTTCCATGAGCGAGAACGGGTCGTAGCCCAGCTCGTCTTCGAGGCGAGTCACAAGAACTGCAAAGCCAAGGCTGTCGAGTTCGGTGTCCAATAAGATGACATCGTCTGTGAATTCCAGAAGCTCAAGCTCGTCTTCTTCGAACAGCTGCTTCAGTTCTTGGATAATGATGTCACGAGTTTGCACGACAAGTCCCTTGCATTCGGTGTAAATCTATCGCTTTGGTCACGTGCTTAGCGTCCTTCGGGCTTCTCGAGGCCATCGGGCGTTGACTCCACGTCGGCTGCCGGGAAATGGGTGAGCAGGAATTGCCCAACCTCGTGTACGAGATCTTGTCGCTGGAGCGGCCACGTAGCGACAATGTTTTGCCGGCAGGTAAACCAATAGTCGCCAGAGGGTCGAGCCAACCATGTTCCAAAGTGAGTTGGATGCATGACAACGGTGGGGGTCCCAACCGCGGCAGCGAGAGCCGTTGTGGTCGTGCCCGGGCCGATCACGCACCGCAGGTTAGCCATCAGCGCAGCGGTAGTTTCGAAGTCGTTGCGTAGATCGAGTGTCTCAACGAAGTCGATGCGTCCGCCTGCCATTTGTGCCAGCTGTGCCCGCTCGTCGGCGGTCACGTCATGCTGGAGGCATAGGAACTGACTGCCTCCATAGAACAGCGCATGGAGTTCAGATGCCTTGAGATAGTGGATGTCGCGCGACGGGTCTTGCTTCTCGCTACGCCAACAAAGACCAATCTTGCCTTGCCCGAGGTGCGAAGTCTCAGAAATGAGATCCTTGCGGGGTTGTAGCCGAGGTTCATCCTGGGCGCCAACCGTTTGGCCCAGACCGGACTTCAACGAGCGGGCAAGCACAACCTCGTCGCAAGCATCACTCGTTGCATACGCGCGAGCTGTGAGCAGATCAACAAGTTCACCGACATGGCGGTTGTGGCCCGGCCCTAGATGCCCCAGAGCGGTCCGATCCAACCGAGATGCCGACAGGAACGAGACACGAGGATATGACCGACTCACGAGCGAATGGAGGCGTGGGTCTACGGTCATTACTACCGAAGCGCCGGGGGTTTCGAGGCGGTGAAGCGACACGAGGTCAAGGAGCTGATCGCCGGGTCCCGACTCAGACAAGACGGCCGAAGTCTCGCTGTGTGACGACATCCTTTTGCGGCCGGTTCTGGGGAAGACGGCAGAAAGACTTTTGAGGTCACTAGGAAACGGCATCATCTCAAATGCTTCCGTAATGTTGCCAACGGCGAGGAGCGCGTTGTACCGGAGATGGTCAAAGTCGGTGAGAACCGACGAGGACGGTTCAAGTACTCGTTCAAATTCACCACGTCGAAATGCGATCGTTCGTAGCAAACGCGTTGCCGGCGTTGCAAAGTCGGTGGCCAGCAGCTCCGCTGCGATCGACTCGCTCGACTCAAAGTCGTTTTGCAGGTATCTGATCCGAGCGAGCCGCATGCGTAGTCGAGGTGACAGCGGACCAGCTCGCGATGCGTTGGACAAGAACGCGTCGCATCCGGCTAGGTCCCGCAGCCGAAGGAATAGCTCTGCGATTCGGTTTGTCGTCGGCTCATCAAAGGTGCGGCTGGGATTTGGCGCCAAGTTCGCAGGAAGCCACCGTTTGTCGTTGGTATGGCGATGGGCAATCGCGAATCGATCGGCCAAGCGGGCATCTTCAGCCTGAAACTGCTGCGATTGCTCAAGGCAGCGCAGCGCTGCGTCTAGGTTCCCGATAGCCCAATTTGCATCGAACAGAAAGAGCAGACGCCGGAACGGGGCAAGGTTCATCGACGTCTCGTCGAGTGCCTCAAGCACAGCATCTGGGAAGCCATTTCGTAGAAGCTTCTGTAACTCTTGAGGAGGGTGGGTCACGCTAATTTCGAACGAGCACTATTGCTAGTGCACGTTGGCTGCAATGCTCTCTTGCAACTCGGCAATCGTCAAGAAGTGCTTGTTCGTGCCGCTGTCATAGCTGAAGTCGGGGTCACACTTGCGGCCGGCGCTGATGCCGCTTGACTTCATAAAATCATCCATGTCCCATTGGTCCGACGATGGAGTGATTACGTAGTAGTCATCGAACTCAATGGCAGAGATGGCGTCGGTGGTGGTGATCATCTCTTCGTGCAATTTCTCGCCTGGTCGAATGCCGACTACCGTTTGTGTGGCGTCGGGCGCTATTGCGGTCGCAACATCGGTTATGAGATATGACGGGATCTTTGGAACGAAAATTTCGCCGCCCCACATAAGTCGGATGCTCTCAACGACGAAGTCGACGCCCTCATCAAGGGTGATGCTGAAACGAGTCATACGCGGATCTGTAATGGGTAGGTCACCATCGCCTGCTCGCTGCTGAAAAAACGGAATCACCGAACCGCGACTGCCCATGACGTTGCCATAGCGAACAACCGAGAACCGAATGTCGCGGGCACCCCGGAAGTTATTGGCGGCCACAAAGAGCTTGTCGGAGGCCAACTTGGTCGCGCCATAAAGATTGATCGGAGCGGCGGCCTTGTCAGTGGACAGCGCAAGCACGCGTTTCACGTCATTCGCCATCGCAGCGTTTATGACGTTCTGAGCACCCAGAATGTTGGTCTTCACTGCTTCAAAGGGATTGTACTCAGCCGCAGGAACCTGCTTGAGAGCCGCAGCGTGCACGACGACGTTGACGCCTTCCATTGCTCGCATAAGGCGGGCCTCGTCGCGAACATCGCCCAAGAAGTAACGCATCTTGTGTGCGTGCTTGGCGAAGGCCGGAGAACTCTGCATTTCGAACTGCTTGAGTTCGTCACGGCTCAGCACGATTATTTTGGCCACATCGAACTGTTCAAATGCACGCAGAATGAATCGCTTACCGAAAGATCCGGTGCCGCCCGTTACCAGGATGGATTGACCATCAAGCGAAAAGTTCTCTGACATGCTCGTGCTCTAATCTCTTCTGTACCGGGGCGAAAGTGCCGTCGTCATCATCGCCTAGTGCTAGGGCAATTGCTACTACCTCAACGGATTTCTTCGACCGCTAGTCAGGTGGACCAAAGCGGCTGCATTGCTCTCAGTGTTGTGATCAGAGACCTTAGCGCTTCTCCATAAGGAACCAATTGACATCGTCTTTCGCAAAGTTTGGGTCGCGTCGGTAAACGAACCCATAGTCAATCAACTGGAGATCTGAAAAACGATCGAGCATCTCACCTGCAAAATCACGCTTGAAGAGTTTGCCTTCGTGGCCGCGGTAGCCGAGCTCGACTGGCGCAGGGCTGTAGTATTCGGAGACGAGCACGTAGCGGCTCGAAGAGTTGTAGAGCGCATCGTAAGCATGCGGCAGTGCGTCGGGGTTGATGTGAATCAGCACCCCGCACGACATAGACAGATGGTAGGCCTGAGTTGGTTCGAAAGACAGAAATGAACCGTCGATCACGTTGGTATCGGGCAACGCTTCCCGCAGCATTGTTGCGGCAGTCGGGTTGATTTCGACGGCGGCAAGCTCGATGCCTGGAAATAGGAGCTTCAAGGCTCGCAGGTTCATCCCGACGTTGGGCCCAAACTCGATGCAGGACTTAATTCCAGCCGCTCGCGCCAGCACGCCGCCGAAGAAGGCAAGGTTGCCAGCAAGCAGCTCGTCGCTGCGGTTGCGGTCAATGTACTCGTCGCCGAACGATCCGGCCCAAAAGGCTTCTTGATCGGTTTTGTGGTCAGAAGTCAACGGTTTGTCCTCATCGGTCGTGTGGGCCTCACGCGACTCTACTAGCGGCACAAGTCAGGCGTTTGAGACCCTATCAATGAGATCACGGCGCACATTGGACATGATCTTTTCGATGATCGCATGGCGCCCGAGCTGGTAGTCATGGTCTTGCTCATGATATATCCGTGCATTTGCGGTCATGAGGTCTCGACCCGAACCCTCGGGGTCGGCGCGGCTATATCGGCCGAAGGGCGCCGGCGCAATGATCCAAGACTCGGTACCCACGGCGCTGGCGAGTTCGCCAGGAACGCTGGGGATACCTATCACAAGATCTAGGTTGGCGGTGCATGCCGCGATGTTGTCGAAGTCGTTGTACAGATCGAGGTCGCCGTAAATGTGGACTTCTTTGTTGATGCACTCAATTGCCTCGTGAGCGCGAAGCTTGGGCTGAAGGCTAATGAGGCTGATGTCGTGATGTAGCAGAGCGCCAAAGTCGCCAATATCGAGAAAATGTTTGGTTCTTGATGCTGTCTCCACTTCGGATCTCCATGCAATTCCGACAGTGAACCGGCCGCCCGCGTCCTGTTGGAGTCGGTGTTTCCACGACGCTAAGAGCTCTGCATCAGGGATCAGGTACGCCCCATTCAGGTTCCGGTCCTCAATGCTGGGTCTTGTTTTTTTCTGGCTGATCCACCACTGCACAGCGATCTCTTCGGGTAATACAATTCGATCCGACTCACTGAGCTCGTCAAGCAATTCGTTGTCGGCCTTCGCTGACACGTGGATCTGGTCCACCAACTCCCGATCTGTAGCGCCCACCCGTGGGAAATAGAATGGGTAGCGCCGGATGCCACGGATACGTACCGAGGGGAAGCTTCGGCTCAGTAGTTTCTCAAGGCGCGGGTCGCAAGTTAGAGAGACTGACTCCGCGTTCTCGACAAGGTACCGCAGGTGTTGAGCCCAACGCACCTCGTCTCCCACACCGTCTTGGCCAATCACAGCTACGCGCCCTAGCTTTTTGGGCCCAAAAAGATCGAGATCCTGAGGGCGATATTGCATGGGGTATCGGTTGGCGAGATAGCGGTTGTGGATCTGCCCGCCGTGTAATTGATAGCAACTTACGTAGTCGCCCTTGCGCTTATACAAGGTGTGAAGATCCCGGTCGTAGTAGCGCTGCCTGCCGTCTGGTAGGCGTTCATGAAACTTCATCACGTGCCGGTCACGCTCTTCGATGACTGACTCCAATTTGGCTGGGTCACCCGTGCGTAGTAGCTCAAGCTCAAATTTGGCCTCGTGTAAGGCTGGATCGCTCTTGTCGTAGATGGCAGCAGTGCGGAGGTAGTTTTCGGCGCTGTCGTAGCTACCACGGGCTGTCTCGACCTCGGCCATAGCCGTGTAAGCCTGGGGAACGTATGGGAATTCGCGCATCATGTAGTGGGCGTACTCGGTAACGAAATCGAAGTCTTCGACTTGTCGCGATGCCTGAAGCCGATTCAGAGCCCAGTCAGGTCCATGGGAGCGCCCCAGCCCAAGGGGTAGGAGGTCCTGATGGAGTTGGTTTCGCAACGCAGCTTGGAACTCGCCCGGTGCCAGCCAACCTTCGTGCCCTGGAAAGAGTCCGGTGTAGAACGCAATGGCACCCGGTGGTGGGATCCGCTGTTCGATCAGGGCGGTGCTATTGCGCGTGGTTCGATTGAACGCCGCCTGGTTTCCGCTAACCCAGTGCACACGACTGAGGCGCCATGCAAGATCCGGTGCTCTAGTTCGGGTAGCCGACAGTTGGGTCAGTCGGCGCTCGAGCTCGGCGAGCCGATTTCGCCCGTAGAGCCAGTCGAGGTGCTTTCCAACGACACCCTGCGATGGATTTGGCGCTGTCAACAGCGTCTGGAAGTGTTGGTGCACCTCGTCGTGACGATGAAAATCCATCAATATGTCGATGAGCAGAAGCCGGGTTTCGATTGAGCCGGCGCTCAGTTGAAGGTAGCCGCTTACAACCTCGAGGGCCTCCTCGTGGCGTCCTAGCATGCGCAACGACCGTGCGCTGTGATAGGCAACTTGGCGCCGGGCTTCCTTAGCGAGACTTTGACTATTCAGCCTGGCAAGGCGCTCAATTGCTTCTGTGGGACGGTTCAGGTCGATCAGGCTCCGCGCTACTCGAATGTGATTAGTCACGGATGAGTCGCGTGAGACCATTATCTCAGCGCAGAGCGATGCACGCTCGAAATTTCGATAACGGCGGAAAGCTCCGTAGAGTCCAGAGAGGTCGACCTGGCCATTGCTTGACTGATGAGGCAAGTCGTCTAAGGCCACGGCCTGCCGGTCGAAAGCTTCGATGGCGGCGGCGTTTGTCGGAGCGCTGACTGTCGGCGGGTCTTCGATGACTTCGCGTGCGCTAACAGCCTGATGATGGCTGCTTTCCGGGGCCGAATCACCGAAAATCAATCGCCGAATCGCTTGCTTTTGATTGTGGGTAAGACGTGCTGTCAGCTTGGATCGCAATGTCATGTAGATTCCGTGGCTTTCGTCAGTCAAGGGGCTAGTCCGGGTCTTCACCCGACAAGATGAAAGCGGCTTGGCAATGCGCCCTATCCGTCACAAAGCACAAATGATAGCGCCCGGCAATCCGTCTCCCCAGAGCGATCGAAGGCGATCATAAATTTCCGGTGGACCGACGGTACAGCGTTGATCTGCGCGGAGTCAACCTGGATGCAAGTAGCGTTCTCCTCATGCGCTCGGAGCTTAGCCACCGTTTCTCAACCATCTTGCAGGCGCGTCAAGCCTTCGCCGATGGAGCCAACATCTCGAAGGCCATTCGTGAAGCCGAGGGCCACGACGTGAACCCGCCGCATGCGATCGAAATTGCGTACGAGTTACAGAGCGGTTCGTATTCGGCGGGTGCGCGGGCCGACCCTGACGGTTGGCGGTCCTATGGTCAAGCGATTGCCGCCCACCTAAGCGAACACCTCAACGATGGCGATTCGCTACTCGATGCGGGTACCGGCGAAATGACGTCGTTGATTTCTGCGCTTCAGCACCTTGAGGTCGAGGTGCGCGCTGCTGCTTTTGATGTCAGTTGGAGTCGCATTGCTTGTGGGAACGAGTTCGTGGCATCAATCGATACTGAGGCTCAGATTCGCAGCTTCGTGGGCGATATGGCATCGATTCCGCTTCAGTCGAATTCGGTCGATGTCGCGATGACCGTGCATGCCTTAGAACCCAACGGCGGACGCGAACAAGAGCTGCTGGCATCGCTGATGCGGGTGGCTCGCAAACGCCTCGTTTTGTTTGAGCCCTGTTTTGAGGCGGCCTCACCTGAAGCTCAAGAGCGTATGCGGTCCCATGGCTATGTTCAGGGGCTTGCGGGCCACATTGAAGCGCTTGGGGGTGAACTGGTGTCGACGACCGAGTTCGAGCTGTCTACAAACCCTCTCAATCCGACATGGGTGTTCGTGGTTGAACCGGCCCCGGCTGCAGACGCGGTTGTGTCGGAAGCGGACTTCACTTTCGCTTGCCCCATTACCGGCACACCTCTTCGTGAGTTCCGTGGTACCTACTATTCAGACGAGGCCGGGTTGGCGTATCCGATTATCGGTTCGATCCCGGTCCTTCGTCCTGAGAGCGCCATTCTGGCGAGTCTGCTTGACACCGAGCCGAGGTTGCCGTCGCGGGTTGATTCTGCGTGAGTCTGATCACACGCTTGCCCACTTGATCGGGTTGTGACAGCGAGATTTGGATCACCTCGCGGGTCGCTGCAGCACCCTCGCCTTCGTCGAAGCCTGACCTCTCAGGTCCTTAGACGGGTCTGGCGAGGGGGCCTTAGGCCAAAACTACATGCGGCCCACCCGGCTGAGTACAAGCCGAGCTGGTCCGTAAGAAGAGCCGAATGCCGGCTTCGCTGGCTAAGGAATTCGAGCCGACAGGGCGGTCGATCGCGCCGTGGGTTGCCCAGGCGAAGATCGATGATGGTGATCGTGACGGTCTCACCAGCGATGGGAAGGCCGAGCTTAAACGGTTGCGGATCTCCCGACCCGGTAGCGGTGTTCGAGTTCTCCTATCAACGAAAATGGTCCAGCTACACACCGCCGGTTCCTCCCTTTCCAGCGCAGGCTCCGCCCGAGTGGAACCGTTGCCGCATCAGCTCTCGTACACGCATGACCTCTGCAGCGCTTCCAACTATGTGCGATTGACGGCATGGATCCGGTGCGCCGAGAGACGCCTCGAATGCCCCAGCATGTGAGCACACGACCACGTGCGGGTAAAGAAAGACATGTGTCGCGCAACCATGTCGGGGCCTGCCTACAGCAGCAAGACCTACTTGGTGTTCGCTGAGTCGGCCGGCGCAAGAGGCCCGTGTGGCATCGCACTATCGCAGCGATCCGGCGAGGTGAGCTACTCGTTTCTGCTCGGGCCGTCGTGCAATGTTTATCCCGCGGTCGGGGCCAACGCAGTTTGGCCGTTTGGCGCGAGCTATCTCAGTTTGCATGAGCTTTTTCATTCGCTTGACGCGGTGCCTGGTTGTGCACCGAACGAGGGCAATGGTGCTCACGCAACCGATTCAGCTTTCGATGTGATGTTCCTGGGTGGTCGTACCCCCGAGCAGTGGGCAATCTCACCGTCCGGTGGCCTCGGCGACGATGTGGTGCACGGCAACCGAGGCAACGACCTGCTCGACGGCGGGACTGGTGCCGACCGAGTCGGGTGCCTTGAGTCGCAAATGAACGTCGGTGAGACGGGTCCAATAACAGCGAAGCCGAGTGACCGTCGGCACTACGCTTGGGTCACCCGCCTTCGCTGAAGGTTTGGGTTAACGGGAGCTTGCGCTAGCCCTAGGGGACATTGGTGATGGTTTCGCAACGGGCCTGGGTGTCAGCTCCGCTGCCGCCGTCGCAGTCGTCGTCGGTTCCCTCGCCGCCGTCGAGCGCGTCGTTGCCGGGGCCACCGAACACATCGTCTTCGGCAGCATTGCCTTCGACGGTGTCGTTGCCAGTCTCGCCATACACGCTGTCGTTGCCGTCGCCACCGCGCACCGAGTCGTCGCCGTTGCCGCCTCGAACCTCGTCGTCACCGCGATTGCCGTTCATGGCGTCGTCGCCATCGCCGCCGCGAAGGACGTCGTCGTCGCCATAGCCCCAGACGAAGTCATTGCCAGCGTTGCCGTCGACGGTGTCGTTGCCAAAGTTGCCGTGCAATCGGTCGTTGCCGAGACCGCCGCTGATTGCGTCGTCACCTTGGTAGCCGAACATGCGGTCGTTGCCAGCTTCACCAAACATGGTGTCATCGCCTTGGCCGCCATGCATGACGTCGTCGCCGTCGTCACCGTGCATGGTGTCGTCGGCCGGGCCTCCGAAGATCTTGTCGTTGCCAGGGCCGCCGCGAACAGCGTCGTCGTTGCTGCCGCCCTTGACGATGTCGTTGCCAGCATCGCCGTGGACCACGTCGTTGCCTGCACTGCCCTGGAGGTTGTCGTCGCCATCGCCGCCGTTGATGGTGTCTTCGCCGGCATCGCCGTTGATGGTGTCGTTGTCGGCTTCGCCGTTGAGGGTGTCGTCGCCGTTGCCACCTTTGATGGTGTCGTTGCCGGGCGAACCAGCAATGGTGTCGTTGCCGTCGTCGCCGTTGAGCCTGTCGTTCCCGAGACCACCGGTCAGGTTGTCGTTACCGGTTCCGCCGTTGACAACGTCGTTGTCAGGACCTGCAGAGATGGTGTCATTGCCGGCGTCGCCGTTTACGGTGTCGATGCCCTGACCTGTCGTCAGGCTGTCGTTGCCGTCACCGCCGTTGACCGTGTCGTCACCGGGGCCAGCATTTACCGTGTCGTTGCCAGCCATGCCGTCGAGCAAGTCGTTACCTTCGCCGCCGTCGATCGTGTCGTTGTTGTCGCCAGCCTCCACGATGTCGTCGCCGTCGCCCGCGGTGATCTCGTCGCGACCGTTGCCGGTCGTGATGAAGTCATCGCCCGCACCGCCGTCGACGGTGTCAACGTTTTCGAAGGCGAGTGTGATCGGGTTGTCGATGGCGTCGCCCGTGTCGATGATGTCGCTGCCAGCGCCGCCCATCACCATGTCGTTGCCGTCGCCGGTCGTGATGTTGTCGTCGCCGTCGCCGCCGTCAACGATGTCTTTCGATTCGATCGCCAGCGTGTTTGGGTCATCGGTGCCGTTGCCGGAGACGATCACGTCGTTGCCGGCGCCACCCATGATGTTGTCGTTGCCGTCGCCGGTCGTGATGTTGTCGTCGTCGTCGCCTCCGTCGACCGTGTTGTCGCCGCCAGTATCGGTAACGGTGTCTTCGCCAGGGCCGGTGCGAATGGTGTCATCACCATCGCCCGTGTCGACCGTGTCGTCGTCGGCTCCGGTGTCAATGATGTTGTCGCCGTCGGGATCGGTGACGGTGTCTTCGCCGTCGCCTGTTTGCACGTCGTCGTCGCCCAGACCAGGAGTCACGGTGTCGTCGCCAGAGCCAGACTTGATGGTGTCGGCGTCGTCGCCGGTATCGATGATGTCGTCGCCGGTGCCGGTCTCGACGAAGTCCATGCCTGAGTTCGTTATCACGACCTTGTCGCCGTCGTCGGAACAGACAGAGTCGTTGCCGGTGCCGGTTTCGATGGTGTCATCGCCGCCGCGGATGTGCACGACTTCGTCGGCGGTGCTCAGCGAGAGGTCGATCATTTCGTCGAAGTCGGTTCCGATTCTGGTCAGGTTCATGCCGTTGCACTGCAAGTTGGTGAAAGTCTGCACTCGTTCGTTGCTGCTTCGCTCTGACACGAACAGGACTTCGCCCGCTGGGCCGACGTCGACTCCAGCAGGGCGGGAAAGTTCGCCGATCTGATCGCCGAGCACGCCGATGGTGCCAAGCACGCTGCCGGTCGAATCGGTTGCATAGGGCTCAAACACCTGGATGCGGTTGCCGTTGTCAGCGACATAGACATTGCCAGCGTCGTCGACATCGATGCCTTGGGGGCAGTCGAACTCGCCAAGACCAGTGCCTGGAGTGCCCCAGCTGGCAAGCGGGCTCATTGCGCTTGGATTCGTCGCATTGAAGATCTGAACCCGGTTGTTGCCGCAGTCCGGTACATAGACACGGCCTTCGGCGGCCGCAATGTAGGCGCCCTGATTTGATGATTCGTCGCAGTCGATATTCAGCTCAGCTGGACCCGAACCAGTATCGGCGATCGAGCCGACAAAGTCGCCGAGTTCGTTGTAGACGACAACCTGGTCGTCGGCGACCACGAACACGAAGTTGTTGTCGAAGTCGATGCCCGCACATTCGGTGTTTGAACCGGCCTGATCGAGCGTCCACGAGCGAACCACCGGCGGTGCGGCCGGCGCAACGCTGGCGTCGTTGATGCCGCTGGTGTCAAAGACTTGCACTCGTAGTTCGTTGTCCGCTGTCACGTAGTCAACCACGTACATCTCGCGGTTGAGACCAAAGCTCAAGTCGGTTGGCCGGTCCACAACTGCCCCGGTGTCAAACGTGGTGCCATCGGCGGCAAGCATCGAGATCTTGTTGCCGTCGGGTTCGGCAAAGAATGTGATGCCGGAAACTGGGCTCGATTGCACGCCGGTTGGATCGGTCGCATCGGCCGCAGTCACCCCGTGCCAGGTGCCGAGTGCTTGGGTGGCGCCCTGAATCAGATCTGTGGGCAGGCCCCCGTCTTGGGCCGATGCGGCCGGAGTGAGAACTGCGCAGAAGAGTGCAAAGCACAGCGCTAAGGCGGTCAACAAACGTGTCAGGTGGGTCATAGTGTCTATTCTTCCGTGGAACCAGTGCCAGAAAACGCAGCAACAGAGAGTGTTGCAGATGATTTACAATGTGACAACTGTTCCCAAAGACGACAGTGACGAAGGTGGGCTGCGTGAGAAGATTGACGAGCGCAGTTGGCAGGGCTCACCAGCTCGCCGAAAGCCTGTCGCCGAAGGTCCACGAGGTGTTCTTTATCGGAGTCCGAGCGTTACGGCCATTGCGTTTGGTTGCGCTTGAGCCGGAACCGTTGGTTTCGGTACTGGCGGTCACCAACCGGCCTGCGCAGCTGTCCCACATCGTCGCGACCTTCGACGCGCAACAGGTCAACAAAGAACTCATCTTGGTGACCAACAGCGATGACTTTGCTGCTGACCAAGTCGAACAGCACGCATCTCGCTCCGATGTCACCCACCTGGCGACGGATCCCGCATTATCGCTCGGTCAGGCGCTGAACCTGGCAGCCTCGGCGGCCTCGGGTCAGGTGCTGGCAAAGCTGGACGACGACGACTATTACGCAAACTCGTATCTGGCCGACGCAGTGCAGGTCATGCGCAGCACCGGCGCCGGTGTAGTGGGCAAGAAGACGTACTTCGTGTACCTCGAAGAACGTGAGCAGACGCTGCTTGTGTATCCAGGAAACGAGAGCAAACGGGTTGGGCGCGTTGCTGGCGGGAGCATTGTTGCGCACCGCGATGTCGTGGACCGAGTGCCGTTTCCCGATCGCAACCTCGGCGAAGACGTGCTGTTTGTTCGACGCGCCGAGCGAGCAGGTTTCGCCGTTTTCAGCGCCGAGCCGCAGGGATTCTTGCAATACCGAGCCAACACCGGCCACACCTGGCAGTTCACCGCCGACGACCTGCTGGCGGTGGGCACGGTCATGGGATCGGGACACGACGAGTCCCTGTGGACCTGAACTCGCCCAGATCCCGCGTCTAGATGATTGGCGGCCGTCCGAGCTTGGTCATACGCCAGACCGTTCGCCACGACATTGGCGTGCGTGAACCGGGGGACTTTCTGAGCCCAGCGACTGTTCCGGCGAGAACACCGCGTAGCTCACGTACCTGGCGGCATCGCAGTAGTTGAAGCATCAACCAGACGGTCACATAGGTACTGCCAACGAGCACCGGCAGATGTTTGCGAGCCAGCCATACTCGGTTGCGGGCGGAGTACCACAGGTACTGGTTGTGGCGCGACGGCTTGGTTTCGGGATGCGACAGCGTGAGGTCTGGTCGGTAGGCAATCGTTGCGCCGGTATCCAAGACTCGCCACGCCAGGTCGGTCTCTTCGTGGGCGTACCAGAAGTTGTCGGGGTAGCCACCGACGTGGCGGTAGGTCGAGGCCCGCACGGCGTGGGCAGCGCCATGGAAACTGGTGACATTGCCGGCGACGAGCTGCCCACGGCCTTTAAGCCGAGGCTGCCACTCGCTAAGGGAGTGATTCGTGCCTTCGACAACCACTCGCAATGCAAGCGCCCCCAGATTGGTATCGGAATCAAAGGCCTGTTGGATCAATTGAAGCAAATCAGCGGTCAGGTTCTTGGCGTCGTCGTCGACAAAAACCAACAATCCGCCCGTTGCGTTATCCGCTCCGATTCGACGGCCTGCAGATATGCCCACGTTCTCTTCGAGCGGTAATGAACGCCAGCCCGGATATTCGGGGGGCGTGAAGCCATTCCCGACAAGAACCCCGTCGAACGGCTGGCATGATTCCAGCGACGCGATAAGGGATTCGAGCTCGGGCATCCGGTCGCCCATCGTGAGCACAATCACCGAAACGGTTGATGATCTTGTCGGCCGGCTGCTCGCGGTCACCGGTCTTGCGCCAGCAGAAAGACCTCGTCGCGTTCTTGTTGAGGGCGGAGTCCGTAGTTACGTTTGAGATGGCGCAGCATCTTCGACACGGACTTGGCGCCGGTCACCGAAGGATGGGTCTCGATCACCACTCGGCTGATCGACTCGAGGTTCATTTCGGGAATCAGATCGATTTCGCCGCCCTCGATGTCCATAACCAGCATGGTGAAGTCCTGTTCGCGCAGAACCTGGTTGACGTCGTGCATGGGAACGTCGATCGTTGTCGAATCGCTTGATTCGTGTGACGCGGACGAGGCCCAAAAAGCTGCGTGCACGTGAAATTCTGCGGTTCCTCGCTGGGCTCCGAGCATTGCGTTCCGGAAATCGAAGTCAACGTTGTTCAACCGCTTCGTATGTTCAGCAACGCCGACCAATCCGGGATTCGCCTCGTAGACAACCGCCTGAACGTCGGGTGCTTGGAGACAGGCAAAAGCTGCCATAAATCCGAGACCGCCGCCTACCTCGAGGATGCGTTCGCCGGGTTCGATGCACGACGCCAACATGTCGGCCTCGATTTCTTCGTAGTCTCCTCGGAACATTCGCTGATGCATCCACGGTGAAATGACCGGGTGATCGAGGCAAAGGCGCACACCTCTATGGACCAGGTATCCCTGCTCGTGAAGCGCTCGGGTGCCCCACTTGGGTAGGTCGTCGGGATCGACATTGGCTATGAGCTCATCGAGCATGGACCGACGTTCGTCGTGCCGGTCGAGTTCGCCGAGCGATCGTGCAAGCCATATCGAAAAGTCGAGCCGGTTCGGCCACAAGTCGTGCCCACGAGCGAAGTGCTCATGTGCGTGGGCAAACCGGCCAGCTTCGAAGTGTTCCTTGCCAAGATTCCGCAGCGACTCCGGTGTTATGTCTGCCCTCGGCGTCATGCGCGTGGGTCAACAAAAAAGGAAGGCGGTTGGCTTTTCTGGTCGAAACAGCGCAGCAGCTCATCAGAGGCTTCGAGGGCTTCTCGAATAGTGACGTCCATATCGAGGTAACGATACGTTCCCAGCCGACCAACGAACGATACTTTCGGCGCAACTTCGGCGGCGTCGAGGTACTGCTCGAGCAGCACCTTGTCTGTTACTAGTCGAATCGGGTAGTAGGGAATGTCGCCCGGTTCATGGGCTCGACTGAACTCGCGGAAGCAGACCGTTTGTTCGTGCGTTTCTGATGGTGCAAAGTGTTTGTGCTCGGTGACTCGAGTGAACGGCACCCCGAGGTCGCCGTAGTTCATAACTGGGGTCCCTTGTACGTCGCCGTCGGTGACGAACTCTTCGAAATCGAGTGTTCGATAACCCAAACGGCCGAGTCGGTAATCGAACCATGCGTCGATGGGCCCACTCCAGATCACGTGATCGAAGCTGTCGATGCGTGCGGGATCGAGCGCAGTGGACAGTTGGGTGTCGATTCCTGGATGGTCGAGCACTGCTTCGACTATTGGCGTGTAGCCGTCGACCGGGATGGCTTGATGTTCGTGATTGAAGTACGAATCGTTGTAGTTGAAACGTAGAGGAAGTCGCTTCAGGATCGATGCGGGCAGTTCGGTCGGATCACAACCCCATTGTTTCTTGGTGTAGCCCTGGAAGAAGAGTTCATACAGGCGCGGGCCAATCATGGCCAGCGCTTGTTCTTCGAAGTTGGCTGGGTCGGTGATCGCACCGTCGGCTTGTTCTGTTCGCACGAAGTGTTCCGCCTCGGCGGGCGACATGGTGGTGCCAAAGACCTGGTTAATCGTGTGCAGGTTTACTGGCATGCTGAACACGGCATCGTTCACCGTCGTCTTGACCTTGTGGTCATAACGCCGCATGTCGCCGAATCGGTTGATGTATTCCCAGACTCGTTTGTTGTCGGTATGGAAGATATGTGGCCCGTATCGATGCACCATCACACCGGTGTCATGGCGTTCGGTAAAACAGTTTCCACCGACGTGCGAGCGGGTATCGAACACCGTGACTGCGTGGCCAGCCTCGGCCAACTCGCGAGCAATCACGGCCCCCGAGAATCCGGCGCCAGCAATCCCAATTGTGTTGCTCATAGCTGGCAGAGCGATGGGGGCACGCCGATGTGTTCCCGATGCCGTGAATGCATCTGCCGACGGTACCTCAGTTCCTGGCTCTACGATTGGCAATCGTGACGGGACAGGTGTCGGTAGTGATCCCGGCTCGAAACGACGCTGCTGGCCTTCCACGAGCGGTCCAAACGTCGCTTGCGCAGGTTGGCGGCCACGTGGTCGAGGTGCTCATCTGCGTTGGGCCGAGCGTCGACGACACCGAAGCGGTCGCACGCCAGTTGGCAGAGAAGCACGACCGTGTGCATGTGCTTCAGAACATCGACGGCGGAATAAGTGCCGGCCTCAATATCGGGCTCGCCGCCGCGACGGCCAAGGTGTTCGTGCGGGTGGACGCACGATGCAGCTTGGCTGCTAACTACGTTGACCATGCGCTCGAGACCATGAACGCGACTGGCGCAGCCAATGTTGGTGCGGTGCAAGTGCCGGTGGGGTCCTCGCCGATGCAGAAGTCGATCGCTCGCGCCATGGCACACGTGGTTGGATCCGGTGCTGCGGCCTATCGACAAGGTCGAGAGCAGCGCGACGTCGAAACCGCGTTTCTGGGTGTCTACGATGTCGACGCGTTGCGGGCGATTGGTGGGTGGGACACCGGCTTCGCACGCAACGAAGATGCTGAGCTCAATCATCGGCTTCGGGTGGCTGGCAATCGGATTGTGCTCGATCCGCGCCTGCGGGTCGACTACGAGCCTCGAGCGACGCTGCGCGGCCTGGCGCGCCAGTACTACGACTATGGCTGGTGGCGTCGGCGCATGATTGCCAAGCATCGATCGTGGCAGCTGCGCCAGCTCGCGGCGCCGGTAATTGTTCTCGGGCTACTGGCGAGCGGTGCGCTCGCTGTAGTGCTCACGCGGTGGTTTCTCGTCGTGCCCGCCGCATATGTGATTTTGCTCGCCGCAGTTGGCGCGGCGCTCGGTGAGCGCCCAACGATTGGCGATCGCTTTCGGGTGCCGCTGGCCCTAGCCACAATGCACTGCAGTTGGGGTACCGGGTTCTTAGTCAGCACCTTCGGAAGGCTCTGGCGAACACCGCCCGCCTGACGGCCCGGTTTGGAAGGGCTACGCGGTATTCATTCGCGCTGGGATACATTTCCTCGGCCTGGTCGGTGTTGCTGGTGTCGGGAGGCGTCGGGGGTGGGGTTTCGTCGGGGTGGCGGGCACTGTTGTCTGCAATGCAGCCAACTTCATGTTGTCCCGCCAAAAATGCACCCAAGCGCGGGAACCAACCACCTCCAACGAGCGGGCCTCGCCTGTCGTGAGCGATCCAGTAGCGTGTCCGCAGATGGGACACTTGAACGATCACGAGGTAGCACACTTATTGGCCACCGCGGCAGGTGACCGACTGCTCGAACTACGCGTCGCGCTTGGCGACGCAGAGCCGACCGTGCGCAAAGACGAAGGCGACCGTCAGGCGCACGAGTATTTGGTGGCCGCATTGGCCGAACACCGGCCGAACGATGCCGTGCTCAGCGAAGAGGGCAAAGACGACGCACGCCGGCTTGATGCCGAACGGGTCTGGATCATCGATCCGCTTGACGGCACCCGGGAATATGGCGAGATTCCACGAACCGATTGGGCCGTACACGTTGCGCTCACGCAGAGCGGTCGTCCGATCGCCGGCGCGGTCGCACTCCCTGCGCTCGGGGCGACGCTCGCTACCGGAACGCCGGCTGCGGTTGGAGAGCGACCTTCGACCGCTCCTCGGGTGATTGCAAGCCGAAGCCGCCCAGGTCCAGCCGCCGAAGCGGTCGCTCACGCATTGGCCGGGGAAATGGTTTTTATGGGTTCGGCTGGAGCCAAGGCAATGGCAGTTGTGCGGGGCGAGGTCGATATCTATGCCCACACCGGGGGCATGTACGAATGGGATTCGTGTGCGCCAGTCGCAGTGGCCCAAGCCGCAGGGTTCCATACCAGCCGCATTGATGGCACAGAACTTCGCTACAACAACGCAGATCCCTACCTGCCTGATCTGCTGATTTGCCGGCCAGAATTCGCCGAAGCATCGATTGCCGCGATCGCCGATGCGGGAGTTAGTTAGCACTTTGCAAGCGAGCTAGCTCGCCGGACTCGGTCGGCCGAGGCCAGCCGGTCGGAATGGCTTTGTTTCTGCGACGAGAGATCGAGCCCGCGAGGTTGCGTTGCTTTCGACAAACAGGGTTGCCTCGCCGAAGGGTCCCGACGCTACGTGAAGCGCCGCTGCAGATGCACGGTCGACCCGTATCGAAGCCGAAACCCCGAACGGGCAGGCAATTGCAGGGTTGTCTGGCTCGGGGAGCGAGATCCACGTCGGTTGCGTCGACAAGGTCGCGACCGCGCTTGGCGGAACCTCGACACAGTATTGGCCATGGGGCGTCGTCGTACCGGACACGTCTACATACTCACCCGGCAGGCTCGACGTCAGCGTGACTCCGAAGTTGTCGGCGAGGCGATCAGTGGGCTGGCTGGTGCCGTAGAGCAATAACGCGCCGTCGCGCATACTCGCGCTCTCAATCGTCGGCGTGGGAATTCCGATTTGCAGGCGAACTCGACCATCATCGATGAAGGCCGTCAGTGGGCCAGCAACTGTGTCAGTCGGCGCGATGAAGCGCCGTTTGAGGGCATCGGCGAGCGAGCGCGTGACTTCGGTCGACCTGCCGGCGCGGTCAATGACCTCGAGATAGTGGCTTCCGGCGCGAGCTCGTCCAACGTCTGCGAGGAGCACGTCGGATACGCCGATACGAAATTTCGCCATGGCTCGGAACGAACGTTCGGCCGGAACGGTCGCAAGGATTTTACGCGGTTCAGGGGCCCAGGGAGCCGAGGTCGAGACACGTAGCATCGCGCCTCGCAGATCCATCGAGGCCGAGCTGACCACAAGAGATATGCCGTCCTCGTCCCGTTGCTGACGGCGCAATGTGACGAGCTGGAATCCCGATGACAGTGCCTGATCAGGAGTGCGTCGATCCTGAAGGAGGGCAACCCGTCGTTGCGTAATTTGGCGTGTGGAGTGGCTGTGCGGCCGATCAAGGATGGACGTGTAGCAACGTCTGAGGGCGGGTTGGGTCCCGTTGACGAGCGCAGGGTCGACTTCGAGCAGAGCGTCTCGAATGGCGGCGTGCAGTTCTTCTCGGCCAGCGATCGGGATGACGGCGAGTTTCTTCGTCATCCACAAAAGATCCTGGGTGATTGACTTCCAGTCGAACCATCGAAGTAATTGTGGACTGGCCGTCTTGACTACCTGGTGCCGGGCGATCGCCAGTTGATCTAGCTGAGCGAGGTCACCATCGATGCTTGTTTGTGCATTGGTGATTGACCCTTCGCCGCGCACGCGCCACAAATAGTGCCGCTCGGTAAGAACAGCAATCGCCTGAGCACGAAGTAGCGATGTGGTCATGGGCGCAATGTCTTCGTAGAGCTGCTGCTCAGGCCATTGGCCAACAACGACGTCAAAAAACTCGCGACGGAACGCCTTGTTCCACGGCGTCGAGTCGAACATCAACCATGGTGAGTCAGCAGCTGTGGTTATGCGTTGCGCCTGCGGATGGCTGACGTCGTGCAAGTGTGACGGGCGCACGATGGTGCCAAGCAGCCGCCCTGCCGATGTCGTTGCGACATCGAGACTCGGCTCGAGCTCGAACGCAGTAACAAGTTGCTGCAGCGCATCGGGGAGCAAGGCGTCGTCGCTGTCAACGAACATGAGTCGGTTGCTGCGGGTGTGCTCAAGTCCTCCATTGCGTCCGCCGCCGGGTCCTGGCCCGCTGTTTGCCTGGTCGATGATGGTGAAACGGCCGTCTCCGGCTATGCGTTGGCGGGCGACGTCGGCTGAGTTATCGGTTGATCCGTCGTTCACGATCACGACATCAAAGTCGCTGAGTGTCTGTGCCTGCAGCGACGCAATGCACGGCGTGATGAACCGAGCCACATTGAACATTGGAATGATCAGTGAGATCGATGAATCAGCTGGTGGAGTCAATGGAGGGAACCTTGGACGGCAGCGTTCACCGTGTAGTTGGCGAGGTGCGTGGGGCATGCGTCGTCGACCGTGCGCAGTAGGAACGGCCAGCGAGCACCATCACGCTTTGTAGAGAACAACGATAAACCATAGTGCGGCCCACGTCACCTTGGCCGTTGGCACTAGGGACGCGAAGCCGCTGCGCCCTACGCTGTCCCAGGTGAATACCCCTCCGTCGTTGCGAGTTGCGCTGTGTCAGATCGACACCATTGTCGGGGCGCTCGATCACAACACCGACCTGGCCATCGCTGCGCTACGCGAAGCCGAAGCAGCGGGTTGCGACGTTGCCATCTTTCCTGAGCTGACGATTCCGGGGTACCCGCCCGAAGATCTGGTCCTCAAGCCTCGATTTGTCGCCGACAACGTGGCCGCACTGCAGCGGCTGGCCGACGCAACGACCAGCACTGCGGTCGTTGTTGGCTATGTCGAACCAGGCGAAGGCACGACCACCGGCAGTGGATATCCGACGATCTACAACTCTGCTGCGGTCTGTGCCGACGGCAAGGTCGTTGGCAGCTATCGCAAGCACGAGCTGCCGAACTACGGCGTGTTCGACGAGAAGCGCTACTTCACTGCGGGCACCGAGATCCCGCTGTGGTCGATCGCAGGCACAACCGTAGGCGTTTCCATTTGCGAGGACCTCTGGATCGACGGCGGTCCCGTCAATCAGCTGGCCGATGCGGGCGCCCAGTTCATCTTGAACATCAATGCGTCGCCGTACTACCAAGGCAAACCAATAGTTCGCGAGGATCTGGTTCGAAGGCGCACCGGCGAAGCCAACCTTCCCATTGCCTATGTGAATCTGGTAGGCGGTCAAGACGAACTCGTCTTCGATGGCGGGTCGATCGTGATCGCCGCCGACGGTTCGATCGTCGCCCAATCCAAGTTCTTCGAAGAACAAGTTCAGATCGCCGACTTTGCGGTTGGCGAGGTTCGCCCAACCGCCACCAATCCCATCTTGGTGAGTGCGGCATCGTCGAAGTCGATCGTTGGTTTGCCGCCGGTTATAGAGCCCGCACCCGAGCCAATGCTGGAACTCTGGAGTGCGCTGGTCCTGGCGACCCGCGACTACGTGCACAACAACGGGTTCACCGACATCTGCTTCGGGTTGTCCGGTGGTGTGGATTCGACGCTGGTGGCGGCCATTGCGGCCGAGGCGCTTGGGCCCGAACATGTCCACGCGCTGCTGCTGCCCTCGCGCTATTCGTCGGATCATTCGGTGACCGACGCCGAGCAGTTGTCGATCAATTTGGGCATCAACCATCGCACGATCGCGATCGAGCCAGCCCATGCCGCCATGCTCGAAATGTTGGCCCCTGCGTTCGACGGTCTCGCCGCCGATGTGACCGAAGAGAACATCCAGAGTCGCATTCGCGGCGTTACCTGGATGGCCATGTCGAACAAGTTCGGCTGGCTGGTGCTGACCGGTGGTAACAAGAGCGAGATGGCGGTCGGTTATGCCACGCTGTACGGCGACACCGCCGGTGCCTACGCGCCGATCAAGGACGTGTGGAAGCTACAGGTCTATGCACTGTGCGAGTGGTACAACCAACGCGCTGGCACCGAGATCATCCCGACCAATGTGTTGAGCAAGGCCCCTTCCGCCGAGCTTCGACCCGACCAACGAGACGACCAGAGCCTTCCGCCCTACGAGGTGCTTGACCCGATGCTCAAAGCGCTGGTTGAGCAGGATCAAACCGCGTTCGACCTGATCGAGGCTGGTCACGACGAGAAAGTCGTCAAGCGTATTGCTCGGTTGGTCGACATTGCCGAGTTCAAGCGACGTCAGAACCCACCGGGCCCCCGGGTGACGCGCAAGGCGTTTGGGCGTGATCGCCGGATGCCGATCACGAATCGCTATCGAGGCGGCGCCTGAACCTGCAGCCTCGAGCGTTATGAGTGAGGTTCGGCGACGACCTGCACGGCGGGGCTCAGCGTCTCGTCGGTGATGTCGTATACCGACTCGATGAGTTCTCCATCGAGTGGAATGCGCACGATCGATCCAGTCTCGAGCAAAACGAAGGCTTGACGAGAATCTCCAACTGTCGCCCGCGCTCGGATCTCGGCTTCTAACGGATCCCACAACACCTCGGGAGCTTCTGCGTCGTCGACGAGCACGATTGAGCCGTCGCCAGCGGTGATTGCGATCTGACCACCCAAGCCGCTGTAGCCAATCGCAGGCTCGAGGTCGTTGGAGAACGGATCCCAGACCGACGTCAGCGGTGGACGATCGTCGACGACCACGTCGTAGCGGGCGACTGCGCCTTGTCCGACGCCGAGCAAGATCGCGTCATCGGCCGCCCCGACATTGAATGCCGGCGGCTGGTCATCAGCGACCCAGATTTCGATCAGCTCGACCTCGGCAGGGTTAGCGTCGACACCCGCTGCATAGACCCGGACACTTCCATCGCCGAGAGCGAAGGTCAACAACTCGTCGACTGCGGTGAGATCTATCGCTGGAGTCTCGTTGTCCTCGACATTCCAGATCACCATCATGTCTTCGAGATCAACACGCTCGAGGCTCGAATTCAGCAGAATGTTTCCGCCTGCGGTCCGAATCGCGAGTTGATCGAGCATCCCGACCACCTCGACCGCACTGCTGATCGCGTCGTCTGGTTCATAGATAGTCGACGGTGCCGAGCTCGCATCACCAGGGTCGGCGAGGACAACCATGCCTGCTGCGTTTACGATGGCAATCTTGCCATCGATCCAGGTCATCTCGACGGCGGACGGCAGTGCGTCGTTCCCCGTGTTGTAGATCGTTCTGAACGACGGAGGCTCGCCGTCGGCGCCAAACGTCGCAAGCACCACGTCGCCGGTGTCGAGGCGAATCGCCAGGCGAGGCGGCGCAGTCGGAACGGTGCTTTCTTCCGGTGTTGGTTCAGCTGTTTGGCCCGCTTCGACCAATGGGTTCGCTTCGCCCTCTGAGCTGTTGGATGCCGACGATGTCGGTTCAGGCGTTGCCTCAGGGGTTGGGTCGGCGCTGATCCCGTCGTCGGTGATACCCGTGGCGACCCCGTCGGCGTCGTCGCCCACAGAGCCGACGAGCTGCCAACCGCCGTAGAGAAACAAGCCAAGCCCGGCGACCATCAGCGCGAGGAGCAGCACCGATTGAAACGACCGTCGCTGCGGAGCAAGAGCAGGAGCTGGCGCCGGTGGCGACTCAAGGAAGGATGGTGCCAGCTCTGAAGCGCCCGTTAGGCCGCTGGAAGAATCGGCTTCATGCAGGCCCCCAACGGTTGCAAGATCAGCCAAGAAGTCGTCGGTTGCCGATGCGTCGGCCAGGTCTGCGAGAAATTGGGCGTCGTGACTTTCGGATGGACCCAACGAGAACTCGTCGTCGTAGGCGTCGGCATCACCGACGTCGGCATCACCGGGGTCGTCGAGGCTGTTTTCGTCACGGGGGTCGTCGAGGCTGTCGTCGTCACGGGGGTCGTCGAGGCTGTCGGGCCCACCGGGGTTGTCGAGGCTGTCGTCGTCACGGGGGTTGTCGAGGCTGTCGTCGTCACGGGGGTTGTCGAGGCTGTCGGGCCCGCGCGGTTTGTCGAGGCTGTCGTCGTCA
>ENA-ORXT01001283-ORXT01001283.1-marine-metagenome-genome-assembly--contig:-NODE-1283-length-34592-cov-179.298131_pt1 | contig 34592 bp, 29 predicted proteins | sample MGYA00237868_ERZ511482 | MGnify/ENA metagenome assembly ERZ511482 | reverse complement strand
ATATCAATCGCAGAACGGTTATTGACATTTTCTTCGATAGTCGTATAACCAATATAGCTATAAACAAGAGTTGCATCCTCTCCGACAGTGATAGAATAGTTACCATTAATGTCTGTAACTGTTCCATTAGCACTTCCTTTTTCAAGAATATTTACTCCTATTATGCTTTCCCCATCACTTCCCTTCACAACACCAGAAATAGTATTTTGAGCAAAATTAGTAACGGACAGACTAAAAAATATTAGCATTACAGAGAGCCTGTTAAAAATCGTTATAAGTTTCATTTGATAGATATTTTGTAAAATTCATTATTAGACAATAGCTGAAATAATATTGAATTTAGGAAAATATATTAATTAATTACATTAATCATTAACTTTATTAACTATTAATATTATTAATTATTAGTAGGTATAGTACTTTGCTTGTATATCTATTTTGAGATAATATGGTGATATAAAAAAGTAGGTAAGCTACATCGCAGATTCATTAGTTGTCAACCCAAATTTCCTTTTAGAATCTAGAGACAGAAGTCTCACTGCTAATGCTCTTAGAGCTACAGGACATAGTACTAACGACATCATGACTGACGATATCGTAGATAAATGACCGATATCGAGTGTAGGATAACCGTCATAGGATCAGTAATGTCCTAAGTAAAGTAATAACTCTGTGTTTTAAATATGAAATAATGGGCACGATTATGTTTATCAGCTCCTTATTTATTTGCTTCAACTTAAGCCGTTCTCTATATTAAATAAATGAAGCAAGTGTATCTTTAACTGGCGTCTGTACAACGTGCTTCGTGTAGTTACTACGGGCTTATAAACTATCCCCTATTTCTGATTTTAATAATTCTTTTTTTCAGAGTAAGAAATTAGATAAAGTCATTATGTATTATAAATCACTTCAAAAGCCATAAAATACCTGGCTCTATAGCCATAAAGAGATCCTAATAAATCGCATGTAATCTCATTCGATAGCTATTGACTTTTCTTTCTTGCTGAATGAATAGCTCTTCCGCTTTCCAGCTCGATTAACATGAAATAGATTAAGTTGGTCATCAAAAAGATCAAGAAGGATTGTATTTTCGATTTGGATGTGGCTTGTCTCAGTGATGTCTTGATTCTTGAGAGAAAGTTCTATCCAAACTGACATCTGATCAGCATTGCTCTCTTTATAAATCAGAGTTTGCCTTTCTCCATCTACTGTGAATTGTAAGTGTTGTTCCAGATACTTCTCTATGAGATCATCTGATGAGGAATATCCTTCAGGCAATGCTTCACCTGGTGTCAATCCACAAGCATTCATCAGGTCATCGAGAAAAATACGTACACTGATATCAAACTCCCCAGTTGTTTTTTCTCTGACTTCTATGACACTCACGTGGATGTCATGCGCGATCGCATCAACGTCATAGAAAAACTGTAAGCATAATAATATGATCAAACACCGCAACATGATACCATAACGACCAATCTATACAATTGGTCTCTCTGTCCACTTTCTTAGTAGTCATTTAACCCTTACATTAGAGTATGAAGTCAATACAGGCTCTTATCTATTTACTACTCTTCATTCAGCTTCCTCTTATGGCTCAGTACGCTACCCTACAGTCTACTGTGGATTCACTTATTCATGATGGGATTGATTCTATGGCTTATCCAGGTGCGCAGCTTTTGGTGATTCACCAAGACTCTGTCATCATCCATAAGGCTTATGGCCATCATACTTATAATCAGAATGTAAGTGTACAGTTAGATCATTTATATGATCTGGCATCAATCACTAAAGTATCCACAGGCCTACCTGTCTTAATGAAGCTCTATGACCGTGGACTTTTTGATTTAGACGCACCAGCTTCACAATACATACCGCTGTTTAAAAAGTCGAATAAAGCCAAGCTCACGTTCAGAGAAATCCTAAGTCATCAGGCTCGCTTAGAGCCTTACATCGTATTCTGGAAAGACATGTTCAAAACCGATGGTCAATACAAGAAAAGAACTGTCAAATCAAAATCCTCTAAACGATATCCAATCAGAATAACAGACCAAATGTGGCTGCATAAAAAGTATAAAAAGAAAATGCAAAAGCGCATCAAGGACTCTCCACTCTTACTTGACAAAGGATACAAATACTCAGGTCTTAGTTTTCTCCTGATGCCTGACATGATCAGCGACATGATAGATGCAGACTATGAGACTCAGTTATATCAGAGCTTTTATAAGCCACTTGGTGCAGATCGAATGCGCTACAGACCTCGACTCCACTTCCCCATAGCAGATATAGTCCCTACTGAAAAAGACAAATATTTTAGAAACACGCTCATCGCAAGTGATGTCCATGACGAAGCAGCTGCTATGCTCGACGGTATATCCTGTAATGCAGGACTATTTGGCAATGTTGAAAGTCTGTCTAAATTATTCCACATGTATATGAATTATGGAGCTCTGAATGGGAAAAGATATATCTCTGAAAAAGCGCTTAAATTATTCACAAGCTATCAATATCCAGAGCAGGAAAACAGGCGTGGTCTTGGATTCGATAAGCCACTACTAGATTATAATAAAGACTCATACATCGCCCAATCTGCTAGTCCTGAGAGCTTTGGTCATTCGGGCTTCACAGGTACCTTCGTGTGGGCTGATCCGACACATAAAATATTGATAGTATTCCTAAGTAATCGCGTATATCCTACCAGAGAAAACAGAAAACTCTATACAATGAACATCAGACCCAAATTACATCAAGCACTATATGATTATTTGATTGATGATATCAATTCTCAATGAAGTCCCATTTGATAAAAGCGATGCGAGCCAAACGTTTAATATTTCTATTTAGAACTAACTTGCTCATAAAAGTCATGATACCCTAGATGCAAATTTCGTTCTATTCTATCATGATCAAAGGCTAGTGGTGATCCAAGTAACTTAGAGGGTATGATATAATCTATGACTAAGTCCTCTCTTATGTCTTTCTTCAGCCAGAAGTGTCGCGCACTAGTCAGATCAATACATAGCGCATGCTTCACTTGTCTATTAGATTTCAAAAATCTGACTGGTCTATTATCAGCAATGCCACCATCAATGTATCTGTGGCCAGATATCTCATGCGCTGGAAAGATTGGGTATAGTGAAGCGCTGGCTATGACATAATCTATTAGTTCTCCTTCTGGAATATCTGCCTTAGAGAGATACTGCCTTTTCCTATTAGTCAAGTCGAAAGTCACCAATCCGAATTCTATATCAGACTCCCTGATGGCTTGTTCATCTAAGTGATAATGTAGTAACTCTTTTAACGGTGCCACATCCAATGACTTTTCTTGAAACAGTTTTTTGATGACTGCATAGATCGCCCTTGGATTATAATTGGCAGATAAAGAGACAGATTCATAGTCGTCGAATATCCTACTATAATTTAAATCACTCCAAAGATCAAATGCTGTATCAAAATCCCCTTGAGCCATGGAAGCAGCATTAATAGCACCGACAGACGTGCCATAAGCACTTATAACCTTAGAAAACATGCCTAACTCTCGCATCGCCTTCCACGAACCTATCTGGTATGCTCCTCTGGCTCCACCTCCTGATAAGATCAACCCCAGCGATTCATTACCAATTTGTATTTTATCCTTCTTTTTGAATGAGATGGCTTTTTTTATTTGGTCTTTATTGATACGTTTTGGAAGCTGCATAAATAATGATCGTTAGTTTAAATGTCCAGATTATAGTCCTGATCCAATTTGATTTAATTAAAGCATTAATATGCTTTATGTCAAACTTATCTTTTAATTTTTGATGAAGAGGTACTTGTATTAAGAATGTGGACAGCCATAATATTATTGCACAGGACAGATTCATTATTTGGAAAGTCTCTTGAGATCGAATCATCCATATTACAGCCAATGCAAATTCCACGACCATTAGTGGAGCGACTAATGGACTGATGTCCCTCATGTGCTTTTCATGGTGAATACGATGTCGGGCCTCTCCCACTATCTTGAAAGCTGGATATACGAGTAGCTGTACTATCCAAATAATCCCGACCATGATTGAAGTGACAATAAGATTAGCTATCAGCAACATGTCAATATTTTATATCTTATTTTTTCGATCTATATCGCAACCAGTCTGTCTCATTATCTATATCAGACAGCTCTATTAATTCTGTAATAGATATGTGGTCAGAAAGTGCTCGATTCAGAGTCGTCTTAAATACCTGATCCGTACTCCATGCGATAGAGTCAAATAACTGAGGATAATCTTGATTCATGCCTAATAGATAATAACCACCGTCTATGCTGGGACCAATGACGATATCTGTCTCTTGTAAGGAAATAAATGCTCTTTCTATCACATCACTGGTCAAATCTCCACAATCACTCCCGATGATCACGACACGATCATGATTATCTAATACAGTCTTGAATGCATCAGCCATTCTGGCGCCTAAGTCTTTACCATGTTGGACTTGCTTAATGAATCCCTGACCTTCCCACAAATCATCATTCTCTAAGTAGTCACTATAATAAATATACTTCTGACATGCCACTCCCATCGCTACTTCCTTAGTGACTGAGAGTAAGTGGTGATAAGCTGCAAGAGCCGCCTCGTCGCCTATGGTACGAGCTAGTCTCGTTTTGACTTTCCCAAGTACAGGATTCTTTACAAAAATAATGAGTGCGCTATCTTTCAAAATGGATTTCCTTGGTGTAGAATATGTTTAAACGACATTAACCTTCCAGTAAACAGGGAACAATATGAGGCTTGTTCCCGATTGTATCATCTAAATTTATATAAATAAAGGTCACATACATTTCTAAATAACATCTTGGTGTACATTAATCCTTTTTCTTTTTCTCATCTTTTTCCTTTAGTCGAAGCAGAGCCCCCTCTTCGATGACTTTAGATACCGCACTATACGGGCCCGATACGATATTCTGACCTTCTTCTAATCCATCTAGTACTTGTATAAAATCATCGTCTTGTATTCCAGTCTTTACAGCTATCATACGTGCTGTATCTGCTTCCATCACAAATACGACTTCTTCTGCTTCGGCACCTTCTTCATCAGGAGTTCTGACAGTAACAGCTTGAATCGGAACACTGATAACATCTTTTACTTCATCTGTATAGACCTCTACTGAAGCAGACATACCTGGTCTGAATGGATACTTAGAGTTAGGTATCTTCATATCCTGATAAGAGTCAGCATCTATTCTAGCCTTGACGATAAAATTAGTCACTTGATCTGTATTCAGTGAGGTGGCGCTAGCAGAGTTAGCCGCCGAATTAGCAATTTCTGACACTCTTCCAGTGAATATTTTATCTATGTAAGCATCTACTTCTATTTCTACTTTATCGTCTATCGCTACTTTGAGTATATCACTCTCACTGACTTCTACTTGGACTTCCATGGCATTCATATTAGCGATGCGCATCATCTCTGTCCCAGTCATCTGTATAGTCCCGACGACTCGTTCTCCCTTCTCTACCGATAGGCTGGATATGATGCCGCTATTAGGTGCCTTAATCGTCGTCCGATTTAGGTTAGTCTGCAGTTCTTTAAGCGATGCATCAGAACTGGCTACTTGAAATTCTGCACCCTTGATGCTTTCTTCTGCTGATATAATACTAGCTTCAGCTGCTTTTAGATTTGCTTGAAGTGATCTTAGAGAGGATAGCGACTGATCGAACTCTATCTGAGATATGACACCATCATCCTTCAATTTTTGATTTCGATCATGTATCTGCTGCGCATTCTCAAGATTAGCGATGATCTGCTCTTTCTGTGCGATACTATTCTGTAGCTGAGACTTAGATATAGATACCTGAGCACGCTGCCCATCAAGAGAAGCCTTACCTCGCTCTACTGCTGAAATGAATGCTTCTGGATCTATCTTAGCTAATAATTGTCCTGTAACGACTGAGTCTCCTTCTTCTACGACTAACTGAACGATCTCTCCTGATACATCAGAGCTGATTTTTACTTCTATTTCTGGAAATATACGGCCACTCGCAGATACTGTCTCGGAGATTGTTCTGGCTTTCACTTCGTCAGTTACAACCTCCTCCCCCTTTGGCTTAGATTGTTGCTTATAGTACATCGCACCTGCTGCTCCAGCCAGGAGTAGTAATAGTAGTGGTATTAACCACCGGCGTCGACTTTTCTTTCGTTTTGTCATAAGGGGTAAGTATACTGAATATATAGATACTTACAAAGTTAGTGGTTTACCTAAGTAGAAATCCAATATTTTCACTTTAAAAATATAATCATATTTGGCAATGACAGCTCTGATCGATGCAGAGTCATACTGGTTTTTCGCTTGAATATAATCGAATGTATTAATTGCGCCCAGCTCAAAGCGCTTCTCTGCATTGGCAAATGCTGCTTCTTGAGCCTCGACAGTAGTCTTAGACACCTCTAATGCTTTCTTAGCTGTCTGAGCTTCGGCTAAGGATTGCTGTACAGTTGTCTTAAGTAATTGAAGTTGCTGTTCATTCTGATTTTTGGCTCGCAGAACATTGAGCTTAGCTTGTTCTACTCCAGATTTCCCTATATAGTTATTATAAATTGGCAAATTAAAATTGATGCCCACACCGTAAGCCAGATTCTCATCTATTTGATTAAAATAAGGATTTTTAGAAGTAATTGCATTAGTAGAGGGAAAGCCGATAATAGCTGCTTGCCCATCTATCGTTACTGGTGTATTATTAACCGTCTGTTGAAACTCGTCGACACGTAAGCCTTTATTAGAATAGTTAGTTCCCAAACTTCCTCCAGCGAATACCACTGGATAAAGAGCTGACTTAGCTATATCCACGCTCATCTCAGAGCTCATGATTCTGATTTTCCCAGCTTCTATATTTGGCTGATTTTGGACCGCTACTTGATAGACTTCTTGAAATGATAATTTATCTGGATCGCTGAATAATGTTACAATATTTTCATCAGGAATGACGAGCTGAAGTTCTTTTTCGACATCATAGTTCATAATTTGCTTCAAGTTCAGCAAAGAAATATTAAGGCTATTCTGAGCAGATATAAAGTCTTGCTCATTCAGAGATAATTGTGCTAGTATATCTAATCTTTCATTAAGAGGTCTGGCTCCAGCAGCGATTAATTTATCTATCTGACTCAATTGTTCTTGACTAAGCTCTATAGAATTCTTGAATGTATTCATATTCTCCTGAGCTAATAGTGCACTTAAGTAGGCACTCGCTACATCCAGAGCAATATCCATTTTGATCTGATCAATATCTTTCTCTGCTGCATCCAGATTTAGACCACTCTGCTTAAGCTGATTTCTAATTCTAAATCCATTGAATAGAGTGACACCCGATGACAAAGAATATGAATTAGAAAAGAATGACTGTGTCGAAAAGGCATCAGTCGTCGGGTCAAGTGATCGACCAAAGTTTAACTGCATTCCTCCAGATCCTCTGAGATCGGGATATCTGGCTTGCTGTGCTAATTTTCTATTTATTTTCTCAGACTGATAATTATAGCCTAATTGATTAATCGCCAGAGAATTTTCCCAAGCATATACGATGCACTTCTCCAGATCCCACTGATCTTGAGCAGAGATGCTTAAGGTCATGAGTATGATACAGCATATAATAGATAAAGTCTTCAGCATTTTCAATTTGTTTTGAATGACAATAATAATACAAAGGGACCCAACTGACATTAATTTATATATAAAACTATCAGTTCAGTCGATGAACAAGCTTGCCATGGATTATACTGTACAGACGATAGATTGAAAAGAAAAGTTGCATGAAACGTCTATGACGCAGATAATTACGACACCCAAGTAAATGATTAAGTTTTGGGTACTGATAATCAGTAAGTTGTAAAATATAATAAATGAAAAAACACTACGTGTTCTGTCTCTGACACTACAAGCTAAGAGGTCAATGGTTTCTTGCCTTGAATTAAAGATTAGAATTAAGCGTCGCCAACCCGATAAGGCGATCATATCTAGAGCCAAATTCTGTATAATAGGTCAGTATGGTATAATCGTTTTCAGCCTCAAACCAGTTACCTTCAAGCGCACTAAAGTCGATTTCATCTCCATAATCGACGACATACTGATAATCATAGAATCCCTGTTTGAGCAATATTGTATTCGTATAAATACCTCTGAAATGATCATACTGCATCTTACATTCTTCTCTTAGTTTCCAGTCGGATAGCTGACCGACGACATAAATATCTGCATCGATAAGTGGATTTTTCAGCTGCAAAGAGAAGTGGGCATTGACATAGTTAGATTTCACTTGGTCATTATTATCATCAGCGGATTCTATGACATAGCTGCCATTAATATCAGAATATGTGTGATAGTTAGTCCAGGATCTGTCATTATCCATAAAGAGAAGTAGGTCAGCTCCATTGGCATTTAGATCCAATGAGTGTATACCTTCGCCCCTATATCTGGTACTACGCATATCGACTATTCTGAATTCTTTACCGGCTGGAAATGTATGCCGATTCACAAAATTAAACATGATGTCTTCTCCATTCACGAATCTTGGAGTGACGCCTGTGATTGCGCTGTCCCACCGTTGGTTTTGCATAAGGACCAGTTCTATCTCATTCATCGGATTTGCGATCCTAAAGTTCTTATAGTTGACCTTAAACTGCAGCTCTTGGTGGGTTTTTATTTTCTGCACATTCATAGGATCTACGACTTGTCCTATCACAGTCACTAAAGGCTCGACCACCATAAATCGCCTGGTGAATGCTGGTACTTCATCATATTCATCTTCATAGACATAGAGTATATAATTACCGCTCAGTGTCCATGAGATATCATCATTAGGAATCGTGAGCTGATAATGGGTATAGTCCTGATAAGTACCGATGGAATAATAAGAATCCTCGATTTGCTCATCATTAAATCCGTCTATGTAGTCTAACTCGTCGAGTTCTGACGGATTCCAATTCTTATCACAGTGAATGATCTTATATCTGTAGGTTATATCGCCCCCTTCTATATCATCAAAACTCAGAAGCAATCGTCCATTAGAATTAAGGTCAATGATCGGGGCAGATGTGGGAAGACCGACATGATGTAGTCTGACAGTCTTAATATTATCAAGATAGACATCATCAGTCAGGTTATATTCTACTTGTGCATGCAGATGAATGGAGATGAATAACACAATAAGTATGAGGACCTTATCCATATTCTAATTAACTATAAAGTAATGGAAACCTTCTTTTATTGTCTGGTTTTAATGAAACATTAATAGAAAATCACAGCTATAATGGCCAATTCTTATAATAAACCTGATCTGGCTTACTGGTCCATCGATTACCAGCGATTCTAAATCTCCAGGGCAAGTTAGAGCTTTCTTCTGCAGTCTTCATTCCTACACGAGAGCCTGCGATGATGGCTCCTGCATGGATGTCTGGTGCATCTTCGATCCAGATTTCAGATGATCGAGACATAAGCGAAGTCCCATCATGAGCTTTCGATATGCCCATCGCCTTTGTGAATTTTCCAGGACCATTACATATCGAGGCCTTCGTTGGATTCATCCCAGATCGACGATCACACATCAGCTTCATGCCTTCCATCGGCTGCACGGCTCTAATCAATACAACATGTGCTATACCTTCTGGCCCAGTCACCACATTGAATAATTGATGTATGCCATAGCAGATGTAGACATATGCGCATCCTCCTTCATTGAACATTGTCTTGGTCCTTGGCGTAAGTTTATTCTGAAAAGCATGAGAAGCTTTATCATCAGGTGCTCGATAGGCCTCCGTCTCTACGATAATCCCCTTAGTCAATTCATGATTTACATGGCTCACGAGAATTTTACCTAAGAGGTCTTTGCTGACCTGTAAGACATCTTCTCTAATGTAAAATGACTTAGATAATAACTTTGACATGCTGTAAATATCTGAAAGTCTTGACAAATCAGATTTTAATAAGCTTTTTAGTAACTATATCTTCTCCATTTATAAGTGTTATTAAATATATCCCATCATCAAATTCATTCACATCAACAGAAAATAGACCTTCTGTAACATCTTTATATGATTTTAATAGTTCTCCATTTGTTGTATGAATGTTTATCAATGTATGATTTGATGGTATTGATATATTCATTATCGACTGTGTTGGATTCGGGAAAATCAAAACTGAAAATTCATCAAATTCCAAATTCCTAATTTCTACTTCTTTTAGATCAGATCCGCACGAGAATGTACTTCCAATGTCATTTAAATCATACGCTTCAATACAATCAAATGTGGGCGTTTGTTTGCAATAGTATGTGCCGTCTTGAAAATATAAATCTGCTGATTCTTCTGTTTCAATTAAAAAAAAGAAAAATGGACCAGACATATATTCTATAATTACACCAGTACTACAATCAGCAGAAATGATCGAGCTCACCCAAGTGTAATCAGCAAATAAATCATTGGTAATTTGTGGACTACCATTTTCGCTATCTGAGTCATCATTGTTGTTGGAATTGGAATCGCAAGACCAAATATTACTGATCTGATTATCGCTCAAATCGTAAAGAACTCTACAATCTCTTGTAGATGTGTTCCTGCAATAGAATGTTCCGTCCTCAAAATATAATGTAGATGCATCATCCTCAATGACATACAAAAAAGCAAATGGCCCTAAATCATATTCCTCTATTAAGCAAACATTGGAAAGTTCAATATCTGATAACCATGTGTATTGCTGAAGAACATCGGTCAAATTAGAAGTATTTTCATTTTCGAAAACATTTTCATCTTCATTCCCTAATTCACTTTCTTCTTCAGATCCTTCACTGGTATTTTCTCCACAACGCCATTCGTTGGCTATTTTGTCGACGGTTAATGCATAGACACTGACACAGTCTGTAAACTCGGTTGTCTGACAATATAATCTGCCATCTTCAAAATATAATTTGCCATCAGAAAAATAAACAAATGAATATCCACCAAAATCATATTCTGTAATCTTTAGTTCGCTACAATTATTGGCAATTAGATCTGAAGTGATCCAAGTAAAGCGTTCTTGAAATTGTTGTGGGGTGATAACTTCAGTATCATCCATATTCTCTTGGTTACCAGATTGTTCATTGTCTGTTTGATCATCATTTGATGCATCCTGATCACAAATATTGGTAAATCCATACAATTTATTTCCGATTGACATGATCAAATCGCTGTCCCCAATAGAAAAAGACTTTATGCGCTCAGTGAAATTTCTATAATCCACTCTTAGCTCATGATCTAAGACTACAGAACTAAGTGGCTTCGATGGATCGCCAAACATTATCTGAATGACCTCATCAAAGATAAAAACGGAGTACTGACAATTGTTTTTGGTTTCGCCATGAATCTGACCTATTATTTCTGACCTATCTCTGATTAAGCTTTCGGAATATCTTCTTTGTATGGTCTGCTTTTCTTGCCTATTACTCCCATTTACATTGTAAGTAATTGTCAGGACATCATCACTTTCTAAATTACTTTCTTCAGCGATAATGTAGTTTATTTGATTTGGCGCGCTTAACCAAAAATTAGGGCTTTCATATAACGCCTCCCATCTGTAGTCCTCTTCAAAAGATGGTTTTGGTGTTACATAAATGTAATCGGCGTAAAGATTTATATAGTGGTTATCTAAAACAGAAATACTCACATCTGTTATAGTTGTAAATTTCATTTCATCAATTAATAATTCATGAGATAGATTATCAAGAATATTTCTAAAGATTATTGTGTTCTCGTCAGCTTTATATGCTTTTACATAGTGCAGACATTCATTCATTAAACTTGGATCAAGATCTTGTTTAGATACAATATTCCCTTCTATGTCCATGGATTCAATAACATGAAAAAAAGTTAAGTCGACATGATTAATTAATCCTTGATCATAAATATTAGTGGTGCAATCCGCGATCCAATGTGAAGGGTATTTAATTGATTTTACAAGTTGGCCATCGTCATCAAGAATAGCTGCTCCCCAAAATCCAATTAATAGCAATTTATCATTATCAAGGAAAACCACTTCTTGGGTCAATAAATCATGTTCAAGTATCCAAGATGATTCTTGAGACTGACTATTTAAGGTAAATCCACAAGAATAATATAAATATAATATGCGATAACTTAAAAGAATCCATAGTTGTAATGTTGTAAGGCTATTAAAACCTAAATATAACATTCTTTCGAAATTCTATGTCTAAGAAAAAAACCTGATTTTAATACACAGCTATCTGTCACTTCCGAATCAAATAAACCCCTCCTATGATCAGCCCCAATCCAATAAAATGATAAATCACCAAAGCCTCCCCATCAAAAATCCCCCAAAATAATACTATCGCCGGCATGATGTAAGTGACAGAAGAAGCAAATAATGCCGTCGTCCGCTGCAGCAGCTGATAGTATATGATCAATGAAAAGACCGTACTCATGATAGAAAGTAATGTCAAATACATGAGTGATAGCTGAGCAGCATCGCTCGCCATAACTTTAGCAGGAATACCAATGCACAGTGCAATAAAAACAAAAGGAACACCTATCAAAAGGAATGATACAGCCGCCAATAAGAGTGGATCATCATCTTGAAAATAGGTCTTGATAAAATTACTATTTATGGCATAACACATCGTACCTATCACCACGAAAAGGCCATACGCAGGATTAGATCCGAGGTCGAGCTGGCTCCCATATACGATGATCAGTATGGCACCGACTAATCCTAAGGCCACACCGATCCCTTGATAAATGTTAGACTTTACCTTAAAAAAGAGGAGTCCAAATATGATGGTAAAGAGAGGTGTCAGAGAATTCAAAATACCGCTGGCAATACTGGTGATTTCAGTCTGAGCTAAAGCATACATGAATGCAGGAATGGCATTCCCTGTGACACCAATGAGGAGATATAGCTTCCACTTGGACCAGTTGATTTTTTTATAAAAATAGAATATGAATGGGGTGAAGGCTAAGAATGCAATAACGATCCTCATCAGCCCCATCTCAAAGAAAGTAAATCCGACAAGACTCTTCTTGATCAAGATGAAAGAGCTGCCCCAGATGCAACTCAGTAGTATCAGACTAAGCCAATCGCGTAGTTCTATGGTAGGCTTAGAAGTTGAGTTGATGATATTTTAGTTTAATTAGCGTAAATAAATAATTCTGTATATAGGTCATTATGCTTGGTGTAATACTTGAATTTTTGTGAATCTGCGAATACTCTATAATTACTTTTTCCCATAAATCGATTGCATTCTTTAATTGTCTCGTTTTTGTATACCGTCAAAAGAAAAATTATCAAAATTCACACCCCTGATGTTTTCAGATCGGACATGGCCCAGTCCGAGAACGTGACCAATTTCGTGTAATGCAAGTAGGTAAAATTCATTACAATTATTTGAAATATTATCTGTAGAAAACAGCACTCTACCCATCAATTCAAGACAAGGACTTCTGGAAATTACAAATTCCAATATTTAATGTTCTGCTATCGAAAACAAAAAATTTTAAACCAGAGTCGGAATCATCTTCCATTTCATAAAAATCTAATGCTACTATATTCGCTTAAGGCATTCTTTACCTTTTCTCTTGCACACTCACCCTTGATATCAAAATCATAGGTAATGACACTATCTGTAGTATGGGTTCTGAGTATTTGTCGCTCCGTTTGGAAACACTACGACAACACACCTCCACTACTTTCAGGCCTTGTTTCATTAGGTCCTGAATTTTCAAAGATAAAATTCTACCCCGTTTAATTCCACAGAGACGATATTCAGCACTCGTAGTACTAGCGCCAGCACCAGATAATATATCATCACACTCTTGTAAGATCGCGCCCTCTTTTGAACAAACAAATACAACTATAGCGACTGTAAATATTATACCTTCTGATACGTCATTTAAATAATATTCTACCCTTTCTGTATTTCTAAAGCTACTCGATCCACTTCCTTCCATACTCTCCATAAGTTACTATAGCAGATCTTCTCTATGTCAGAATCACTATACCCACGCTGTAGCAAGACATAAATCAGATTAGGATATGCCGCAACATCTTTCAGTCCCGTAGGTAGAGAATCACCCACACCATCGTAGTCCGAACCAAAGCCCACATGGTCTATCCCTGCTAATTCGACGACAAGATCTATGTGGTCCGCCACTCTTTCTACATCTGCGAATAATGCTGGATTTGCCTTTTGGTAGGCATCGACCATTTTCTTACCCTCATCGTCACTGAATGAAAGTCCTTTATCTTCCAGCATTTTCATCAATTCGTCTCGCTGTGCATTTCTTTGATCAGCGATCTCACCATCGATGAATGTAGATCCAAAATTAATCATGATCACGCCACCATTCTCACCAAGCCTTTTAATCATCGCATCATCCATGTTACGCTCGAATCCCGGCACAAATTTTCTAGCCGATGAGTGAGACGCGATCACAGGTATATCGGTCAGTGCCATGACATCGTAGAATGCATTATCCGAGACATGAGATATATCGACCATGATGCCCACTCGATTCATCTCCTTCACGACTAATTCTCCATATTCGCTTAGGCCTCCATAAGTCCCGGTGGTATCATATGATGAGTCACAGATCAGATTATCCTTAGAGTGCGTTAGTGTCACATAGCTGATGCCTCTATCCTTAAAGTGCTTGACATTAGCTAAGTCATCTTCTATTCCAGCGCCATTCTCCATCCCCATAGGAAGTGCGATCATGCCATCCATGATGATTTTCTCAGCGTGGTCTGCACTGTATGCGATTGAGAATTTATCTGGTAGTGCGCTCGCTATGCCTTCTATCATTGTAATGAGGGAATCTGCTAATAGTTTAGATGCTCCAGCTGTCTCCTGATTAGCTGCAGGTATGTAGATAGACATGAATGGTGCATCTAGTCCACCTTCCTTAGCTCTGACATAATCAAAATCTCCTTCGTCCGTCTCGATGGGTATTCCTAAGAATTCTCTTTCCAGTCTAAAATTCTTAATCTTCAGCCTGTAAGGAAGATCGACATGACCGTCCGTGATGATGTAAGCATGAGCCAAAGAATCTGCTCTATCGCGAAGCATATCATCTTCCGTAGGTCCTGCAGGTATATCTATGATTTCTTTGACTTCTTCTACGACAACAGCTTGTGTGTCTTTAGTCGTGCTGCATGAAGCCATGATGGCGATGGCTGCTGCTGCAAGTATGGTTGATTTCATAATGATTCATTTATTGGATGTAAATGTACGAAGACAATTAGAGATTTGTCTACAAGTATTATAGGCCCACGATCTGCCTTTGTGTGTCATCTGACTAAATAAAATACGATAGGTCTTTCCCGTCCACTATTTTACTATTTTTGTCTTGTACTAGCTTACTAACCATCATGTCAGAGATAAAACTCTTCTCAGGAACCAATTCACAATATTTATCAGAAAAAATAGCAGACCATTATGGATATCCATTAGGCAGTCTGGAAGTTAATAAATTCAGTGATGGTGAGATGCAGCCAGTCATTAAAGAAAGTGTGAGGGGCGCAAAGGTATTTTTCATTCAGTCTACCTTTGGCCAAGCTGAAAATCTCTTAGAATTATTGCTCCTGATAGATGCTGCTAAGCGAGCATCCGCAGGCTATATCACAGCTGTGATCCCCTACTTTGGATACGCGAGACAAGATCGAAAAGATAAGCCAAGAGTGCCTATCTCAGCCAAACTTGTCGCTAAACTATTAGAATCAGCAGGCGCCGATAGAATCATGACCATGGATCTACATGCAGACCAGATCCAAGGCTTCTTCGATGTCCCGGTGGATCATCTTAAGAGTAATGCCATATATATACCATTCCTCAAGTCTAGAGATCTGAATAATGTCATTTTTGCATCTCCTGATGTCGGTGGTGTGAAACGAGCAAGAAGCTATGCAAAATACTTTCAAAAGGACTTAGTCATATGTGATAAAGAACGGCGTATAGCTAATGAAGTCGCTGCCATCACGGTCATCGGTGAAGTAGATGGAGCAGATGTGATTCTGATCGATGATATCATAGACACAGCAGGCACATTATGTAAAGCAGCTGAAGCACTTATGAATAAGGGCGCGAAGAGTGTCAGAGCGATGTGTACACACCCAGTGCTTTCAGGTAAGGCTTATGAGAATATTGAGAATAGTCATTTGACAGAGCTTGTCGTAACTGATACGATACCACTTAAAAAGGTAAGTACCAAAATCACTGTCCTCGACAGCGGTAAATTATTTGCCAGGGCCATACGGAACACACACGAGTATCGTTCTATTGCTGCACTATTCGTAGAAAAATAAGAGTATTATTTAGAAAATGAGGAGCACAAAGCGCCTAAGAATCCAGTAAATCGGTATGAATTCCGCAGTTCCTGAATCTTTAGACGCTAAAATCATTTCATTTATTGAAATGATATAGTATCTTTGCACTCCTTTTTAAAAATTCGTCTGAATTATGGAGACTATATCAATCAAAGCTGAGCCAAGAACAGAAACTGGTAAAAAAGCAAACAAAGACCTTAGGAAAACAGGTAAAATTCCTGCAGTCATGTATGGCGGTGAGACTAATCATATGTTCTCTACCACGCATAATGAGGTGAAACACTTGATATACACTCCAGAGTTCAAGCTTGCTAATATAGAATTAGACGGTACGACTCATCAGGCGATGATCAAAGATCTTCAGATGCATCCTGTCACTGATGCTATCGTACACATTGACTTCATCAAACTTCAGCCAGGTGTGCCAATTAAGGTAGAAGTGCCTGTAAGATTTAAAGGTGATTCTCCTGGAGTAAAGGAAGGTGGTAAGCTGATTCAGACAATGAGAAAAGTCAAAATCAAGACGACTCCTGAAAATATAGTCAATGAACTATACGCTGATATCTCTAATACTAAGTTAGGTGAGGCAATCAGAGTTCAAGATTTAGAAATAACAGATGAGATTCAGTTATTAAGCCCAATTGCGACTCCAGTCGCTAAGGTAGAAGTACCGAGAGCATTAAAAAGCCTTACGATGGAGGAAGAAGAAGCTGCTGCTGCTGCTGAGGGTGTCGATGGAGCTGAAGGTGAAGCTACTGAAGGTGGTGAAACTCCGGCTGCTGAATAGATATTTCTAAGTATCTTTTTATTCCTTTTATTGGTATGAGATTTGATATATTATGACTAATCGTAATGTATAAATCTTTGCACTTGAATTATAAAAGCTTACTATTTCTGTTGCTGATCAGCTGTGTGCTTGCGAGCTGTAGCTCTACACGAAAGCATAAAGAGATCACCGAGCGTAAGATGAGAGAACGAAAGGCTCTTACCTCGCATAAGTCTAAGTCAAGCCACAGGAAGGAATCATACTCAAGCAAGACCAAACGCTCAGCAAATAATCCTAAGAAAACTGTCAATGTCCCAAAAGAAAGACGCAAATTAGTCAGATCTGCGATGAACTACATCGGTGTGAACTATGTGTATGGAGGTAAGTCTCCTACAGGCTTTGACTGTTCGGGATTAACCACCTATGTCTATCAGCAGCATGGCATCTCACTCAAAGGCTCTACAAGAGATCAAATCAAAATCGGTAAATCTAAATCTTTAGATGAAGCAGAGGCAGGTGACTTGATATTCTTCAAAAATAATGGCCGCATCGTGCATGTAAGTATTGTAGCGGAGAACCTGGACAGTGAATTATGGGTTGTACATAGTACATCATCAAGAGGTGTAGTAAAGGACGAAATATTAAATTCTTCTTATTGGCGCCCGAAAGTAGCAGGCGTCAGAGATATACTTGACTGAAGATATAGATATGATAGAGTATATCCTTACATTATTTAGAAAAATTTTTACCTTGAAAGCTTCAGACAATCAAAACGAAATGAGAAAACACATCATACTATTCGGTCCACCCGGATCGGGTAAAGGGACGCAGTCTAAAAAATTAGAATCGAAGTATGGCTTAGTCCAGATATCCACAGGTGACCTATTTAGATATGAGATGAAGCATGATACTCCTTTAGGTCTTAAAGCCAAAGAATATATGGCCAAAGGCCAGCTAGTGCCAGATGAAGTCGTCATCGGGATGTTGAAGAATAAGGTAGATGCGACTCCAGAAGCCAAAGGATTTATTTTTGATGGCTTCCCGCGGACAATTCCTCAAGCTGAAGCTTTAGACAGCCTTTTAAGTAATAAAAATGAACAAATTGGCAAACTAATTGCCCTCGAAGTAAAGGATGATGAGTTAGTCAGTCGTCTACTCGAAAGAGGTAAAACCTCAGGCAGGACAGATGACAGCAATGAGGAAATCATACGCAATAGGATAGAAGTCTATAAGAAAGATACTTCTCCTGTCTATGATTTTTATAGTCAGGATAACAAGTCAAGTACTGTCATTGGCACAGGTACAATAGATGAGATATTCGATCGTCTCAGTGAAGAAATTGAAAATATAGAAGTATAACATATCCCAAGAACTGTTAGTCAGAGCCGGATATCCGTGATTGGTTATTCGGCTTTTTCATTACAAGTCTCAGCCCTTTTCTGCACTTTCAGTGGAAAATCCAGATTGGCATGCTCACCAAACCTTCCATTTTATAATAAATTGAGATATGATAGCTTCTGGTTACAATTCTATTTCATAATATTTGTACTGTGTCGATTCTAAAAAATCTCTTCTTTATCTCGATGTTGATGATTCCACTTTTGGGATTTTCACAATTAGGGGGAAATTATTGGAATCTTAATTATGGTACTAAAGCGCAACTACTCAATGGATCAGTCATAGGTGGTATTGACGATATCAGCTCGTTATATTATAATCCTGCAGCCATTGGCTGTGATACTGTAGGTGGCATATCCTTAAGTCTCTTGTCTCCATCTTACTCCGCCATTAACACTAATTCATCGCAACTAAATAATGAGCAACTGACGAGCATTGATCTATTACCCAATATGGCCGTTATAGATTTTCCGTTTTTTAAAAACAGCAGAATCAGATCTTCTTTAGGTATATTTTCGAAAAGGAGTTTTGATATTGATTTTGCTTCTCAGCTAAATATTGACGTAAATCCGAATCAAGACTTTACAGGCATCGTCAATTATCGAAATAAAATAGATGAAAATTTCTTTGCCTTTGGTCTTTCCTATTTAATCGCTGACGGACTTCAAATAGGCCTTACCCAAAGCTTAAATCGTAGAAGTCAGACACAGACACTACTCATCAATGGTCAATCTCGAAATAGCTCTTCAGGGGCAGTTAATGAAAGAGATTACTTTTCCTTCTTCGAATTTTCCACATCATATCCAAGTCTCACTACTAAAATAGGTATCCTCTTCAAGCATAAAAAATACTCTATGGGTGCCACGATCACAACACCTGGATATCTACCTGTATTAAATTCTGGCAGATACCAGTACATACAGCCTATCTTCGATCGTGGACTGCTGCAAGGGGATATAGAAGATACTCAGTCTGGTCTATCATCTCAATATCAGAGTCCTTGGTCTTTTGGAATAGGTGGAGTGTACATGCTTAAAAGTACCGCCAAGTTGTACTTTAGTACAGAGTACTTCATGGCTCAGAATCCATTCGTGGTACTCGAGAATGAAAATAATGGGATACCATTCAGGCTCACAGATGCCCGTAAGGCTGTTCTGAATATCGCCTTAGGATTCGAAAAAGAGATGTCAGAGCAATTTACTCTGCTGACGGGATTCAGGACTGACTATAATGCAAATTCTAACTATAAGTTAGAGAGCGAATTTGACCGAGATGTCTATAACTTCTCTTGGGATATCTATAACTTCTCACTAGGTGGTCATTTTAGTTTGAGAAAGTTAAAATTCTCTGCAGGCGTAGGCTACTCATTCTCTCAGAGTAATGATCAGTCAGTATTTAATCCATTCCAAGAAGTCTATAATTCTATCGGAATATCAGAAGCCCCTCTGTCCACTGAAGCCTCGACCTATCAGACGATTTCAGTATTCTTTAACTATTCCCTCTTATGGGAATCATTCAGTCAATAATATGATTTTTCCAAGATTTCACCTTTGTCAGTGAATTAGTATAAGCCTATACCCGATCGCGTTCTCCACATCCTAACTTTCGTATGCTATTGTAAAGTGAGTTTTTTGCAGAGATCGAGATACTAGAGTTCATGATTTTGAAAAGAGTGTGATTTTGGAATGAGATAAGATTTACAATCTGTCTATAAAATTAATTATCTATCTATCTAAAATGGTAATATTTTTCAATTTAGTTTAGTCTATGAACATCATATTTTGGCTTCCAGATTAAGTTAACCCTTGATATTACTTTACCTTCATCTACTATGTCAGAAAAGAACTTTGTAGACTACGTCAAGATATGCTGTCGATCAGGTAGAGGAGGCGCTGGCTCAGCTCACTTCAGAAGGGATCGGCTGACTGCTAAGGGTGGTCCAGATGGTGGCAATGGTGGTAGAGGAGGTCATATCATCCTCAGAGGTAATAAACAGCTATGGACATTACTTCCATTAAAATATCGAAAACATATCAAAGCTGGTAGTGGCGATAATGGTGGGTCTGCCCAGAAGACAGGGGTGGATGGAGAGGATATTATTCTGGAAGTACCACTAGGGACCATTGCTAGAGATGTCGAGACTCAAGAGCAAGAAGCCGAAATATTAGAAGATGGTGAAGAGATCATACTAGTCGCAGGCGGCAGAGGTGGCTTAGGAAATGAAAACTTCAAGTCATCTACCAATCAGTCGCCCAGATATGCGCAGCCCGGTGAAGAAGGAGTAGAAGAATGGAAAATACTAGAACTTAAAGTACTCGCTGATGTAGGACTCGTAGGATTTCCCAATGCAGGCAAGTCTACACTATTGGCTTCTATCTCAGCTGCGAAGCCTAAGATCGGCGCATATCCATTCACGACCTTGATTCCTAATCTAGGCATCGTAGGCTATAGAGATAATCGGTCCTTTATCATGGCAGATATTCCAGGAATTATAGAAGACGCCCACTTAGGGAAGGGTCTCGGCATCAGATTCTTACGACACATCGAGCGGAATGCTGTCTTACTATTTTTAGTCCCCGCAGATTCTGATAGCATCAGTGGGCAGTACAAAGTCTTATTAAACGAGCTCGAAAAGTACAATCCTGAACTCATGGATAAACCTCGAATATTGGGCATATCTAAAAGTGATCTGGTAGATGAAGAACTTAAGCTGATGCTGAAAGATGAGATACCAAGTGACTTACCACATTTATACTTTTCGTCTGTCTCCCAAGATGGAGTACTGGCTCTAAAAGACATGATCTGGGAAGCCATCAATCGAGAATCATGATTCGTTATTTAATTAGTCTATTTATAATTGCTTTATTGGCTGGCTGTGCTGCAAAGCCAAAAGTTGATAAGGGCACTACAAGCTCTTTATCTTATGAAGAAATCCAACAAAAAAAATACTCTAATGCTGACATCAAGACGGCCCAAAAGCTATTTGGATTAGACTTTCAAGATGATGTGATCGATACCATGAAGTCCTACCTTGAGAGAAATGCCGTAGGTTATGACAGCCTCAGAGCATACAAGATTCCTAACCATATATTTCCTGCACTGACACTTGACATACATCCGAAAGGCTTTGTCATGCCGGATGGACCTGATACCATGATCATCAGCCAGCATTCTGACATCATACGACCTAAAGAAGCACATGAGATCGCCTTCTTATCCATTACAGAATTAGCAGCTCTGATACGGACAGGACAGCTCAGCTCAGTAGAATTAACCAAGCTATATCTCGACAGATTAGAAAGATATAATCCTACACTTCAATGCGCCATCACCATCACTAAAGACTTAGCCATAGCACAAGCGAAAAAAGCAGATCAAGAAATCGCCTCAGGTAGATACAGAGGACTACTCCATGGCATCCCATATGGCGTTAAAGACCTAATATCTGTTAAGAACTACAAGACGACTTGGGGAGCTATGCCATATAAAGATCAGTTCATAGACCACGATGCCACTATCATCAAGAAGCTGGAAGAAGCAGGGGCTGTCCTGATCGCAAAATTAGTCACTGGAGCATTAGCCAGAGGCGATGTATGGTACGATGGACAAACCATGAATCCATGGGACACCCTACAGGGTGCGAGTGGATCATCAGCTGGATCTGCATCGGCGACATCTGCTGGATTAGTGGGATTCTCCATCGGCACCGAGACGCTTGGCTCTATTACCTCACCCAGCACCAGAAATGGTGTCACTGGTCTACGACCAACCTATGGAAGAGTGAGTCGTGATGGTGTCATGAGTCTTTCATGGTCAATGGATAAGATCGGACCTATCTGCCGAAGCGCTCAAGACTGCGCCATTGTATTTGATGTATTAAAAGGTGAAGACATTAATGATATCACCACAAGGACAGCTCCATTCTATTATGAAGATAATATTGATTATACCCAGCTTAAGGTCGCTTGCTTTACAGCGCTAGTCAGTCAAGATACGACAGCATCTGGAGATCATCTCAGATCAGCCTTAGCACTTATCCAGGATCAGGGTATAAAGATCGATTCCATTTCATTACCCTCCAGATATCCATTTGATGCATTCGATGTCATTTTAAGAGTTGAGGCAGCTGCTTTTTTTGATGAATTAGTGAGATTTGGTGATGTAGATATGATGGTGCAGCAGACTAAGAAATCAAGAGCTAACTCTTTGCGACAAGCCAGATTCATACCAGCTGTAGAGTACATTCAGGCGAACCGATTCAGGACCATGCTCATACAGGACATGCATGAGGTGATGGCCCCATATGACATCGTGATCACACCGACATTCGGTGGAGAACAATTAATGATTACTAATCTGACAGGACACCCAGTCGTGACAGTCCCCTCTGGAATAGATGATGAAAATCATCCGACCAGTATCAGCTTCTTAGGGCAGCTGTATCAAGACGGAGTTATTTTATCCTTTGCTCACTACTTTCAGCAATTGACTGAGCATCATTTGAGGAGACCTCCAGATTTTGAAAAGTAAAGCCTGTCCATCGAGTCACATGAACCAATGAATCATCTACACTATTTTAAATTTCTACTTCTCATAATTACGTAAATCACCTTGCTCAGATCATCAAGTAAGCCATCTTCCTTATTTATTCTTAAATTGGAACATTCAATTCAACAACCGTCTATGAAAAACTGGATATTACTGATATCACTACTAATTAGCTCTATAGCTCTTCTATCCCAAGGCCCTATAGATGACGCACCACTGGTGCAGGAAGGCGAAGGCCCTTATAGCCAATTAATCCTGAGAGGTGCCACCATCATTAACTCGACAGGAGCACCGCCAATAGGACCAGCAGATATCATCATAGAGAATGATCGGATCGTCGATATTAAGATCGTAGGATTTCCAGGGGTAGAGATAGATTCATCCAGCAGGCCACAGCTGAAGCCAGGTGGTGAAGAACTAGATGTTTCAGGAAAATACATCATGCCAGGACTTGTGGATATGCACGGACACATAGGCGGCAGATGGCAAGGCGCTGGCGCAGAATATGTCTTTAAGTTATGGATGGGCCATGGGATCACGACCGTCAGAGATCCGTCTTGTGGCAATGGCTTAGACTGGGTACTAAGACATAAAAAACTGAGCGATGAAAATAAAATCACTGCCCCCAGAATCCAAGCATACACGGTATTCGGACAGGGATCATATGACCCCATCAGCACTCCAGAGCAGGCCAGAACATGGGTACAAGAAAATGCTAAAAAAGGGGCTGATGGTATCAAATTCTTTGGACTACCACCTAAGCTATTTGCAGCTGCACTAGAAGAAAATAAAAAATTAGGTCTCCGATCAGCTTGCCATCATGCACAATTAGAAGTCGGCAGATGGAATGTGCTGAATTCTGCAAAGTCGGGATTGACGAGCATGGAGCACTGGTATGGTCTGCCAGAAGCTTTATTCGAGAATCGGACGATTCAGGATTATCCTCTGGATTACAATTATCAAAACGAGCAGCATCGATTTGGAGAAGCAGGCAGACTGTGGAAGCAGGCAGCTGAGCCATTCTCAGATCATTGGAATAAGGTTATGGACGAGCTGATCGCTTTAGACTTTACCATAGATCCGACTTTCAATATTTATGAAGCAAGTCGTGATCTCATGAGGGCCAGACGAGCAGAGTGGCATGAAGAATATACGATACCGAGCCTATGGAGATTCTACCAGCCAAGTAAAAAATCCCATGGATCTTACTGGCACTTCTGGGGTACAGAGGAAGAAGTCGACTGGAAGCAGAACTATCAGCTATGGATGACCTTCATTAATGAATATAAGAATAGAGGTGGCAGGGTGACTGCAGGATCTGACTCAGGATTCATATTTCAGCTCTATGGTTATGGCTATATCAGAGAATTAGAATTGCTCAGAGAAGCAGGATTTCACCCACTGGAAGTGATCAGATCAGCAACGCTCTATGGAGCAGAAGCACTGGGGATGGATGATGAAATAGGTAGCATAGAAGTAGGTAAGAAGGCTGATATCATCGTCATAGACGAGAATCCTTTACAAAATCTTAAAGTACTCTATGGCACAGGGGCTATAAAACTCACAGAAGATAATGAGGTAGTCAGAGTCGGTGGAGTCAGGTATACAATCAAAGATGGAATCGTCTATGATGCTAAAGCACTTCTTGCAGATGTCAGACAGATCGTAGAAGATAAGAAAGAGGAAGAAGGCTTTGAAATACTGCAGCCCGGCATCAAAAAAATAAAGCCCTAATCAACTGAAGGAATGAATAAAATCCTACTTAAGCATACTGCAAAAGAAGCGGAATTCTATACTGATGAGCGATGTCATATAATTGAATTGCTCAATAGCTCATCGGACCCGTCACAGTCTATTGCACAAGCCAGAGTCGAACCAGGTGTAACGACAGCCCTTCACAAACTAATCGGTACATCAGAAATATATTATATACTCAGTGGACATGGTAAAATAGAATTGGGTGATCAATATGCGCAAGAAATGAATCCTTCAGATCTGATTCATATTCCAGCTGATAAGCCACAGCGTATTACTAACTTAGGTAAAAGAGATCTCATATTTCTCTGTATATGTCGTCCAGCCTTTGATCCTGCTTGCTATGTAGACTTAGAAAATTGACAATGGACATAAAGGGTGATATCTTATGATACTTTCTCAGCTCAGTGACTATAATTGAATGAGTGTGAAGGAAAAAGTATAAACTCTTAAAATCAATAGAGCAAACTGGGGTGACTCCAGATCTCAGCTTTTCTGAGCAGCTGCGTGTGGAGCTATCCAACATCATTTTGATGGGGTACTTTACCGGTGCTATTATTGACCTGTGCTTCAGAATATTTCACAAATAATAGTTTTCAAGAAACATCATCAATGTATGTTGGCTATCCGCGATTCTCCCACCATTAATAGCTAATAGATTCATGTACACTAAACTAAGCCAAATCTGGTTTGTAGTAGCTGGAAAATCTTTCATAGCTACATTAAACATCTTATGTGGTCCAAATCTTAGGATGGAGCCTTTGTACTTACTCTACATATTTTGCGCAATGTACTTTTTTGATATTGGTGTGGCTATCATTTTCGTCACTTCCATTACTTAATCTATATTGGCTTAAATACTGAATAGATCAGTATCGGAGCTCCCATCAAGAACAAAAATTCGATATGTTTCAGAGACTTCATCCTTCGGGCACATATAAAGGTACTGGGCTTGGATTAGCCATCTCTAAAAAAATAGTCAAAATCATCGGCGGTACAATCTGCGTCTCATCAGCCGAAGGTCAGAGTAGTACATTCACTCTCAAGTTTCCAATAGAGAACATAGCAGTTATATAGCCATGATATTTATTCAGTGCTAGCATAAATCCCCAAAAATGGTTAGAGAAATCCCTATTTTCAAGGATGTTCTTGCACTAACAATTACCACATCTTTGTATCGATAATCTTATCAAGAACATTTCAAATAATAAATAACTTCTATGAAACACTATTTAACTGCAATTATGATTTTATGTATCTATGGTATCACATCTGGACAATACGCTTCGCAGGAATCAGGCATAGCCCACGTGATCAATACATCAAAAAACGCATCCAATGATATGGCCCTCTATAAATCTGGAACCTTTGGTCATTGCGTATCAGAGAACGCTAAAGGCTTATCTACATGTACCATAGATGCCTTAGTCCAACACCTTTCAGAATCAATAGAGTATCCAGATTCAGCAATAGAATATGGCCTACAGAATACTTGTCAAGTATCTTTCATCATCAATAAATCTGGAAATAGTACAGCTATCAAAGTAAGTCAGTGCCCCAAAGTATTTTTCGAGCAGCCTATAGTCACTGCTTTAAGTCAGCTCAATTGGCAGCCTGTGGTAAAAATGGGAGAAGCCATCAATTATGGCGTACAACTAAATGTACAATTTCAATAAATCTTAGTTTTTCAAGCAGTTCATTGAGTCGCCGATACGTTGGTGGCTCTTTTTATTTTACAAGATGTACAGAGAAAAGCCATTTTGAATTCAGCTATTCAACAGGCAGGCTAAATATTAACAAAAATCATAATGAAAGGACAAAGACATAATAGAAATTAGAGAGGAGAAAGGAAAAATGTGTGCCAGGTCTAAACCTATTGTGCCAAAACGTAGCCATTCCAAATTCTTCATCTGCTATGTGCAAACATCATAACCGTGGGCCAAATTAGATCAGTAATTCGATGAACTTGCAATCGCACAGAAAGTTGAATTGAGAGGACTATTTATTAAGATTTGTCTCTAAACATGAAAAGACTACAGCGCATCCATAGCCAAGACTAATGAGGTCAATAGCGGCGGTAACATCACCCAAAACCAAGAGTTAGCATAGATGAGGAATAGTATAGTCAAGAGGAGTGATATCCCGAAATACATCCAATATTTACGTTTTGCTTCTTTCGTTTGAGCCATCGTATTCAATTTGCTGCAAAAGTAACATATAAAAGCAATTAATAAAAGGATAACTATATCTTTGGCGACTCAAATTTTATAGACGTCAGAATAGGATATTATGGATTTTAAGCAGATCATTTCACATTGTAAAGAATACGGATTCATCTTTCAATCAAGTGAGATCTATGATGGCCTATCCGCTGTCTATGATTACGGACCATATGGAGTAGAGCTAAAGAATAACATCAAGAAATACTGGTGGAAGAGCATGGTACAAATGCATCAAAACATCGTGGGTTTAGATTCTTCGATATTCATGCATCCTAAGACTTGGAAAGCTTCTGGTCACGTAGATGCATTCAATGATCCACTCGTGGATAACAAAGACTCTAATAAAAGATACAGAGCTGATCAGCTGGTAGAAGGTTACTGTGATAAGATCGAGGCTAAAATCAAAAAGGATGTCGAGAAAGCCCGTAAAAAATTTGGAGATGACTTCGATGAAGCTCAGTTCAGAAGTACGAATGGCAGAATCATAGACAGGCAGAAGAAGATAGACGATGTCATGACCCAGCTGGGTAATCTACTGAGAGAAGAAGACATGCCTGGTCTGAAGAAGCTCATCGAAGACTTAGAGATCGCATGTCCTGAGAGCGGATCCCGTAACTGGACAGATGTCAGACAGTTCAATCTGATGTTCTCCACTCAACTAGGCAATATCGCTGGAGAAGAAGGCAAACTTTACCTGAGACCTGAAACAGCACAAGGTATTTTTGTTAATTTTCTCAATGTCCAAAAGACAACCAGACAAAAACTACCTTTCGGCATTGCTCAGATCGGTAAGGCATTTCGTAATGAAATCGTCGCCCGACAGTTCATCTTCAGAATGCGAGAATTCGAACAGATGGAGATGCAGTTCTTCGTACCGCCTGGCACTGAGATGGAATGGTATCAGCACTGGAAAGAGACAAGAATGCAGTGGCACCTATCACTGGGCACGCCTCAGTCTAAGCTCCGGTTTCACGATCATGATAACTTAGCACACTATGCTAATGCAGCACTTGATATAGAATTTGAATTCCCATTTGGCTTTAAAGAGCTAGAGGGTATACACTCTAGAACTGACTTTGACCTCAGCAGCCATCAGGATCTATCAGGTAAGAAGCTTCAGTACTTCGACCCAGAGCGCAATGAAAATTATGTGCCGTATGTGGTAGAGACATCGATCGGATGTGATAGAATGTTCTTAACTCAAATCACTCAAGCACTTCAGGAAGAGACGGTACCAGATGCTAATGGTAAAGAATCCACAAGAACCGTCCTCAAGCTACACCCGATCTTAGCACCAGTCAAATGTGCCGTGCTGCCACTTCTTAAAAATAAGGAAGAGCTGACGAGTGCAGCCAAAGATGTCTATGATAAGCTAAAGGTAAATCTCAACTGTCAATACGATGAAAAAGATGCCATCGGTCGAAGATATAGAAGACAGGATGCCATAGGTACGCCTTACTGTGTCACCATAGACTTTGATACATTAGAAGACCACTGTGTGACCATCAGAGACCGTGATAGCCTGAAGCAGGAGCGTGTCAAAATTGATGATGTCGCATCGGTGGTGAGTGATAAAGTCGATATCTCGAAAATACTGGGCACCTAAGATACTTTGAGTGCAATGATCTAATTATGACCCCACATTTTTATGTTGGACGATGTAAATATGAAGTCTACGGGGGCAGTTATTCGACTTCTCTATATCCCTACGTATAATAATCAAATTGATTCTATGATGATTTAGCAGTTATTAAGACTGTTGTGTTTTGACATAGACGAAGAATTGTCATTACGACCGAAGTCGAGGATTGACTGATGCTAGCTTTATTCTATTTTTACCTTGTGGAAAAATCCGTTCCAAAGCAAAACCGTGATGCTTTGTCATTCTGAGCTCAGCTGCGGAACGTTATTACCTATGGAAAGCTATCAATTCAGGCTTATAAATATTTAGCCACACTCAGCCAATGAAGCTTGTCGACTTATCCACAGCATTAATTTACAACGACTATCCCTTCCCTTAACTAAGAGTCAATTCTTAAAAAAATGGAAAAATAAGGTAACAAAAAAGAGAATAACATACACTCATTATTAGGAACCAAAATATTTTTTTACCCACCACAACTTCTAAAATGAAAAAAGAAAACCTACAGACTAAATACAATCAAGAGTCAAAAGAATTAAAATATTGTTCAATGCCTGTGATGGAAGAAAGAGCTCCTCGTCCAGGGCATCTACCCTCAGTAGAACGAATGATAATTCTCATGGCCAAAAAATGGGTTAATGGCACCAATTTAACCTATAATTTCATGCAAGGATCAGGAGCAGAAAGAGATGCCGTGAGATTAGGCTTCCAGGCATGGAAAGATGTGGGTATAGGCTTAACATTCGAAGAAAAGGATAGCTCAGAAGATGCCCTCATAAGGATTGGCTTTGTTCAAGGTGATGGTTCTTGGTCTTATGTAGGGAGAGATTTGTGGGAAATACCAAAAGAGCTAAGAACCATGAATTTTGGTTGGGATATAACAAATAATCAAGACACCATATTACATGAAATCGGTCATTCCTTAGGATTTCCTCATGAACACCAAAACCCGAATGCAGGTATCGTCTGGAATGAAATGCAAGTCATTACAGATCTAAGTGGTCCGCCAAATAATTGGGATACTTCTACCATACGGCATAATGTATTAGATAAAAAAGCTGCTGACGAAATACAAGGATCGGAATTAGATGAAGATTCCATCATGATGTACCCTATGCCAGGCAGTTGGATATTAGCCCCTCCAGGATTGACCGATGGCATTAGTCCAGCACCAGGCCTTTCCAACAGAGATAAAGAATGGGTTAGAAATTTCTATCCTGTAATAGAAGAAGACAATATAAATGAGCTGGAACTCTACAAAACAGAAATGCTCCACATCAGTCCAGGAAAGCAAGTTAATTTTAGTTTTAGCGCTCCAAAAACAGGCGATTTTGAATTCAGAACATTTGGTCAAATGGACACTGTCATGGTACTTTTCGAAACAGATGGCGCTAACGAATTATACCTTTCTGGTGATGACGATAGTGGGACAGATTTTAATTCCTACATCAAAATAAAATTAGTCAAAGATCGAAAGTATATGATTCGATTAAGAATGTATACTAAATCTGGGACTGGCCATACATCTATTATGGTGTACTAATCATTAGGCTTTCATGACTAAATTATTGTCAGTTGTGTTATTACTTTAGAGATATCAAAGTCATCTCTATTTTGGATTGCTGGGTATTCAGTCAGGATCATTAATAAACGAATTGACCTATCATATCATTGTAGAATTAACATCATCACAATTAGAAAAATCATAGACGAATATGCTAAGTGATTCGAACACTTAAAGCCATATCATGTACACCAGCCTTATAGAAGAAGAAAAATTATTAATTGAGCGTCACTTTATCAAAAGCATCTTCGATGAATTTCTTACCATCCCATCTGCCTAACCACTCACAGTTCTTGTTTGCTTTTTGGTATCCCATAAAAGATAAGACTGCTTCTCTTTTCTCTGCTCGATTGATTGTTATCGCACTCTGCGGACCGGTCTTAATATTGAAGTAATATTTGTCTTTAGCAAAGTCGAAATTCTTTTTACGCATCTTTCTCAAAATAGTATCAATTTTTTTGCAAATATAGTGATTTTTCTCTTAAGATGCCAGTGATCAACATCTAAAACCTTGAAAATCAATGATATAGCATCAATACTACAAAGAAAGGGTAAAAAATATGGCCTATGCAGGACTGTTCACCAGCTTCACATAGCCTAACTGTATACCCTTTCTCACTAATCCTGCCGTATTCTTGACCCGCATCTTCCTCAGGATATTCCTCCTGTGAGATAAAATCGTATGCTTACTAAGGTATAACTTACTTGCGATCTCATCAGAGGAATACTCGTAAGTAATGAGGTGAATAATTTGAATTTCTCTTTTAGATAGATACATACTTGCGCTTAGGATGTTGTCCTAATAAGTCCCCTTAGGTGGCTGAATGTTACCCGTATTCAGAGAAAATATCAATATTCACATCATCAATAATGACGATGAATAAAAGATAGAATCTCCGCCATCCCTGTAGCTATATCAGCCTTAGGGTACATAAAGTGGTTATTCAAAAAACTAAAAGTCAATCGGCGACCGGAATCTGTTGTGATGTATCCGCTCAAGTTGAAATTATTACTCAGCGTCCCTGTCTTAGCGCATATGCTCAGTCCCTTCATCTGACTGGGAAGGGTGTCATCATGATCATCAGATGGAAACCACTCTGCTATCTGCTCCGCAGTCAGAATACTGGATAATTCTGAAAGCACTTGCACCGCAGACCAAGGCGTGATGAGGCTGTATCTGGACAATCCTGAGCCATCAGCCCATCTGATATCATCTGTGATTTCACTTAGCTCATCTTGGAGAATATGCTTGATGACACTACTTGTGCTGAGGTGGCCTAACTGCTCATGCGAACACATAAGTAGTAGCTGCTCTGCCACAAAATTATCACTGCGCAGCATTAAGTCTTTATAAAGAGAATCTCCTTGTGTATGGTATATGGTCTCAAATAATGAATCGACTGGATCGCTGTCTGTCTGATAAATCGGCTGACTCACAGCATGACTCAGCTGATCATAAAAAAAGGAATCTTCCATCACTGAAGGAATATCTATCACTACATCATATCTCGGCAGTCGGTTTTCATTGATATGAATCCAATTGTTCTGTTCTTCTCGACGGGCAAATCTCCGTGCAAATAGATCAGCCTTAAAAAGCAGTACATTCTGATAAGGATATACCTGGTATGACCGACTTGCAGAATCAACTGTAATAAGTGTTCCATTACCATAGATCGGCATGGGGCTCAGTTCTTTCTGATAGTCATATGGATAATCATCCCATGCCCAGCCACTCCCAAAGCGCTCACTCTTAAAATTAGAATCATCAAAGTAAATATCCTGATCCTGATCTCTTAAAAAATGATAGGCTACACTGTCTACATCATTCTTAGTCATGAAGCCGGGATCGCCTGTCCCTCTGATGAGCAGACTATCGCCTTGTTCATAATAAGCTAATGCTGGTATAGAATCTCCCAATATTTTCAGAGAAGCCAATAGTGTAAACAGCTTCAGATTAGAGGCAGGCGTGAAGTGCTTATCCTCATGATACTTGATGAGAACTTCCTCAGCGTCTGAGTCATAGAGCATGAATCCGCAAAAGTGCTGATATTTTAATTCGAAATCTTTGATTAGATATGCCAATGAATCTTGATCAGATCTAAGAGAGCTTGACAATTTACTTTCAGCCGTCTTCTGATCTCCCATACCTCTTCTCGCAGATCCACATGAGGCTATGGAAACTACTATGCATATCGCGCTGAGGGTAGTTAGGCATGACTGACTGATACTCATCATAGCTTCTTTCTAAATGAAGATAGGTTAATCGAGAAGCCCAGATGATTCGTCGCACCAGCTAAGTGATAATAGCCAACTCCATAATCAAACCTGAATTTACTTACCTGAAATCCAAGTCCAACTGATACACCGCCTAAACTTCTAAATTCTGAAACTGCCAGTTCTTTACGCCGCAGATGATTATAGCCGAGCCTGATCTTAAATTTTTCTTCATCCCCTATTAAGAATTCTCCACTGAAGATAAAGTGTCGGAATAAATTATCAATCGATTTAGATAATGGTCCTGCCTCTGTCTGCTCTTGATCCAAAAAAAATATTGGGTCTGACTGATTCGCTTCGTCCAGTCGGATATTCCACTGATGAAGCTGATGTGCTGTAATAGATAGCCTGAAAGGCAGATGTGCGAATCGCTTAGAGTAGGCCAGCTGCAGATCAAAAGGTAGTGGCTCTGCCTGATCAGCAAAAGAGCTGAGCTGAGTCCCCATATTCTTAAGGACCAGTCCGACAGTAAAAAGCTTCTGCGGATTCGTGTAAATAAATCCAGCATCAAATGCCAAGCCCATAGATCGATAAACATCTAAAGAAGAACTGATCAACTTCATATTGACTCCAGCTCGTATTCTATCATTGATACCGCGTCCAGCACCAATGGTGATCGCCGTCTCACCTGCATTAAATGTACCACCTCGATTTCCAAGAAAGTCTGATCTGACAAATTCTCCATAGTTAATGTAATTCACACCGATGTGAGCAGTCGTCTTCAGGGAAGTGATATGAAACGCCGCATTAGAGAATCCATGTGAGATATCAGCGAAGTGAAAATTATGATTGATACTAAGCTCTGTATGCATTTTCTCATTAAGCGAAGCAGGGTTGGCATAGGCAAGTGTGGCGTCATTATCTATGACACTGATCAGCGCACCACCGAGTGCAGTTGTCCTGGCTGATTGTGTCAGATTGAGAAATTCATAAGTGTACCTCCCACCGACCTGCGCCAGAGAAATATTGCTGATACACAAGCCTATAATCAATATGAAAAAACTTCTTTGCAAGATTTCTATTTATGACTGCTAAGGTACTTGAATACATACAAATCCAATGAGCTAGTCCCTAAGTTAGTTTTGATTATTGATGCTCCATGTGGTATTGCAGACAGAATTTTCATCGCAGAACATTTTTTTGATCAGCTGGCCAGTGCTATCATATTCTAATAACTCTCCTACTTCATTGTCTCCATTTTTGAACTGCCCTACCCACTTCTTCTGACCATTCTTATGATATTCCGTGAATGGACCATTTTCTTCGTTGTCCTTAAAGTGTACTTCTTCTTTCTTCGTACCGTCTTCATAGTATTGGGTGAATAAGCCATCCATGACATGGGCCTCGTACTGCACCTCATACTTAAGCTGTCCTGAAGGATAGTACGCTTTATAAGCTCCCTGCAGTTCGTCATTTACATAATATTCGATGAGCTCTGGCTTCCCTGTATCATAGAATATGGTGCGCTGCCCTTCCAGCTTGTCATCGACATATTCTGCAAGCTCCATGGTATATCCTTCTGGATGAGTGACTTTTTTCTTGCCTTGCTTCATGCCATTATCATCTATATGAAATACTGATAGGACACCGCCTTCATTTTTTTCTTGTTTGCTGAGCTTAGAGGCACAAGCGGTAAGTAAGCATACACTACAGATGATGATTGTCCATTTCATGAGATTATAACGATTTAATAAATCGATTTCGTCTGTATTTTATGCGAACAAGTCAAAGACCAAACCTTCGTTACAAATATGAATTACTCCACACATTTCCTTATCATTTATGTGACCCTACACTGAAGATTGATGCTATACCACAAACCTGAAAGTCGCTGGATATCTTTTCGTCAAAATGCTTAAATGAATAGCATGGAATCAATCGCTTCTGCGCCATCAGCCCACCAGCAAGAAACATACGTACTGATCTTATTATTATTCGATAATCTCATAGTCGATGCCCAACTTCCGCAATGCTCTGTAAGCTGAACTTGCATTTTTATTATCCATTTCAATATCTACAGGATCTCCTTCTAAAAGTATGTCTGTAAGTTCATTTGCTAAGGATTCGTCTATGTTAGAAGAGAT
>ENA-ORXT01001281-ORXT01001281.1-marine-metagenome-genome-assembly--contig:-NODE-1281-length-34598-cov-167.825613_pt1 | contig 34598 bp, 26 predicted proteins | sample MGYA00237868_ERZ511482 | MGnify/ENA metagenome assembly ERZ511482 | reverse complement strand
AAATTATACCCAAGTATTTGTACAGATTTTGACCTAAAAGTGCTAAAGTCATATCAGCTTGACCAACAGTTCTCTTAATTCTGAATTTATTTACTACTACTGAACATGCCGATAATAGGCAGACAAGGGATCGTGCCACCTTGGAAAAATGCTTCTCAAACTATCGGCTTTTGTAGAACACACTATATAATGTATGCTTCGAGCATTTTACGATGAAACGCTACAAGTTAGGTGACGTCAAAAAATCCTAAATCACTCTAATCATGATTATATAAATAGAATCAACTAATCCACATTTGTCTGAAAATTCATTTACTTGATAGTGGATAGTATGATAAGACTCTTTACGGTATGTACTGTCCAGAAATTCTAAAGTCACTCTAATCATCACTCTGTCAAACAAATCAACTAATCCCGTTTGTCTGAGTCTTGATTATTTGATCAGCTTTTCTATTGCAGTCACCACAGCCTCATTAGCCTCTCTCGTCCCAATACTTATCCTCACTTTTCCAGGTGCTCCAAAATTAGCTGTAGCTCTCGTCATCACTCCATGAGACGATAAGTGAGCGACATAGTCTGCTGCATCAATTGGGGGTTGAATCAAATAAAAATTAGACTGTGATGGCGTAAATAGTATGCTTAATCTATTAAATTCTGAAGCCAGATATTGTCTTTCGCTTTTGATTAGATTCACAACCTTATCGATAAAATCATGGTCTGAAAGTGCCGCAATAGCCGCAACAGATGATAACTTATTGATGATAAATGGCTTTGATAACTGTCTAATATAAGAGATGATTTTTTCGCTACTGTAGCAGTACCCGACTCTCATTCCTGCTAAACCATATGACTTTGAGAAACTATTCACTGCTACGATATTATATCCAGCTTGTACATACGGCACTCCTGTCACATAGTCTTTGGCATCTGCAAAATGACGATAGACTTCATCATAGATTACTATAATATTCTGAGGGATCTGAGGAAGTAATCTATCCATATCATGCTTGGAAATATAACTACCTGTTGGATTATTAGGACTGGTCAGAAATATGACCTTCGTCTTCTCAGAGATAGCCGCGATGATCCCATCTACATCTATTGCATATGTATCTCCCACGAGTGGTACATCAATGATAACACCTCCGAGCTTAGATGAAAAGGACTGATACGGAACGAAGCAAGGACTAGAAATGATGATCTCATCTCCAATATTAATGAAAGCTCGCAAGATCATTTCTATGACATCGCATCCGCTATTAGAAGCTAAGAATTGTGAGGGTTTGAGCTGATGATCAAAGTCTACTGCTAATGCTTCACACAGCTTTTTATCTGTTCGATCTGGATAGATGTGCAGGTTATTTACGGCGGCAGTGATTGCCTCTATTACCTTTGGAGAGGTACCTATAGGATTTTCATTCGAGGATAGCTTATATACTTTTTTATTGTTTTGACTTTGCTTTATCGATTTGCCGCCTTTATAAGAGAGCTTAGGCTTGAGATAAGGCTTGAATGTATCTTCTATATTCATATGAGCGTTTCCATTATTAATTTAATATATACCGTAAAAGAAAATGATTCTAATATCGAATCATTTTAGATTATCTCTTATAATTTATTGGTTCGACTATTTGGTCTTTTTTGAGAATATAAAGCTTCTCTTTTCACGGCTTTAGTTCATAAGATTTATTTATTGATAAGTCATCTATCGCCACTCAGCTCTGATGTAATTCCATGATAAACTTGGTCTCCTCTTCACGACGCTTGGCCATCATTCTCAACATATCTCCTGCTGTAATCGACATGCTTTTCCCTTTCTTAGAAAATCCTTCTTGAAGTAGAGATTTTTCTATGCCGACCATTCTGCCTGCTATGATGGAGTGGATATGCATGTCTTCCATATAGTAGCACCTCAATAATTCTGTACTATCTATCACACCCAAGCTTAGCCTATTCTTATATTCTTTTAGGATTGAGAAAAAATGTAACTTTTTCTTTCTCCATGTGATGTACTCGAAGTTTTGAGTTCCAGAAAATCCATTAGGCAGATTGGCTTCTTTATTAGCTCGACTCATATCTGGCCTGATGACATTGCGATATACACTGGAAGTAAAACTATTACCAAACTCCATACAAGCTGTCGTCGATCTGAATAAATGTGCCGCCTTATCTATCCAATCAGCAGTTCGGTCAGTGACATCACCGTTCTCAATATCCTCAGATGCTCTATCCAGACAATAACCAGATAGTATCATAAATATCGCAAATCCATGATGGGCCAACTTCCATCTGTATAGTGCTCTCTCGCTATTATCTGTAGGTGCGCCTTGAATAACTTCAGACGGTAAATAAACTTCTTCCACTATAGGGCTTTCGATCGAGAGCAATAACAGATTAGCTGCCTCCCATCCTTTAAGTATGTAGGCGACTTCACCCCTTGACATAGATGTGTGACTTAACTCATTGATCAGCTCTGCAGATGTATCTAAGTACTGCTGTATGAACTGCCCAAAAGTCATATCATCTATTCTCGATACTTCAAAATATCTGTCATAAATATCATATTTATTGGACAGGTCTTTATCTTTAATCTGATGCTCTTTAAAGTTAATTTCTGGATTAATTAGACTTGATAATGCCTCAGAAAAATCTCTAAATGACTCTAATACTTCTGGCAGCACATAGGTCTCACCAAGTAAGACACTGATATTTTTCTCCACCTTATTGTGAAAAAATGAAAGCTTATTAATTTCAGATGAACCATCAGATTGTAATGATTCTATAGAAGAACTTGTAGGTAGAAAGCATTGATTCATAATGATAGAATATTCTATAAAAATAGAAAATAAGTACTAAATTACTATCATACTATTTTAAGTTAGAAAATTATTCTATCTGAATATAGATTACCATCTTTCTATTCTTTTGTTGCTTTATATTACTTGAGATAATAGAAGATTATTCTATCCATCTATATCGGAAGTTCTGTCGTATCCTTTCGGACTGATAGGCTGAAGCTGGTTTCTACATTAGATATATTTGGTACCGTCGATATCTTATTGAGTACAAAGTCATTATATGCATTAATGTCCTTATGTCTCATTTTGAGTAGAAAGTCAGATTTGCCTGAGATATGATGACACTCTAGGACTTCTCCGAAAGCAGTCACTTGTTCTACGAAGGTATCAATCGCAATTTTAGAATGATCCTTGATCGATATATGGATAAAAACACAAAGACTCAAATCTATCAGATCAGGATTAATGATAGTCACGTATCGATCAATGACTCCTGCACTATCTAATTTTTTAATCCTTTCAAATATTGGCGTACTTGATAAATTGAGTTCTGTGCCGATATCTTTAATTGTAGCCTTAGCATTGCGCTGTAGGATGCGCATGATACTCCTATCTACTTCGTCTATTTTTATCATCTACTTACAGTTGAAATCACAATTTTAATGTATACCGATGCTATCCTATACCGATAGCTATCGGTAGGAAAATAGATTCAGTCTTAGGCCCGATAGAAATAACTTAGATGGATTAAAAAGCCTCAAACTAATTTATCTTCTGTATGGCTGCAAACTATATAAACACTATAATTTTTTCCTATTTCTTTTAATAATATGAGAATTGTCATTGATTCTAATTTACTTGGAAAAACGCTTAATTATGTTTTTCATAAATCGCTACATCTACGATGAGTAAAATGTCTATATTAAGGCTAATATCTACAAATCTTCAATATTGAACTCTAAAAAATACAGGAGTTATGTTTTATTGGTGTTGACTGGAGTCTACACCTTCAACTTTATCGACAGACAGATATTAGTCATATTACAAGAATCGATAAAAAAGGACTTAGGTCTATCAGATGTTCATTTGGGTATGCTCACAGGTCTAACCTTTGCACTGTTCTATGTGACATTAGGTATTCCAGTAGCTAGATATGCTGATAAAAACAATCGTAAAAATGTAGTAAGCGTGTCGCTTGTCATCTGGAGTTTGATGACCGCTATATCTGGACTGGTGAATAATTTTGTTCAGTTACTCATTGCTAGAATAGGCGTGGGTATTGGTGAGGCTGGCGGTAGTCCGCCTTCACATTCTATTGTATCAGATTATTACCCACCTGAGAAGAGAGCAAGCGCATTAGCCATCTACTCTACAGGTATATATATTGGAATTCTATTTGGCTATACATTAGGTGGATGGATAGACGCTAACTATGGTTGGAGAATGGCATTCTTTGCGCTCGGGCTTCCTGGTGTATTGTATGCTATAATCGTGTTCTTCACTGTGAAAGAGCCAACACGAGGCATGTCTGATAAGATAAAGAGACCATCAACAGTCTTGAATCCTAAGGACAAATCAAAGCAGGACCTTGGCTTCGTAGAGGTGTTATCCATATTATTAAAGAAAAAAACATTTATACTTCTTTCTTTAGCGGGTGGGTTTCATACGTTTGTTACTTATGGTGTTGGAAACTTCTTTGCACCATTTTTAGCTCGGGTACACCTCATGGATACAGCCTCAATCGGTGCTGTATTAGGTCCTGTTGTCGGATTCGGTGGTATCATCGGGACTTATGCAGGTGGTTATTTAGCTGATAAACTAGGTAAGAAAGATATTAGATGGTATTTATATGTCCCACTCATCGCAGGATTGATTGTTTTTCCATTTTCCGTACTCTCTTTTCTGCATGGCAATCTGACACTTGTGTTAGCGTGCAATGCTGTTGCCACTCTATTGACAGCAGTCTTTTTAGGACCTTCACTTGCTGTCGTTCATAACTTAGTAGATGCTCATACGCGTGCTCTTGCGTCAGCAGTATACTTTTTAGTAATTAATTTGATTGGTCTTGGGCTGGGACCTCTGACTATAGGATATATCAGTGACATTCTAACTTCCTCATATGGAGCGGAATCATTGCGATGGGCATTCTTTTTTTCTTTTATACCTGGCACGATGGCTTTGATATTATTCTGGCTTGCATCTCGGACTTATACAGATGAAGTTGCGGTGCTATAATACTCGCCATTCCTACAGATGTTAAAGTAACTATTTGATAGAACCATTTCATTTCATTATGACATTCAAATCGTTACACATTATGACAACTGCTTATATAAATATCGATTTGTAGTCTAATTGTATAGTCACACAGTCGATTATGTAATTCATTTGTAGTGCTTAACGGGGTTTATATTTCTGTTTAAGATCTATATCTTTACAAAAGTCAATTTGTGATACATACCCATTCGTATCTTATACAATAATGATAAATAATACGCCCCCTGTAACTAAGGTTTCAGATCTTTTAAAGAAATTAGAGAAGCTTCAAAAAGACAACAAAATTTGTCTAATGAAGTCTTCTGAAATCATAGAGAGAACAAAAAACATGGTACTTAGAAGTTCCAAATTTTTATAAATACCTCTCTTTCGATTTATATTCTATTAATAATAGAGTGACATTCTCTTGGATGCATATGACTACTGTAGTGAAAATGCATATGGTCATAGATAAAAAACATAGTTACGTCACTGCTGCTCCTCATACCTCTTAAGCACAACAAATCAATACTAAAATACGCCTACAAGCCAATCAATCTCCGACTTAGAGATTAATAAATTATAGATCGCATTCACTTTATTGAAAGCCACATTTACATATTGGGTCTGAACGGCTCTGAAGTCTATAGAGCTTATCTGTCCTAATTTAAACCTTTCTTCAGTTATCGTGAGGTTACGGTCGGCAAGATTGATTTGATCATCTGCCAGAAGTAAGAGATTCTTTTGATCATTATAATTTTGTACTAATATATTTAGTTGATTGGTCAATTGAAGTCGCGCCTCAAGTATATCTAATTGATTTACCTCTTCACTGATTTTAGAGTTTTCAACATTTGTAGAACTGACACCGCCATCGTAGAGATTCCAATTTAGATTGGCACCAATTGCTATATTCATCCGATTGCTAAACTGTCCTTTTATAGGCTCCCCTGTCCGCGGATCATTTCCAAAAAACTTAAAATAGCCTTCTGATAGACCAGCACTTGCATTTAAGGATAAAGTTGGTTTGCGAGAAGCTTCTTCCAATTGGCTATTTAGCTGATTTAATTCTGAAAGAATCATCAAAGTTCTAAGCGTTGGGCTTTCTTCTTCCAAGGTCTGACTTAGTTCTTCTTGATTGATCTCTTCTATCTGTACAGCTAACCTTTCAGGAAAATCATAGTTCTGGTCAGCATTAATAGACAGCAAAGAGTACAAGCTTCTTTTGGCGATATTGATCTGATTATGCTGGGATACAATATTCACCGAGTCACTCAGCACAGCATCTTGAAACTGAATGAGATTAAAAGAATTACTGGCTCCAAACTCCTTCTTAGACTCTTCATAGACTAATCTCTTTCTGGATAAGTCGATCAATTCCTCCAATACAGTCAAACGCTCTTGCTGTAGTAAGACTACATAATATGACTGTATGATGTCTCTAATAATATTATGCGCTCCTGTACTCTGGAGCTGTTTCTGCTGCTCTACAAATAGGTTTAACTGATCTTTAGCGATCCTGACTCGGCCTCCGCTCAGCACTAACCAGTTAGCGTCTATACTGCCTCCGAGTCCAGCGACAAAGTAAGAACCATTCAGAAAGCTCGCAGGATTATTATCATTGGTCAAAGAGAGCGATCCTGTACCATTCAGATCTACAGTTATCCCTTTACCTGCTCTGGCCCAACTATTATTATTCTCAGCTATTTGAACATTTGCTTCATCTACCTTAATCTGAAAATTCTCTTCAAGTCCAATGGAAATCGCTTTTTCAAGAGACATGACTTCTTGACCTGTTATGCCTGTGACACATAAGCTAAAGAAGAGGACACTACTGACAACAATGTTTTTCATTCAATTAAAAGTTTGAAATGGAATGGCTATGAGTAAATTAGATATTAATGATCACGATATAGATTTCTAATATCTACATCATGGACATCTCTTATCGTTATATTTTTTATTCTATACAAGGAGTTTTCGCCCCTGTAATTTGTGAAATAATCATTTTCTATGGTTTCTGAATTCTATCCATTGGATTTTTATACTATCATCTCTGAGACTTTAAACGTAAATACCACATAAGCAACTAATGCAGCCAATGTGATTAAGGCGGCTATTAAGTAAATAGGTAAATTGCTAACCCTGGTCGCTGATGCAGGTTCCACCATTAAATAATCTATCTTCTCCCCTTCCCATAAGCCTAAAGCAGTCCGCTTAATTCGATTAGATATGACAAGCAATGCAGGAATCAATACTAATAGAATGAATGTCCCTACCATCAAGCCAAAAGCAACTGAAACAGCCATGGGAATCAAAAACTGAGCCTGCAGGCTCTGCTCTAATAATAGTGGCGCCAATCCTGCAATCGTCGTAATAGATGTCAATGTAATCGGTCTGAATCGTGATAAACCTGTATCATACAATGCAGTCTTGAAGTCGATGCCTTTAGCAATATTATTATTAAAAGTGGTGATGAAGACCAAGGCATCATTAACAAAGATCCCTATCAAAGCAATGGACCCAAGCACCGAAAACAAGCTGATGGGTATATCCATCAGGTAGTGCCCTAATCCGACTCCTATAAATGCAAAAGGCATCAAAGCAAAAACAATGAGGGTCTGACTAATCGACTTAAAAGTAAGGACAATGATAAAGAACATGATCATGAAAGCCAATGGCAAAACTTTCTGCATAGATCTCTGAGACTTTTCATTCTCTCGCTGCTGACCTTCAAATCCTACTGAGACAGATGGATATTTTTCTAAAATCTTAGGTAGAAGAATCGACTGTATGTCAGTATTGATATCGCTGACTGAGGCTCTATCATTGACCAGATCTGCTGTCACTCGGATCTCTCGCTGACCTTCTATATGATTAATGGTGACGACACCTCTCTCTGTCCTGAATTCTACTAATTCTGAAAGAGGCACAGACTGACCTTCAGCTGTTCTGATGCGCATATTCGATAGATCGGATACTTCATTTCGGTTATCTAAAGCATACCTGACCCACACTTTTACCTCGTCTTCTCCTCGCTGTATACGCTGTACTTCAGCACCAAAAAAACCTTGCCTAACATATACGATAATATCGCGAAGTGTGAAACCTAAATTATATGCTTTCGGCTTAAGGACGAGCTCGATCTCTTTATTACCTTCTTGGTTAGAATCAGCTATGTCAGTCAGATCATCGATCTGTCGCAGGCTAGCTTTCAGTTCTTCTGCAGCTGCTGTCAGTTCGCCCTCATTTTTACTCAATAATGATACTGAGACGGCTGCCCCAAAAAGGTTACCAGAACCAAATGATAGCTTCTCCGCATCTGAGATCGGTCCTACTTTATCCCGTATGGCTCCTATGATTGTTCTATTATTAATGTCCAGTCTTTCTTCTCCGTCTAACAAATAGACGTTCAGGACACCAGCATTAGTCGTAGGGCCTATGGATTTCTGTACTTTTTCGATGATATTCTTATCGCCTAATGAGTACTTATCTTTAAACTCTTCATTCACCTCCCAAGTCGCTTCTTGAATATAATCGAGTATTTCTTCTGTACGAGATTCTCTCATACCTGACTCAAGCTCTAAGGTCACGGTGAATAAATCACTGGGAATCACAGGAAAAAATGTACTCCTGACCACCCCACCTTTAAATGCACCTACGAATATGATCAATCCGGTAATACAGATTGCCAATGTAGGAAAGCTATAATTCATAGACCACTTTAGTAATGGGCCATATATAGTCGATCGAAGAAAGTTCATAAACTTATCTAAGTACAAAGTCAGTAGATTTCCTTTACTCTTATCCTGCTTTAGTGCTTTAGAGTGAGCTATGTGCGCAGGGAGGATTAATGCTCCTTCCACGAGTGAAAATAGCAATGAAAAGATGACTACAACAGCCATCGCACCGAAAGCATCACCAAGTCCCCCTTCTATAAAAAAGAAAATCCCAAAGGCAACACATGTCGTCAGTATAGCAGAAAATACAGCAGGCAGTACTTCCATTGTACCTTCAAGTGCTGCTGCATTAGCCTCCATACCCTGTTCATATTTCTGATAGATACTTTCGGCTATCACAATACCATCGTCTACCAGAATCCCAATCACAACAATCATCCCAAATGAAGAAATAACATTGTAAGTAGTCCCAAAGTATTCTGCACAAATAAACATACCCGCAAAAGAAATAGGAATAGCTAAGGCTACCCAAAATGCCAATCGCCAGTGAAGAAACATGGCTAACAGCACGAGTACAATTAGAAAACCTATCGCACCATTTTCTTTTAAAAAGCTAAGCCTTGTATTAAGATATTTCGCTTGATCTTGAATCACAGTGGCGGTAATCTCATCTTGACTATTGTTGAACTCATCGATGTATTCCTTTACCATAGCAGCGATCGGGATCATGTCTTCTTCATCAGTATTATTCACATTGATGATGACCGAGGGCTGGTTATTAAGGTATGATCTGACTGGAGAATCTTCCCAACTATCCTTCACATCGGCTACTTGGTGAAGCCTGATCACACCACCTTCACTATTAGATCTCAAGACTATATTTTCAAAATCTTGAGCGAAGTATTGCTTACTATCCGCTCTGATGATGAGCTCTTCTTTTTCAGACTTGATGATGCCGCCTGTAGCTTCCAGATTGGCACCTGCCACAGCGATAGCTGCTTCGCTAAATGTCAAATTTAGAGATCGCAAATCAGACTCTCTAAAGGATATTTCAATTTCTTCTTCGGGAAATCCAGATAGTTCTACTTTAGATATCGCATCTTTCTCAAGGAGATCATCTTCGATTTCCCTGGCATAGCGTTTTAGTGTTCTTAAGTCTACATTACCTGATATCGAAAAGTTAAGTGCCGGGGAGACATTCTCTCTTTTAAAAATGACAAGCGGCTCCATTCCAGCTGGAAATGTCGGTATTCGATCTACAGCATTCTTCACATCTTGCAGGACTAAGTCTGTATCATAGCCTCTTATTACTTCTATGGATATGTTAGCAGCATTTTCAGATGATACTGAGGTGGTTCTCTCTACTCCAGTGACACTGACTAAGTTTTCTTCAATTTTCGTGACGACTCCTTCTTCTATTTCACTTGGCGAAGCACCAGGATATATAGCTTGGATTTGGATCAGTCGACTTGGTATTGTTGGGAAGAACGTAGACTTCATATTCAGCGCACCAAGAAGTCCCATGACCAGCAAGAAAATCATCAATATATTTCCAGCTATCGGAACATCGATTAAGTATTTGATTATTCCTCTCATATCTACTTGGTTACATTTACTTTAAGTCCGCTGAATATTCCTGAGTGTGAGCTGGTTATGATATGATCATCGGGGCTAATCCCCTTTACAAATACTGTGGTCTCATTCTGTTTTACGATATCTATTTCTTTGAGCGACAATAATGAATCTTGTACGATATAGACCATATTTCTATCTTTTATGATGTCTTTGGATAGAGGTATGACATCTGACATTTTACCTGCTGACAACTCTCCACTGAGATACATGCCATCTCTAAGTCCTCGACCACTCACGCTTATATACACCGGCAGATTCTGAGTCACATCATCTATGACTCTACTGATGCGACTCACTGTGCCATTCCATTCCTTCTTTAGCTCTTTAGAATATAGTTTGACTCTTTGTCCAGTCTTCACATATTCTAAGTCAGACAGACTGATAGGAGCTTTTAGTTCAAATCTTCCTGTATTCATGATGCTTCCCAGATTCACTCCCATATTGACTAATTGACCTGGATAAATACTGGCCTTAGTGATCACACCTGAGAAAGGAGCATACACTTTATAGTCGTCCAGTTTTCGTTCCGCACTTTTGATACTATAGTATTGATTGTATAGATTTTTACCGGCTACATAATACTTTTCCTGATCAGAGCTGATCGCAGGAAATTCTTTCACACGCTGCTTTACATCGAATTCATCGAGATATTTTTTCCATTTGGCAAATGCGTCAGGAAAGTCAAACTTCAGATCAGGCATGATCTGAGTGATGCTGGTCATTAATGCTGATCTCTGAGCTAATAGAGTCAGCTCTGCATCTTCTCCATCTATATCAAACAGCAATGCCCCTTTCTCTACATAGGTCCCCTCTTTAATAGTCTTAGAAGTCGACTTCAGCACACCGCTCGCTTCTGCAAAAAGATCTACCTTCTCATATGCTGATAATCTGCCATCCACTGATATGGTGTTGATGATATCCTCTGGAATAAACTGTGTCGTTGTGACACTTTTCATCACCTTCTTAGTCGGCTCATCTGATACAGTAGATTTCTTTTGCATCACAAATTTCTGATACATGACTGCTCCAAAGGTCAGAATGATGAATGTCAGGAGTAATGATATGATAACCTTTCGGGTTGATTTTTTCATTTAGACTTCTTGATTATTAGAAATGAGTAATTGCTCATATATCGACTTCAATACTTTTTTTGCTGTTTTTACTTCTTCTATTGTGAGACCTTGGGTAGCGATTTTTTCGCCACGGATTGACTTATTTGTGATGTGCTTTTTAAAATCCTGTCCTACTGTGGTCAGAAAGATTCTCCTCTCTCGTCTATCATAATCGACTGATTGCCTTGTGATCAGACCATCCTTCTCGAGTGCGACAAGCATTTTGGTAATGCTACTTTTATTCCTGATCAGAGAATTGGCCAGGTCTTGCTGCTTCAGACCATCTGATTTCCAAAGCTCAGCTAGAATGCTAATACATGATATAGGAAATTCAAATCCTCTCTTAGACTTTTCTATTTCAATGCGATTGGTAATGAGCCGTGAAACTCGACGTGTCAAAAATCCGAAATGATCATATGGGTTAAATTCTGACATCAATGGTTTACTAAGGACCTAAAGTATGATTAGACAATTGTGATCTAAGAAAGTTTAATAGTAAACTATGTATTTTTTAATAAAATTTAAACTTGATGTTAAATTGCTTTTTGTACTTTGACTTAGAACCTATTCAATATTAGATGTCCAAGCAAATAACGAAAGAAAAGGTCAAAGCTAAAGTCAATTTAAAAAAGCTTGACGTGGCGTGCCCTCAATGCGATCACCCCATAGATGGTTCCAATATTAATATCAATAGTACCTTAGCTAAGTGTAGTCACTGTAATGCCATCCTTTTCATGGAGGATGATGAATTCTTCGGCCGGCGGAAGAGAAATAGGCCCGAAATGATGATCCCAGAAGGCACAGAGGTACTTCATCTACCCTCTAGCTTAGACATCAGGACAAAGTGGAATAAAGCTAGATCAAAAGGAAGTACTTGGTTCTTACTGCTATTCGCTGTCATGTGGAATATCATTATTCTGCCGACAGCGGTGACGATGCTGACGACTGGACAAATAGGTGGTCTTATCGCCATGAGTGCGCACCTGACAGTGGGTATAGGTCTGATCTATTATCTGCTTGGCGTCTATCTGAATTATACAGACATCTATGTTACAGATGAAGATATCACAATAGAGACGAGACCACTTAAGAATCCTTTTACTAAGAATAGAGTGATTAAAACAAAGGATATCAAGCAACTATATGTCAGTAGGTATGTATCCAGTACCACTAATGGCATAGCTAACTATGCTTACGCACTATATGCCATCGATCAGAGTGATCGAAGAAATCTACTGCTAAAAGGAATGAACAAGGAATCGCAGCTGTATATAGAGCAAGAAATAGAGCAGTTCTTGGAGATAGAAGACATACGGATATCTGGCGAAGTAATAGATGAATGATAAGTAGAGCGAAGAGTCAGTCTTCTATGTATCTGTATAGCAAAGTATTTTGATTTCTCTTCATTCTGATAGCAGGGAATTTATATCGTAATAAATTATTTGGACTGATTAGAGATAACTATTTTCAGAAAACATACTTTATGATTCTTGAAAAGGATCTTATTCTACCTTGTAGAGCCATACTTCAAAATAGAATTGCTAAATCAGCAATGAGTGAAAATATGTCTCCAAGACATCATGGCCCTACCAAACCGATGATTCTTGCTTACAAAAGATGGGCTGAATTCACCTAAAACTGGGATCAAAATGTTAGACAAGAATGGTTTCGTAGATGTCAAATGGCATGAGACACAAATACATAGATTAGGAAGTGGAAAAACCCGAATCCAGAATTAAGTGCATACTCTATATTCGGACACAGTTTATCAATAGCAATAAAACACATTCTGTACAGCCTATCTTTTCTAAATTGAAAATAAAAAAATTCATTATAGATATTCTACCTCAATCCGCCTAGCTAAGCTTTAGAAACCAGTGATACTAATAAACTGATTTCGATTATATAAACAATCTAAATCCTTGAGGGGCACATCATGAGGGAGTCAATACGATTGTATTCCGCCGCCTGATTTTTATAGATTAGTTCCTTTCTTTGTAGCGAGATTTACTTGCATACATCACGCTTGTAGCTTGATCAGTCGTTATCCTGGTGATCATAATGGGACCTTGATGCCTAATAGATGTTCTAAAACAACCAAAGTCAAAAAAGTAGATGTACATAATAAAGTAAATACTTACAGACCACTGATGCTTGAGCTAAAACTTGATAAAAGATTAATATTCATCCTTAATCAAGTTCCTCAGCTTCTTCATATATTCTTCTTCTACCCAATATCGGTAGTTACGTGTGCTATTAGATATGCAGTAACTATACTGTCTTACGCGATCAGAAATAGCGAATCTCAACTCTCGTGAAAGTCCCAATGCATCGATTAGTTCTTCACTATTTTCGACACATATCTTAGCATGTTGCTCTATGGATTGATCAATAACGAGTGAGCTTTTTTGGCCATTAGCAGAAGTTATTTTGTAAGCCTTGAATACATCGTAATCTACTGATTCCGACTTAGCAAATTTTGCTCGAAGCTCCGGCGGCATTTTATACTTGAATTGTCTTTCTATTTCATCATCGGAGATTAAACTCTCTAAGTACTGCTCAGGAGACCTGAATATAAGATGCCAGTTAAGCTCCTCTTCCCAGAATCCAAATCTGGCAGCATTATTTCCTAAGTCAATGACATCAAAAGTCTTTTTATCAGGTAGAGCCCTCGATCCTCTTCCTATCATCTGATAGTATAGCGCAGGAGATTTCGTCGCTCGATTCAGTATAATTGTCCTGATGGAAGGCTCATCAAATCCAGTGGTCAGTATAGAGACCGAGCTTAGTATGGCGTCGGGTTTCTTCTTAAACCAAGCTAATATTTCTGCACGCTGTTTCTTGGTGTGATGATTATCTAAGTGTCGTATATCATAGCCCTTATCTAGAAATGTATGATATACGTGTTTTGAGGTTAAGATACCGTTATTGAATATCAGCGTCTTCTTACCTTTTCCATGCTGCTCATAGCTGTATAGCAGCTTGTTCTGCATGTTGACAGTCGTATATAGTTCTTCAGATGACTTGACTGTGTAGTCACCATTGATACCTACTTTAAGAGAACTCAGGCCTACTTCGTAAGTATAAGTTGTGGCTTTGGCCAAAAAATTATTCTTAACTAAGAATGAGATGGGATGTCCGACGATCAGTTCTTGATAAATCTCCTTCATCGGAAGCTTTATATTAGAACTCAGCGGTGTGGCTGTGACTCCTAAAATAAAACACTCCTCGAAAAATTTAAATAGCTTCCTAAATGAATTATAGTGAGCTTCATCTATGATGACTAAGCCTATGTCATTCATCTTGATAGCCTTCTCATGAAGTCTATTATTAAGCGTCTCTACCATAGCGACGAAGCAGGAGAAATCTTGCTGATCATCAAGATGCTTTACAGCACTATTAATGACCTTATTAGGCACATTCATCTCTTCGAGCATAGTAGACGTCTGACGACATAGCTCGATCCTGTGTGTGAGAATAAGTACTTTCTTCTGATAATCTTTAATGTATCTCCCTGCGATTTCTGAAAAAATCACAGTTTTCCCTCCACCTGTGGGTAGCTGGTATACGAGATTATAATCGTTAGAACAATTCTCTATACGATCAAAAATCTTCGCCAAGTCCTCTTGCTGATATTTATATAGCTGTTTTCTGGACCCTGTATTATTCTGCTGTATCTCTGTGCTCAAATTTCTCTACTATGCTAAGTCGCAAAACTACTCACAAAAAGTAGTTAATGTGAATAGTTTGATCTAAAATTTTAAAAATTAAATTAAAATCAGTGGCTTACGTCTTCCTTGAGTAATTCTGGGAAATTACTCTTGAATCGATTCAGCCTTGGGACTGATACAGCTCTCACATAAGACTGATTAGGATTCTTTCTTTCAAAGTCTTGATGATACTCCTCTGCATCATAAAAGTTAGTGAATTCTGTTATATCTGTCGTGATTGCCGCATTATAGACTTTGGCCTCTCTTAACTCTTCAGTCACTTTATCTGCAATCATCTTTTCTTCATCTGACTTATAAAAAATAGCTGACCTATATTGATATCCTCTATCAGGTCCTTGTTGATTCAGTGTCGTCGGGTCGTGTGATCCATAAAAGACCTTGACTAATGTCTCATACGTGATAACTTCAGGATCATAGATAACCCTAACAGCTTCTGCATGTCTTGTCGATCCTGACGCGACTTGCTGATATGAAGGATCGACTATCTCCCCGCCTGCATAGCCAGATATAGCTTCTGTCACACCAGTCACCGACTCAAATATTGCCTCTACACACCAGAAACAACCACTTGCAAAATAAGCAGAACTTTCGCCATCTTTCTCTATGTATTGAGCAGTTATAGCTGTTTTTCCTTCTGATTTAGGTTGATTCGGTGTAGCACACGAATAGGGGACAATGAATGTTACAAGAATATATAAAATCTTAATCATTTTTATCTTTTTATGTTAACCCTATCTTATGCAATATGTTCAAACCAGGTCAGCCATAACTGTATAGTCCAGATTAAAAGCTTCAGCTACTGCATTGTAAACGACTTTTCCATGTACTATATTGAGTCCTTTTGCTAATGCTTTGTTGTCTATACAGGCTTGCTTCCATCCCTTGTTTGCTAATTGTAAAGCATATTGAAGTGTTGCATTAGTCAGTGCTGTGGTTGATGTGTAAGGTACAGCGCCAGGCATATTAGCCACACAATAGTGTACTATGTCATCTATGATATATGTCGGATCATCATGGGTCGTGGGTCTACAAGTCTCTATGCACCCTCCCTGATCCACTGCGACATCCACGAGTACTGTACCAGGATTCATTTGCTTCAACATTGCTCTCGTTATCAGATTAGGCGCTTTTGCTCCTGGTATCAATACGGCACCAATAATTAAATCATGGTATTCGATCATTTTGTTGATCGTATATTGATTAGAATATACAGTTGTGATATTAGCAGGCATCACATCCTCTAAATATCTTAATCGACTGAGGTTAATATCTAATATGGTGACATCGGCACCAAGTCCCGCCGCCATTTTAGCAGCTTGAGTACCTACGATACCGCCTCCGAGTATCATTACCTTAGCTGGAGGTACACCAGGTACACCGCCTAATAAGATGCCTTTACCACCCATCGGCTTTTCAAGATATTTAGCTCCTTGCTGAACAGCCATTCTTCCTGCTACTTCTGACATAGGTATCAGCAGCGGTAAAGATCTATCTGGAAGTTCTACAGTCTCATAAGCCAGGCAAACAGCACCCCTTTCTATCATAGCAGTTGTCAGTGGTTCATAAGAAGCAAAATGAAAATAAGTGAATAACAACTGACCTTCTTTGATCAGATCATATTCTGACTCTATGGGTTCCTTTACTTTGATGATCATATCTGCTATCTCATATATACTGGCGATATCTGCCAATATATCAGCACCTGCTTCTATGTATTTATCATCTGTGAAGCCACTGGAATCTCCAGCTGTGGATTGGACATATACTTGATGACCTTTGCTTTCAAGGGCTTTAACACCTGCAGGTGTCAGACCGACTCTATCTTCGTTAGTTTTAATTTCTTTGGGAACGCCTATTATCATGGTGATTCAACTATGGGTAATGAAATTTAAATGAGGAAACAAATATAGACTTAGCAATTGTAAAAGCTGTTAGTTTTGAGTATTTGTTGTTTTTGGACGAGCTGATAACGACAAGATGCTTCTTCATAAAAAAACCTCCAATGACTCAAAATCATTGAAGGTTTTTTTCTCTATTAATGAGCGCATTAAAATGACTTCAATGAAGCATACCGATCAATGTGATAATTATAGTCTCCATAAGTCAATTGTGCTACCCTCGCTCGCTTCAGGAAAAACCCAATCTCCTCATCGTCTGTCATTCCTATTCCCCCAAACATTTGAATGCCTTCATTAGATACTAACTTGGCGATCTCCCCTACTTTAGCTTTCGTCATGCTAGCATACGTCGCAAGATTATCTGATTTATCATCTATCTCTTGGAGAGATTTCATCACTAATGACTTACATAGTTCTATCTCACAAAACATATGCGCAGCTCGATGCTGTAGGCCCTGAAAGCTACCTATCGATACACCAAATTGTTTTCTTTCTTTGAGATAATTCATCGTTCGCTCAAACGCTTCTTCCATACTTCCTAACATTTCTGCTGCCAGACAAATTCTCGCTACATCCAGCACATGATCCATGATTTTCTCTCCATCGCCTGGAAGGCCAATCATAGCTGTTACAGGCGCATCAGTGAATGTTACGGTAGCTGCATTTTGACTATCCATCATGACATGTCTATCTATAACTACGCCTGAAGCATCAGCTTCAATGACGTATATACCAAGACCTTTCTCAGTCTTAGCTGTCACAAAAAAAATATTCGCCATATGACCATTGAGAACAAATTTCTTTGTGCCTGACAGTTTATTACCATTGACAGATGTCTTTGCATCATGAGGTCTGTGCGCATTACTTTCTTCAAATGCTAAAGTGATCAGCTTTTCACCTGAAGCTACGGCTGTTAGCAAATTTGTTTTTTGTTCCTCAGAGCCATATTCATTCAGCATAGTCCCACAGACCACCACTGAAGATAATAATGGAGAAGATGTCAATGTCTTACCTGATTCAATTAGAATCTGACCTAAGCCTACATATCCAAAGTCAAGTCCTCCATACGCTTCTGGAAAAACCAGTCCAGCCCATCCCATGTCAGCCATTTCTGACCAGACTCGCTCGTCATAGCCTGACTCACTTTTTTCATCTCGAAGTCTTCTTAATGTTGATACTGGAGCATTTCCATTGAAATATTCTTTAGCAGAGGTTTTAAGCATCTGCTGTTCTTCTGTTAGTACTAATGCCATGATATATTAAGATTTTGGAAGTCTAAGAATGTGTTTTGCAATAATGTTTAATTGTATTTCTGAAGTTCCGCCTTCTATAGAATTAGCTTTACTTCTGCAGAATTGTTTTGGCGTCTTACCTTCATCTAAAGTCTCGCCCCACACCAAATTGTCAAACCCTCCAGTGGACATCATCAGTTCATATCTACGCTTATTCATCTCTGTCCCGTAGTACTTGAAGAAGGAGGACTTAGCGCCTGGTGGAGTTCCAGCTTTTGCCTCATCGAGCGCTCTTTCTAATGTCAGATTGAAGGCAGCTTCATCGATAAGCCATCTGGCTGTATCGATTCGATTCACTGGATCTGCAAGCATCTCTGCATCAAGGCCTATAGAGTCTACAGCATATTGGTCTAAGGTCTTTTCCTTCTTATCTACCGTACCGATCATGCTTCGTTCATGAGTCAGTAAGTACTTAGCGATCGACCATCCTTCATTTTCAGTACCGACGAGGTTTTCCTTAGGCACTTTCACATTATCAAAGAAAGTCTCGCAGAAAGGTGAGCTACCTGATATTAGCTTAATGGGTCTTGTACTTACGCCTTCAGCATCCATATCAATGAGTAGAAAGCTGATGCCTGAATGCTTCGGTGCATTCTTATCTGTTCTAACCAAACAAAATATTTTATCAGAATAATCTGCATACGAAGTCCATACTTTCTGACCATTCACTAAGTAGTGATCGCCTTTATCTTCTGCAGAAGTTTGTAACCCTGCTAAGTCACTACCAGCTCCAGGCTCGCTGTATCCCTGGCACCACCAGATTTCGCCGTTTGCAATTTCCGTCAGATGTTTTTTCTTTTGCTCCTCATTTCCAAATGTTAGTAAAGCAGGCCCCAGCATATGGATACCAAAACTAAACAACGGTGTCCGACAGCCTAATCTTTCCATCTCATCTTTCAGCACCTTATATTCTTGTTTTGATAGACCACCTCCACCATATTCTTTAGGCCATCTGGGGACTGTCCATCCTTTAGACTTCATACTTTCAAACCAATTACGCTGATCATCATTTTTAAATTTAGGATTACGACCACCCCAAAAATAATCATCAAATCCTTTCACTGGTGTGCGCATTGAGGCTGGACAGTTATCCTCTAACCATGCTCTGGTCTCTGTACGAAATGAATCGATATTTGCTTGAGTTGCTGATGACATTTAAAGATTTTTTTAATTATTTTTTTTGAATATAGTAGAGTGTCATGAAGACAGGTCTCTAAGTATCTAAGTTACGATAATCATCGATGACTAATGGAGCAATAAACTATATCTTGATCTAAATTAAGAAGATATGATTTGGCCCTGAGGCAGTCTGACCACAAAAGTATTGCCTTCCCCTTCTTTAGAATTACAAGTAATACTACCTCCATGTTTTCTACTATTTCTTTAACAATCGTCAGCCCAAGACCTGTTCCTTCAAATTCGATATCTGCGATTCTTTGACCTATGGCATATATCATATAGAAGCAATCAAGAGGGATGCTATCTTGCATTTCTTTAATGATATTATCTATCTCAATAAGAGTTCCCCTTAGTAAGTGAAAGAAAGCAAAATAAAAGTAAAATACTGTATAAAATTATCTTCATAGATATGATTAATACAGTCGAAGGGTGAACAGCACAAATATAAATCGTTACAAATAAAAGCCAATAAAAACACTTTCTTTGTTATTCACATAACCTTAGTAGCAAAGTCACAATGGCTGACCCTAACAGGGTGGGAAAATTATAGTGGCGCACAAATCAAGTCAGACATATGTAATCAGATCTTCTGAAAGCAGATGAGGTATAAGGTTGAATCGATTCATAGTCAATCTACCATTCTTGTATTTAAATTCTGACATAGAGGTATTAATGACACTGTCATTCATCTCTATGATTCTTGCATCATTATGCATCTCAAGGGCATAGCCCATGATCGCTGATATCGTTCCTCCTGAAGTAAATGCTGCTGTAGTTATTCCGCTTGATTGATCAGAAATGATCTGCTGTAATGCATCTGAGACTCCAGTTTTAAACTGATGCCAGCTTTGATGATGCTTTGGTATTTCAAAATCAATAGCATCAGTCGCCCAGCGCATCATAAAGAAATTAAATACCTTAAAATGGTTTCTAATCTTTTTGTCTGGATTTATTATTGTGTCATCATGCCATGCTCTGACAATATCATAAGTCTGTAACAACTGGGGCATGGCTTCTCTCAGAATTTCTGGACCTCGATGCTCTGCTAAGCCATCTAAAATTTCAGGTTCAGGAAGATTAATTCCTTTTGCTGAGTAGGCTTTATGTACAGTTTCAAATGTCTGCCTATGTCTCTTAAGCGGACCTATATATACTTTGTCGATAGCAACAGATTTATCTGCAAGATATTCCCCCAAGCACTTAGACTGTCGATAGCCTAAGTCAGATAGTTGATCATAATCAGCAGCGCCGAAAGATGCCTGTGCATGTCTGATGCATATTAATTTACTCATGAGTGATCGTATCCTTTACCTGAGAATTGAGGTTTTCTCTTTTCTAAAAATGCTTGAACACCCTCTATGTTATCCTCACCTAAAATACATAAAGATTGTTCCTGTGATTCTTTATCTATGGTATCATTCAGTCCATGCGTCACTGCGTGTCTGAGTAGACGCTTTGTTCCGACATAAGCTGCTGTCGGTCCATCAGCAAGCTTCTGGGCGAATGCTAAGGCTTCATCAAATAAAGTATCTACTGCTGCTACAGTATGGACTAATCCTAATCTCTGACATTCTTTAGCTGGTATTTTCTCTCCACCACAGATGATCTGCATGGCTTTGTGATATCCCACAGCTTGGGTCAAGAACCAGCTAGAGCCAGCATCCGGGATCAGAGCTATATTGATAAATGCGTAGCGCATACTAGCGCTATCGGCCATGTAAAGAAAGTCACAGGCCAACGCGAATCCCAAGCCTGCTCCAGCCACAGGTCCGTTGATCGCTGCGATCACTGGCTTATTCAAATTCACAATTCGCTTCACTACGTTGGCGTAAGTCAGATTCAGATCATTCTCTACGTCATATGGGGTCATTGGTCCAGTAAAGCCAGTCAAGTCAGCCCCAGCACAAAAGCCTTTTCCCTTGCCTGTGATGACAAGAGATCTAATATTTTTATCATTCTGAATGATGCCTAATACCACCAGTAAATCATTCTTCATCTGATGAGTGATGGCATTATAATTTTCGGGCCTGGCCAGAGTCAAGACTCCTACTTTTCCTTCTGTTCTATATTCTATCGTTTCGTAAGACATATATTCTAATACTTTTTATAACTAATTATATGCGACAGCTATCCATTCTGCTATGAGTGCAGGTTTTTCTTCTCCTTCTATTTCCACAACCCACTCCGTGATATACTTAGCTCCATTTTTAATTTCTTCATAGTGTTTGATAGAGACTCTTCCTCTTATTTTAGCGCCAGATTTAGTTGCATTCGTAAATCTCAATTTATTCAAACCATAATTCACTCCCATCTTGACATCCTTAATCTTCATCACCTCGTAGCTCATCTTAGGCATGAGCGATAGCACTAAAAAGCCGTGAGCTATCGTCGTCCCATAGGGAGAATGTTTCTTTGATTTTTCGACATCCATATGGATCCACTGTTCGTCTCCTGTGACGACTCCAAATTTATTGATGTCATCTTGTGTCACCGTCACCCATTCACTCAGGCCTACTTCCTGACCGATCATATCTTTTATATCAGAGAGTGATTCTACTGTCGTGCTATATGCTTCATTTTTCATTAGTCTTTATTTTCTGATTGATTTATATTTTGTCAATTTTTATTATGCATTTGCTCAGGTCTCTTAACTACCTTCAGCATAGGCATATATACCTTTTACTTTCTTAATCTTCAAGGGGTCATGACACCTTGAATAGTTTTTAAGAATTAATAGATTCTGCTTGGGCTGCTAATACTTGTTTGATCGTATTTCTACCCAGCTGATACATGTGGACTTCGTCTGGACCGTCGGCCAATCTAAGTGTTCTGGCACCTGCATAGAATGAGGCTAAAGGCGTATCATTACTAACACCCATACCGCCATATATCTGAATCGCTCGATCTGTTACTTCACAGACCATCTTTGGCGCAACGATCTTGATCATGGCTATTAAATCTTTAGCACCCTTTATACCGTGCTGATCTATTTTATCAGCAGCTGATAGCGTCAATAATCTGGCTTGCTCGATGTCACATCTTGTTCTCGCTATCTCCTGCCTGACACTACTAAAATCCTTAATTAATCTTCCAAAAGCTTCTCTTTCTGAAGCTCGCTTGCACATGAGTTCTAATGATCTTGTAGCCATACCTACCAATCTCATACAGTGATGTATTCTACCTGGACCTAATCTTCCTTGTGCAATTTCAAATCCCCTGCCTTCTCCTAGTAATAAATTACTGACAGGAACTCTGACGTCTTTCAGATCGACTTCACAGTGACCATGAGGCGGATCAAATGTTCCAAAAACAGACAATGGACGTAAGACCTTTACACCCGGTGTATCTGCTGGTACGATGATCATACTCTGCTGCTCGTGTCTCTGAGCTCCGGGGTCAGTCTTACCCATGACGATATAGACATTACATCTCGGATGCATCACACCTGATGACCACCACTTTCTTCCATTAATCACATACTCATCACCATCTTTGACAATCGACGTTTCAATATTAGTCGCATCAGATGATGCCACCCTTGGCTCAGTCATTAAGAATGCTGACCTGATTTTTCCTTCTTGCAATGGCGTCAGCCATTCTGCTTGTTGCTCTGGTGTCCCATACTTAGAGAATACTTCCATATTACCTGTATCAGGTGCTGAGCAGTTAAAGACTTCAGATGACCATGGCACTTTACCCATTTCTTGCGCTAGTGGTGCATATTCTAAATTTGTCAATCCTGGACTCAGATCACCGTAGTCTTTTGGTAAAAATAGATTCCATAATCCTTGGCTTTTTGCTTTCTCTTTTAGCGCTTCCATTCCTGGATATTCTTGCCACAGATTTTCTTCTACATAGGTATCATATTCTTTTTCTATAGGATAGATATGCTGATCCATGAAGTCTCTTACTTTTTTCTGTAGTTCTTTTGATTTATCTGTGAATTCGAAATCCATATATTTTTGATTTTTGTTTAGTCTTAGTTATTTAATACTTATTTAGTTTACCTCTGATGATCAAGAGTCCTCTTCGAAAATAACTTTCTCATCGCATTCGCAGTCAGCTAATAATCTGTCTCGATATAGTTCATTGATTTTAGAACGCTTTACTTTAAGTGTCGGAGTTAAGGTACCATTCTCTATACTGAATGGCTCTTTGACAACAACAATTGTAGACACTCGCTCATAATTAGGTAAGTCCTTATTCGCAGCATCCAGAGTCGCGCACAGACTTTCTATGAGGTCTTCCTTAGACTTCTGTAGACCTATTTCGGAAGGGACGACTGTCAGTACTGGCTGAGGCACGCCCAGCCCTAATAGGCACAACTGCTCTATATCACTATTTTCGCTGAATTTTTCTTCGATCTTAGATGGTACGATAAACTCTCCCTTAGATGTCTTAAAAGTATCCTTCACCCGACCTGTGATGAATAAATAACCGTCACTATCGATCTTACCCTGATCACCAGTGTGAAGCCATCCATCTTTGAGCGTTTCTGCCGTTTTCTCTGGTGACTTGTAGTATCCAGTCATGACATACGGTGCTTTCATTAAGATCTCTTGGGTCTCAGGAGCGATCATGATTTCTGCACTCCCCTGCGGTCTTCCCACTGAGCCTGGCTTAGCCTCATCTACCTTCATAAATGTACACGCAGCACAATTCTCCGTCATCCCATAACCTTCTGCAATCGGTAGCCCGATCTTAGCAAACCAATCCTTGGTGGATTGTGGTATCGGAGCTGCTCCTGACACATTCGCTCTGGAATTATGTAATCCGAGACCTGTCTTAATTTTCTTCTTCACCATGGAAGACAGTATCGGTATTTTGAGTAATGTATCTAACTTTTTCTGAGGCATTTTATCCAATATCTTCAGCATGAATTTTGTCCATATTCTGGGGACAGCGAAAAAGACTGTCGGCTTAGCATATTGAAGATTATCTGCGAATCTGGCTAATGACTCTGTGAAAAATATCTCACCACCATAAGTGATTGAACTATTCTCCACGATGGATCTCTCGGCAATATGATTCAGCGGGAGAAAGGAAAAAAATCGGTTGTCTCCAGACTGTGAGAGCTCCAGTGCATTATACTCTTCCGTATCTTTCAATAATGAGTAAGGCGCTGAAAAATTAAGCATCACTCCTTTAGGCGTACCCGTAGTGCCTGATGTGAAAACGATCGTCCATAGATCATCAATATCCGCTGTAGGATAGCCCTGCATCGGCTCTACATTCTTCATGATATCATCCCAGTCGTCCCCTCTATCTATCTTATCATTAGCATCATAATGTGGAAATTTTATAATAGGCATATCTGCAGGCACACCTGTCTTCATATCAGGCCATACTTCTGTCTTACCTACGAATAAAAGATCTACATCACCTATCTCTAAAACCTCAGCTATCTGATCTCCTGTCAGTGTCGGAAAGAATGGGACTGATACATGCCCAGCCATCATGATTGCGATATCTGCGATTATCCATTCACGACAATTCTTAGATACGAGACCAATATGACTCTTAGGTTTCAGTCCTTTAGAGTGAATGTGAGTTGCCAATTTACGAGCCATCTGACCTACTTCACTCCAATTATAAGTCTCCCATGTCTCTCCAAAAGGTTGATGCAAGAATGGCTTTTTAGGATTAGAAGCCTCTTGCTTGTAGAAATATTGAATGATTGTTTCTGCCATAATTATTATGCTGTTAATCCACCGTCTATTGGTAATGCAAGTCCAGTTACGAAGCTTGCTTTATCAGAAGCTAACCATAAGGTAGCATCTGCCATTTCTTGGGTTGTTGAAAATCTTTTCATCGGAATACCCTGCTTTAATCTATCAGATATCCCTGCCTTCATTTGATCCATTGCTTCCGGATTAAATAAAGGTGTCACTGTGAATACGGGACATAATGCATTCACTCTTATATTTTTAGTTGCGTATTCCTTTGCAGCAGTTTTAGTCATACCTACTACTGCATGTTTACTTGCGACATAAGCGAGGCTGTTAGGCAGCGCTCTCAGTCCTGCTATAGAAGCCGTATTAATAATCACCCCACCGCCTTGCTCCAGCATGACTTTTAATTCTTCTTGCATGCAGTAGAATACACCATTGCAATTAATCTGCATGACTTTATCAAACATCTTATGATCTGCCTCTGCTGTTCGTTGATATTCTCCTCCGATACCAGCATTATTCATAGCGACGTCGATACGCTCGTAAGTCAGCACTGCTGTCTCCATAAGGTTTTTGACGTCATCATAATTTGCTACATCACATTTGACAAAAATCGCTTCTCCTCCGTCTTGGTTAATTTGGCTGACTGCCGCCAGGCCACTTGTTTCATTAAGATCAGAGACGACCACTTTAGCACCTTCTTTTGCAAATGCTAATGCTGTCGTCAGTCCAATACCAGACCCAGCTCCCGTGATCAACACTACTTTATTTTTAAACTCCAATAATTTAGTTTTAGTCTTTGAGAAATATTAATGTCTGACTGTACCGCCTGAAATACATAATGTACTTCCTGTCACAAATCTTGCTTCATCCGATGACAAATAGAGATAACCATATGCGATATCAATAGGGTCAGCAACCATCCGCATCGGAATCTGCTGCTTGGCCCCTTCTATCATCGCAGCCGGCAGTTCTTTAGTCATGTCTGTCAGTGTAAAGCCTGGTGCTATCGCATTCACCGTAATGCCATACTTACCTAACTCGAGTGCCCAAGTCTTTGTCATCCCTATGATACCAGCTTTCGCAGCAGCATAATTAGTCTGACCAAAATTACCCCATAGACCAGTCGTAGAAGATGCAGAGACGATCCGTCCATAATTCTGCTCTCTCATGTGCGGTAGGACTGCCTTAGTACATAAGAAGACACTTTTAAGATTCACATCTATGACGGCATCCCAATCGTCAATTGACATTTTAGAGAGTGACTTATCTCTGGTGATACCTGCATTATTAATCAATATATCTATTCTTCCATACTTCTCAGCGATGCGGGCTACTTCTGCTTCAATACCCTCGTGATCCGTGACAGAGAGCTTAGTGAATTCTGCAACGCCTCCTGCTGAATTAATTCCATTTGCTGTATCAGTTCCTGCATCCAGAAGATCCCAGATGATCACCTTTGCACCTTCTTTGGCGAATAGCTCTGCTATCGCTTGGCCTATGCCGCGGGCTCCTCCTGTTACTATGGCTACTTTATTTTCTAATCTCATTGAACTTCAGTTTTACTTTATCTACTAATATAAAAATTGAGTTATCACTATCACGTTGTAGTCGTTATATAACTTAAGGAATAACAACAATCTTGCCTTTCACTTTTCGATTCATCATATCTTCTAAGGCTTGAGGCGCTTCTTCTAAAGAGTAGGTTTTATCGATGTGAGGTTTTAATTTACCTTCAGCATGAAATTTAATTAATTCCATGGTATTTTCCATGGCTTTCCCAGGCTCTGCCTGTGCATGCCGACCCCAGAATACTCCTCTAATATCACATCCTTTCAGCAGAGGAAGATTCATCGGAATCTTAGCGATACCTGCTGGAAATCCAATGATTAAGAATCGGCCTTCCCAAGCTGTAGCTCTAAGAGCCGCTTCTGTATATTCTCCACCTACTGGATCATAGACTACATCAGCTCCTTTTCCATCAGTTAGTTCTTTAATTCTATCTTTTAGATTTTCAGTCGTATAATTAATGACTTCATCCGCACCCATCTCTTTACACAGTGAAAGCTTCTCATCTGTAGAAGCAGCAGCTATGACCTTAGCGCCCATCAGCTTCCCCAGCTCGACTGCAGCCAGGCCGACTCCACCGGAAGCACCTAATACGACAAGACTCTCCCCTTCTTTCAGTTCTGCTCTATTCTTCAGCGCATAGTAAGATGTGCCATATGCCATGAGAAAAGATGACGCAAGTGTGAAATCCATCGATGGCGGCTTAGGAAATAACATACTCTTGTGAGCGACCACTTGCTCTGCAAATCCACCATGACCAGTCGCACCGAATACCTCATCTCCTACTTTAAAATTTTTGACTTCTGAACCTACAGCTGACACCACTCCAGCTATATCTCCTCCTGGAGAAAAAGGGAGCTCTGGCTTAAACTGATATAGACCCTGAATGATCAGCGTATCTGGAAAATTGACACTGCATGCTTTCACATCCACTAATACTTCTTTTGGTCCTGGAGCTTTAGCCTCTACTTCCTCTATCACCAGCGAAGAAGGTAGACCCAATTCTTTACATAACACTGCTTTCATATTTCTTAATTTTTTAACTCACTTATTATCGGCACGCTTGAAAATGTAGTCATCTCTTCGAGTGTCTTATCATCTAAGCCATAGACGTTTTACATGACTTAATTTATCTTTTAACAGCCTTTCCAAAGGCAGTTTTTTTTTATTAATCTACTTATATCTTTATCACATCTAATAATATCTAAGTCATGACCGCTATTCTATCACAAATTTATCTCCATCATTAGCCAGTACAATTGGTCCATCATAAATATCTGACATACCTCTCTTGTACATCCTTTCTAAAACTTTACGGTCAGGTGTAGGCGCCAGATGTGTCAATACCAGTTTACTCACATTAGCTTCAGATGCCACTTCAGCGGCTTCTATTGGACTGGAATGATAGTCCTTGATATCATGTAATATTTTAGCATTTTTTTCATATCCTAATCCAGAATTGATGTCAGCTATCTCACCGATAAGATCCTTCAGCATCGCTTCATGAATTAAAAGATCTGCGTCTTTTGCATGATCTATAACATTTTGATTCTTTGCTGTATCTCCACTCAGCACAAGCTTCTTTCCATTATATTCTATCATAAACCCATAGTCTGGGTTTACTGGTTCATGAGCCACATCAAATGCTGTGACTGTAATTCCATGTTCCTGATAGACGATCATGTCACCGTTATCCTGAACATTCATGACATGAGGAATCGTACCTGCTACATTTGAATTCATGATGTCTTGACCATGATGATTTTCTCTATGTTTAGTTTCTATTTCCAAAAATAGATCAGTGGCATCTAATACTTGTTTGATCCCAGGAGGTCCATATACATCCAGTTTAGAAGTTCTACCTCTGAGCCATGTTCGGTTGATCATATATGGTAGTTCTACATAATGATCAGAGTGAAAGTGTGATATGAATACACGGCTGATCTTATCTACAGGTAGGTTCATTTTCTCCATCTGGGCCACAGCGCCATCCCCTGCATCGAAGATCAGTATTTGTCCATTAGCTATGACGGCTGTACAACTTTGACTTCTCGCACTTGGCAGCGGCGCAGCAGTCCCAATAGTATAAACCGTTATATTTTCTGACTCTGATAATAATGCTTGTTCAAATGCGATATTCTCCTCCAGCTGTGCCTCTATACCACTGGATATTAACATGTCAGAATTATTAGAAGAATAGACCATGCCAGCTATTGCTATCAGTATCGCTAATATGACGACAGAAACTAATATTCTGATTCTGGTTCTATTCATCTATTTATAAACATTTCGGTACGTAACTTACTAAATCTCCATAAGCTAATTGACATCATAATATACACTGATGTAATAGTGATCTGTATCATGAGTGCTTCATGAAGTCTATCATAATTTTGGCAATATCCTCCCCGCGATCTTCTTGTAGAAAGTGACCGCCATTTTCTATCGTCTGGTGTGGCTGATCTTTTGCTCCAGCCATATACTTCTTAAATATCTTATCACCACCAGCTGTGATCGGATCTTTATCACTGAAAAGGCACAGGAATGGCTTCGGGCTTTTGGATAATACTTCCCATGCTTTCAGATTAGTCGGGATAGCTACATCATCTTCTGAAGTCGGGACTAGTGATGGAAATATTTTAGCTCCCGCCATATAAGTTTTATCAGGGAATGGTGCCCAGTATGCATCTAATTCCTCCTGAGATAGAGCTGTCACAGTAGAGTTCTGCATGATCTTATGGATCGGCAGAATGGGAGCTGTCTTAGAAAATTCTTGCCACTGCAGAAATTCAGCGGATGGTTTACCTTTCCCATTAGGTAAGAAGGTATTTCCAGCTACGATCCTTGCAAAGCGATCATTATGCGATCCAGCAATACGTAAACCTATGAGTCCACCCCAGTCTTGACAGAATAAATTGATCCCATTCAGATCTAAAGCCTCGATAAACGCGACCATCCAGTCTGTATGTGACTGATAGCTATAGTCATCCATCTCCAATGGCTTATCTGACTTTCCGAAGCCTATGAGATCAGGTGCAATCACACGATACCCAGCATCAGTGTAGACTGGTATCATCTTGCGATATAAGTATGACCAGCTTGGTTCGCCATGAAGAAGCAGGACGACCTCTCCATCTGATGGCCCTTCATCTACATAGTGCATTCTGAGATTATCAGCTATATCTATGTAGTGCGGCTGAAATGAATAGTCAGGAAGGTTTTCAAATCTTTCCTCGGGGGTTCTTATTATTTTCATGTGCCTTTTGTCAGTCTCTCAATATAATCGATATTAGAAGAAATTTTACTCAGAGCTAAAATTATCATGGTTAATCTTGATCATACTCAAGTAGCAAAACGATAAGTCCATACGCTATTTAGAATGATCCTATGCTTTGATAATTCTTCTAAAAATAACAGAATTAGGATATTGCGCCTCATGGTAAGGCAATTCTTAAAACTAATATGCTTCATGAGATATTATAATAAGCCAAAGTACTTACTCCTTATATTGCTTTTTTGTTCACTATCTCACACGTATGCTCAGATAGGAGGTTTGACAGCTTCTAAAATAAACTCCTTTAATCATGCGCCAATACCTAAGGGATCTGCAGAATTTGAGCCAAATGTAACCTATAGTTTCAGCAGCAAATCGTGGGATGATCAAGGTGAATTAAAAAATACTTTTAGTAGTCTTGATTCCATATCAGTAGAGTCCGGCATATCATTTAGAATGGCTTATACCCTCACTGATCTATGGGAAGTCGGCACCATCATCGCTTCTGATTATAGTTCATGGTCTGTGAAAAGAGAACTTATGACTAAGGGTCCACTTGGCCTCGGTATTATGGCAGGCATTAATGTGCCTTATGGCATTACGACAATAGATCGCAGTCTAAGAGCCGCAGATCAAGTCAGTAATTATGGTATTGGTTTGATTAGTTCTTATGAGTTCAGTATTGACGCATCGATTGACTTAAATGTCCAATACCAAGATTACTTTCATGCTGCTGAAGATATATCTAATTCGGATATATTTATTTCCTTGGATTATGGACATTATATCAATCAGCAGAATATCTATTTGATTGCTTCATTCCTATATCAAAATAGTAGTTTGGAAATAGGCAATCTCAGCAAGCTTACATTTTCACCTGGTATTTCTATCGAAATGAAAAAGAGCTATCTGATTGTCATTAATGCTAATCTTGATTTGACTGGTCAAAATACTGAAAAAACTAATGGGTTCAACGTGGCTTGGACTATGACTCTATAGATAAGCAGCTTCTCTATTTATAGTGATGATAGTATACCGGTACTATTATACTGTGGAAAATAGATAGAATATAATCCCCAAAGAAATCAGACCATTCAAGTAGTGCTAAGTGATTGAGATAAGATGTAGCTGTATAGCTCAGCGATCTTTGAAAGTTAGGACATTGCTTGGCTGAGCATACCCCAAAATAAAAAAAAGACCCACAGCTCGCGAGAACAGTGGGTCTTTGATACTTTATGTTATTTGATTAAAAATTAATCGTATGTCACGATGAACTCAACTCTTCTATTTTCTGCTCTTCCAGCAGCTGTCTTATTATCAGCTATTGGCATAGACTCACCGAATCCTGATGCAGATAATCTTGTCGGACTGACACCTTTATCGATCAAGTACTGCATGACAGCTCCAGCTCTCTTAGCTGATAAAGCTGCATTCGCTTCCTCTCCACCTTGAGAATCTGTGTGACCTTGTATCTTAACATTCATCTCAGGATACTGTCCCATGATGCTTGCTACCTCGTCCATGATCGCTTGTGACTCTCCTCTAAATGTCGATCTTGAAGAATTGAATTTCAGATTAGATAAAGCACGACTGAATACTTCTCTTGTCTTCGTTTCTATTTCTACTCTTCTGGCAGCGACTCTGGCAGCTTCATCAGCTTTAGCTTTAGCTTCTGCTTCTGCCTTCATTCTTGCTTCCTCTTCTACTCTTTTCTTCTCTGCTTCTACTTTCGCTTTAGCATCAGCTTCCGCTTTAAGTCTAGCTTGCTCTTTAGCTCTTGCAGCAGCAGCTTCTGCTTCTGCCTTTCTACGAGCTTCTGCTTCCATAGCTGCTTTCTCAGCAGCGACTCTTGCAGCAGCTGCATCAGCATCCATTTCTACTTTAGGCTTAGGACATCCTTTGTACTTCTTGATACCTGGTATCTCAGGACATAGATCTTTGTGATCTTTCACACCGTCACCGTCAGTATCCATCTTCTTAGGATTCATGGTCATCGCATTAGTCGACTTAGATGGAGTCGAGAACGAATCTCCACATGGATTATCTTCTTGAGAACCGAATGTGTATCTCAGCGTACCTAAGACTCTTCTTCCAATCCTCGGAAATCCAGGATATGTACGGTACTCACTATCAAATAAATTCTGCGCAGACACGCCAAAGAATAAACCTGTATTGAACTTATATCCTACACTCGCATCAACTAGATTTCTGACATCAGTATCACCAGAATACTGACCTAAGAATGCAGTAAATGAGTCATCATGTTGAAAAGATACACTTCCATTGACACCACAAGCAGGTGTATAGTTTGCACCTAATCTGTACCTGTTAGTTGGCTGAGCTATTGCAGTTTGCTCAGTTCCTTCTGTTCCGACAATATTTGGATTGAATATATTATCTGAAGTCCATGAGTAGTTTGCAAATAAAGATAAGTCATTGCTTAGGAAATAATTCAATCCAAGATCAAGTCCAGTGTAACTGTACTCTTCAAATGTTCTATAACCAGCGGCAAGATGGGTCACGCCATTATTTGGCAATTCTTCTGTAGGTGTAGTTGCCAATACAGATCCTGCATTGAGGGGTGCAATACCAGCTAAAAACCCTTCTCCACCTGCTGCATAGCCTCCTCCGATAATCCCTGCTACTTGACCAACGATTGCTTCTAGTGCAGCCTGATCAGGAATACTTGCACTTCCTATGAGTGGTGTTAATGACTGCGTCAATAATGGAACAACGCTTGCTCCAACCGCACTACCTAAGTCAGCAGCTAAATTTCCTGTGTTTTGAAGAGAATAACCAGGGCTGATTGCAGTAAACAATGTGGCTCCATCAATTGATCTGTTATAAACATCAAGACTCACGCCCAGTTTATCAGCGATCAATCCTTTGTAACCCACTTCATATGTATCTTCTATTCTAAGCTGCGCTTGAGGCGCGTCTATCAGTCCAAGTGGCTGACCATTAAATAGATTGATCCCCACAAATTCTCCAGCTGTACCAGATGCGAAATTCGCTGGGTTAGATAAAAAATCTGTTATTCCAGGTACTAATGGTGCAAGTGCAGGATTAGCACCTAATCCTGCTGCTACAGCAGGCAAAACTGCACCAGTTACAGCTCCTTGTACAAAAGCTAATGGAATACCAGGAGTGCCTACTGGTAGGTTAGGAAATGGTACTGCCCCATTAAATACTATTTCAGGATTATCTGAAAAAGTTTGGGCTTCCTTATTACCGAGTAACCAGATATCAAATGCCCCAGGTATGATCGTCCGAACTGGGAAATCAATATTGTTAATCAATTGAGAAGGTGCTGCGACAGCCCTGTTGAATCCTGCACGGAAGGTGTGCTTAGGTGATGGCTTAAAGACAAATACTGCTCGTGGTGCAAATGCACCTTCATCTAAAAAGTTAAATTGATCATATCGACCAGCCAAGACCAAATCTAATTTACTTCCTAAAGCAAATTTGCCTTGAAGGTATGCCCCTATGATTCCGTAATCATCATTCTCTTCATTTCTCCCGTACACGAGATTTCTAGTATTAGCTGTAGATGATCTATAATCAACTCCTGCCGTCCAATTCGCTTCGAGTAAACTCGGTGTATCAAAGTTATATTGCAACTGACCCTCTAATTGATTTCTTTCAATTCTTGTTGTAGCACCTGTCTGATATAGGAAAGTCGGCTTGTCATCTGGACCTCCATCATTATATAAGTAAAAGACCTGAGCGAAAAGACCTCCTTTCTGTACTCTTGCTTGAGACCAATATTCTGTGGCTTGCGTTAAACCTACACCTTGAGAATTATAAAATACTGAAGAACCACTATTAGTACCACCAGATACGATCACAGATAAATCATCTTGTGGTCTGAATTCTAATGTACCATTCAGTACAAATGATTTCCAATAATCCTGAATCGGATTACCATCATCATCTGGATCTGTTTGTTCAGGTGTTAGTAATGTTCTTGAAGGCAGCGTAGCATCTACGATTCCACCTGAAATACCTGGACTAACAATTGTACTTTGAGTCAGACCAATGAAACCTGCATCGATCCCATTATCTAAGTCATAAACAAATTCACCACCTCTTTTTAAAACCCCATTGACTTTAAATCCGAATTTATCTGACACTTTAGTGGCATGTCTGAATGAACCTCCATATGTACTTAGCTCACCACCGATTAATTCGATTGTCGTCCCTGGTTTGTCTATAGCTGACTTAGAAAGAAAGTGAACAACACCATTAGTCACTCCAGGACCATATAGTGCTGAGCCTGGTCCCCGGACGACCTCTATTCGTTCTATATCAATGTTATTTAAGGGCGAGTTTAGATTATCAAATGTTCCAAGACCTGGACCAGAAAGTGACCTGTAATCTAAAATAGGAAATGATGCTGATCCGAATAGACCTCCATCACCTCTAAGCTGAATGTTGACACGTCCTGCGCCCTGCTGCTGTATGTATACACCAGGCTCGTTAATGATGGCTCGTGCTGCATT